>ERZ773235.1036-NODE-1036-length-31557-cov-25.244937_pt1 | contig 31557 bp, 43 predicted proteins | sample MGYA00580522_ERZ773235 | MGnify/ENA primary metagenome ERZ773235 (study PRJEB29015, sample SAMEA2737797) | human gut metagenome | biome: human gut; feature: human-associated habitat; material: faeces | place: China | collected 2012 ...
TTGATTTATCAGATTATTACAACAAAGAAACAAGAATATTTGAATTTCCTAAAGGATATGTAGCGTTTAGTTTAATGAGTGATGTTTTTAATACTTTCTTGTTTCCATTAGATTTAGTTGAGGAGATAAAAGATGTTAAATATTAAAGATAAAAACGCAAATAAATACAAACCAAAAGTTACTACTATAAATGGCTATTGTGGTGCTGTGTATGAAGAAAATTTAAAACAATTTAGAAAAGAGTTAGAGAAAAAAGGTGGATATATAGCTGGAATTGTAACAATAAGGTCGATAGTAATATATCGAGAGAAAGTAGAGAGTGATGAGTAAATGACCGCTAAAAAAATGTTTGAAAAATTAGGTTTTTATTATGAAGAAAGAGCATATGGCTTTAGTTATGATGCTTATGATAGTGAAAGCGGTTGGCTAAGGTTTGTTGCCTTTGATATTAAAAATAAAAATGTTGAAATACATAGAGTTAATATTTATTGGAATTATGAAACTAAATATACAAAACATACTCATTTAGACAAAGCAATAAATAAGCAATGTGAAGAATTAGGGTGGAATAAATGACAAATGAATTGTTAGCAAGAATTGGTTTGCTTGAAAAAGAAAATCAAGAATTAAAGAAACAACTTGAAAATTGCTATTGTAATAGAACGGATTGCTCTGGAAGAATAAAAGATAGTAAAAAATATGATAGTTTAATTCAAGCTCAAGAAGTTCAACAAAAAGAATTTATAAAGTTTTTAGAAAATGAACTTCTTCAGGCACGTTACTATGCACGCGATATTGCACATTATATTGAATATGTTTTGCGAAAATATAAAGAAATAACTCAGACAAAAAATGATAAATCTGTCTGAGTTAAAAGAAAGAGTGACAAAATGGCGGATACGAATAAAAGAAGAATTATAGAATATGCAATCTATAAAGGCGATAAATTTATAGATATAGGTACAGCCAAAGAATTAGCAGAAAAATGTAATGTAAAACCTGAAACTATTGAATTTTATGCCACTCCATCACATTTAAAAAGAATAGAAAAAGTAAAAGATAAATACAATAAAGGATTTATTTGTATTAGATTATCGTAGAAAGGAATTTATGAATAAAGAAAAAGAAAGAATTATTCCTCATATATTTGAGAATGTTGATTTTGAAAAATTGAGAGAAGAGCATTATAAAGATGAAATAAATAATCCTAACAATTTTTCGTATTGGTATCCTAAAGTAAAAGATTGCGGAATAAAAATGGTTAAGGCATGGATTTTTAAATTTTCATTTGAGGAATGGAAAATATTAGAATCAATGGAAGAGGAAGATAGTAGAGAAAAAGCATTATTAATTTTAAAAGAAAAATTAGAAAGTAATAAAGAAATTAAAAAAGGTCGATTATATAATATTAAGAATGGAGCTTTTAGTAACAAATTTAATGCTAATGATTGTTTTAGCAATTATTATGATATTCCTGGAAAATTCTTAAATATACAATATACAGGAATGTGTTTTGATGCTGATGGAACCTCAGAAATGGTTATTCGAGAAGTTATTGAATATGATTACAATACAGTTCCTACAATTTATAACGGGTTACCTTTAAGATCAGAATATAGGGTATTTGTTGATTTTGATTCAAATCGAGTTTTATATATTGTAAATTATTGGGATTACGATTATTGTTATAAGCATTTAAATAAAACAGATAAAATAATATTTGATTATATGAAATTATATTTAGAATCTGAATTTGAAAATAACAAAGATAGAGTTATTGAACTTATTGAAAAAAACTTAATCCCTTATAATAAAAAAACTAAAGATGGATTATCTGGCATTTGGTCAGTAGATATAATGAAAGTAGACGAAGATTATTATTTAATTGATATGGCAATTGGTTGTCAATCTGCATATTACGATTACAAAAAAATAAAGAAGTTGATATAATGCAAAAATTATAGTAAGGAAGTGATAATGATGAATAAAGAAAAATTTATAAAAATGTTGGAACAGGCTAAGGAAGATGAATACGGAAGATTATATGTTTTGGGAGAATATAATAATAAAATTTATTTCGGAACTATAACAACTATTTGTGAAGATATATTTGTATTAAATCATTCAGAAGAATATCAAAATACAGCAGAATTATATGACAGACACTTTTGGAATGATGATACTTTAGAGTGTTATGTGGTATCAACAAAACATGATACAGATATTAAATATAAAGAACCAGAAAGGGTAGAAGAATTAGATGATAAATATTGTTATCCAAATGATATATTACAAAAGAAAATTAATGAATTAGTTAGAATATCAAATAAATATGCTTGTTTGTTAGAAAAAGGTGATAGTAATGAATAGTCAAGATTTAAAAGATTTAATTGATTATATAATGGAACATAATTCCTGGAAAAATTGTTCAGCATTTATGGAAAATAGAAAAATGCCAAAATATTTAGATTTTAAATTATGGTTTACTTTAGACACAAGAGATGGAATTATATTTTATTTAAAAACTAGACAAAGTGGAAAAGATAAATCTTTTAGAATCGAAACAAAAGAAGATTTAAAAAAATTATATAAATGGTTAGAGAAAAGAGATATAGATTGAAGGTGATAATAATGTTGGATTATAATGTGGATTTACAAAAATTAGAAAAGTATGCAATGAAGATATATATAATATGTATGTTTGCAAATATCATTAATATGTTAATTTGGGGTGGACTTGCTATATTTTTTGAAAAATGGTGGTTAACTTTATTTAGTATTTTGTTTATACAAACTCCAAAAAATTCAGTGCCCAAAATGACTAAATAACGAAAATAAAAATTAATGCAAGTTTTTTTAAAATGAAAATATAATCTTTGCCAATAAAAATCGAAGAAAGCATATGAAAAAAACTATATATAAAAACTTGTCAGTTTATGGGACTTTGTAAAGTTTTTAATAAGAAAAAGGGAGATGAAAAAGTGAGCTTAGAAGAAATTAAAAAACAAATAGAAAACGATTCTCAACAAATGGCAATTGCAATAATGACTGGTTTTATGCAAGCTTTATGTTCTGAATTAATAATTAAGGAAATTTTAACTCCAGAAGATGTAGTGAAAATTACTGATAATGCATCAAAAATGTCAAATACAATTGTTACATCAGCTGCAGTCATAGCTTATAAAAAAATAAAAGAAGACTTTGATGATGAGGACTTATTATGATACAAAAACATTTAACTATAAGAGAAGCTAGAAATGAAATTGAAAAATTAGAAAATGAACTGGATCTGTATTTAACTAAGAAAAAAATAAATTATGTTAAAACACAGCCTGGATCTTCAAAATTTAAAGATGTGGTCACAAACAGAACAAATGAAATCTTTGACAAGTTCAGTCATTATATTATAAAAGATGAAGAATTAGATACTAAAATATATTCATTACAAGAATCTATTTTAAGTTATCAAGAATATATTCTTAAAGAAATGAAAAGGATATCTAAAATAGAACCTCACAAAATAGAAGTATACGAATTAAGAGAAGACATGGAATTTATAAGAAAAAATAAAAGAAAACGAACTTGGTTAGAAATCGCAGAGCTAACTGGTTATTCAGATAGGCAAGTTCATAGATTTTATGATGAAATAATTAAGGGGAAAATATAAAAAAATGAAAAATGTCATGTTCATGTCATGGTTAATGTGCTAAAATGGTATCATGGAATAAATATAAGTTCCAGATATCACACAAACGATTAGATTATTTCTAGTCGTTTTTTTAGGCGAATAGTTTAATTGGTTAAAGCACTCGGCTTATATCCGAGCTAGTGTAGGTTCAAGTCCTACTTCGCCTACCAATTTTATAGGTAGTATATAGTGCTACCTTTTTAGGTAGTGTACTGATGATATATAAATTGGGTATGCTGGGAAATGAAAGGGTGCAATATTAATTAATAACTTGCAAGATTGATTAATATTCCTAGTGAAGAAATATAGGTTTGCAATCGACCAAATATTTAATCATGACTAACAAAGGAAGAATTGCTATATTAGTATGTAAAAAGCCTTTATATCATTAGTACAGTATCTAAAAAAGAAAGGAAAGATGTAATATGGAATACATATTAGCTATAATACTTGTAATAGTTATGATATTATTTGCAATTATTACATCAGTTCTTGCGGAACATAAAGATGAAATATGGGAGTATATAGAATTTAAAGAAAAAGAAACTGATAAAAAAAAGAGTGATAAAAATGATATGTAAGTTATGTAGAAGATGCAAGAAAATAATTGTTCATCCAGCTACTTATTGTAGTGATTGCTATAAAATAGTTGAAGAAGAAAAGAGTGAAAAACTTAAGGCACGTGAAAGAAAATATAATTCACATCGAAATCCTAAATATCTTCAATTTTATAAAAGCAAAGAATGGTATCAATTAAAAGAAAGAAAATTGGCTGATGAACAATATAGATGCCAATTTAATGGTTGCAAAAATCTTGCAGCTGATGTTCATCATATTATTCCAATTCAGACTTCTGATGGTTGGGAAAGAAAATTAGATTATGATAATTTAGAAGCTTTATGTGTTGAACATCATAATTATAGACATAATCGTTTTATAAAAAGGAAGGAGGAAAGAAAATGAAATTAATACAATGTGTTATTGATAAAACAGATTTAACATTAACTAGAGAACGAAAACAAGTTGCCTTTGGTGAAGTATTTGAAGTTAGTGAAGAAAGAGCTAAAGAAATATTGAATGCAACTTTTAACGGATATCCAGTTGCAAAAGTATATAAAGAAAAAAATAAAAATGATTTTAATACGATTACTAAACTTCAAAATAAAAAGCATTAACTATTAGTTAGTGCATTAGATAATGCGAAAAAAATCATATCCCCCTATGTTATAAGCATTATCTAATGCAGTATCTATTAGAAATGAATAAAAATATAATTTTTCTATTCAAAATAGATGCTTTTTTAATTTAAATTTTTATATGAAAAACATATTAAAAATAAAAATGAAAAGACCTAGGGGGTACCTAAAAAAGTTTTTAGGTTTTCCTAGGAAACGGTGCAAGGGAGGTCATTGTAAAAAAAACTCCCCACGAGAAATTTTGAAAATGATGGTTTGGAGGTGATAATTTGGCAGGTCAAAAACAACCAATTGCATTGGTTGAAGCGAAAGGTAAAAAACATTTATCTAAAGCTGAAATAGAAGAGAGAAAAAAATCTGAAATAAAAGTTGATTTAAAAGATATTTCGCCTCCGTCATATTTGCCAGCAAAATTAAAGAGGGAATTTGAAGATATTGCTTCGAAGTTGTTATCTGTTAACATAATTACTGAATTAGATGAAGATACTTTAGCAAGATATTTATTAGCCAAAGACTTTTATTTAAAATATACCAAGTTATTAAAAGATTCAACTAAAAGCAAAAATTTTTCAGCAATGGAAAAATTGGCTTCTATGCAAGATAAAGCATTTAAACAATGTCGTGCTTGCGGAAATGATTTGGGGCTAAGTATTACATCAAGATGCAAGTTAGTTATGCCACCATCAACGGATCCTCCTAAAAAAAATAAATTTTTGGAGAAGTTCGGTGATGCTTGATGGCAAAAATTGATAGAGTTACAGAATATGCAAGAGCTGTTGTCAGTGGAAATATTGATATAACAAAAAATCCAAACGGACATCTTCACAAATTAGCATGCCAACGACACTTAAATGATTTGGAAAGACAGAAAACGGAAGAATTTCCTTATTATTGGGATATTGATGCAAGCGAAAGAGTTTTGAATTATGCTGAAACATTAACAATAGCAGAGGGTGAAGAACCTAAACCAGTGAAGCTTCTTGGATTTCAAATTTTTGATGTTGGTTGCATATTTGGTTGGAAAAAATTAAATGGGTATAGACGATTTAGAAGAAGTTATAAGTCAATGGCCCGTCAACAGGGTAAATCATTCTTAAATGGAATAATCGGAACGTATATAGCGGCATTTGGCAATTATAATTATGGAAAATTATTTACAGCATCAACAAAAAGAAGACAAGCAAGAATTGCTTGGGAAGAAATGACAAAGTTTATTACAATAGATCCTGATTTGAGTGAGTTATTTGAAATTAAAGATTATAAGTCATTGATTACATGTAACACAACAAACTGTACAATTGAAGCTTTATCAAAAGAAGCAGGACTTGAAGATGGACATAGATCAATTTATACAAGCTTAGATGAAATACATCAAATTAAAACTAATCATGTTTATAAAGCTTTATATAATGGAACACGTTCTTTGAAAGAAACACTTATAAGTATGATTACAACAAGAGGATTTGATATAGGCACTGAAAGTTTTAGTTATTCAATTGATAATTATGCTGTTGGAATTTTAGAAGGTACAATTACTGCTGAAGATTTTTTTGCAGATATATATTGTCTTGATAAAGGCGATGATATATTTGATGAAAAAAATTTTATTAAAGCAAATCCTTATTTGGCAACAACCGAAGAAGGAATTGAAACATTGCGACAAGACTGTCAGACTGCAAAAGATATGGGAGGACAAGAACTAAGAGATTATAAAACAAAATGCCTTAATTTGTGGTGTAGGGATGATGACTCACAATTTGTAGATATTGAAAAATGGAAAAAGTGTGGAAAAAATAAAACACTTGAAGATTTTCGTGGAAAATCGTGTTTCTGTGGCATTGACTTGTCTAGTGGCGGTGATTTAACATCAATTGCATTAGAATTTCATGAAAATGACAAATTTTATTTGTATAGTCATTCATTTATGCCCAAAGGAAGATTACAAGAACATATTGAAACAGATTTAGCTCCGTATGATTTATGGGAAGAAGCAAATTTGATAAGTGTTACTGGTGGTGTAAATGAATATAAAAATGATTATAAATTCATAATAGAACATTTGAAAAAAATAATTGTGGAATATCAATTGAATTTAAAAGTAATTGGTTATGACCCTCATAATGCTGATGGTTTTTTGAGCGAATTAGAGTCTTTTGGAGTTCCATTATTAGAAATTACACAAAGTGCTAAATTTTTAAATGATGCTACATCAGACATGCAGTTAAATGTTAAGTCAGAAATTGTTGAATATGACAAGACAAATGAATTATTAAGTTGGAGCTTTAGTAATGCAAAAGTTGTTGCTAATTCGTTTGGTGAAATTAAAGTTGATAAGGAACCAAAATCGAGAACAAAAAGAATAGACCCTGTAGATGCTTGTATTGATGCTCATGTAGCATATATGAAATTTAAAGAAGACATAAATTATGATGATGAATTGCAAAAGTATTTAGATGCAATGCAATGGAATTGAGGTGAGAAAAAATGAAAATATTTAATAAATGGGAAATTAATAAAATTAAAAATAGTGTTGGTTATGATAAAAGTGAGTGGTATCAATTAGCAGATTTTTTAGGATTATCCAAAGATATTGATAAAGACTCACGTTCTGAAGCAACATATTTTGCATGCTTAAAAATATTAAGTGAAGCTGTTGGTAAACTACCTTTAAAGTTATTAAGAAAGACAGCAGATGATGGTGTAGTGGAAGCCACTAATCATCCACTTTATAATATGGTCCGTAATCGTCCCAATCGGTTTATGACATCTACAACTTTTTGGTCAACAAACGAATATTATAGAAATCATTATGGAAATTCTGTTTCTATGATTTCTGGCTATGGAAACAAAATGCAATTAATACCATTAGATTACTCGAAATTAGAAATATGGTACGATGATGGAAAAATATTAAATGAAGTTCCAGATGTTTGGTATGTGTATAATGCCGAAAAGCCTTATCTTCTTTCTAGTGAGCAAGTTTTACATTTTAAAACATCAATAACATCAAATGGTATTAAAGGCTATAGCGTAAGGGAAATGCTACAATCGACTATTGAAGGAAATCAAAAAGCTCAACGTATACAAAATGCTTTATTTGATAACGGCTTTACTTCAAAAGCAGTTGTTCAATATACTGGTAACTTAAATGATGAAAACACAAAGAAGTTTCTTCAAAATATAGAAAATTATGCAAAAGGCAATGTAAAAGTTGGCAAAGGATTAATTCCTGTTCCACTTGGAGCAACTTTAACCCCATTAAATACAAAATTAGCTGATAATGAGTTTATGGAGTTAAAAAAATATGGTGCGTTACAGATTGCTGCAGCATTTGGTATAAAGCCTGTACAAATAAATGATTATTCTAAGTCAAGTTATTCTTCAAGTGAGAACCAGAACTTGGCTTTTTTAGTTGATACATTGTTATTTATACTAAAACAATATGAAGAAGAACTAAATTACAAGCTACTTAGCAATAAAGAAATAGCTGATGGATACTTTTTCAAATTTAACATTGGTATGTTGCTAAGAGCAGATATGAAAACGCAAATTGAAAGTATTACTCAAGCAATTAGTAATGGATTATATACACCGAACGAAGGTAGAGCTTATTTAGATTTACCATCTAAAGAAGGTGGTGATAGTCTAATCGTAAATGGTTCAATGATACGAGTTGAACAAGTAGGTGCACAATACTCAAACAATAAAGGTGAAAATACACCTTTAAATATAGGAAAAGGAGGTGATGGATAATGAAAAACATGAAAAAGTTTTATGAATTCAAAAACATAACATCAACTGAAGCAGATTTGTTTATCTATGGTGAAATTGTTCAAGAAAAAAGTGTTGATTGGTGGACTGGTTCTGAAAGTCAAACAGAAGTTGGATTAATGGATTTCAAAGAACAATTAGATAATTTAGGAAATGTACAAACATTAAATATTTACATTAATTCACCAGGTGGTGATGTATTTACAGCTTCAACAATGATTAGTATGTTAAAAAGAGTTAAAGATAAAGGTACAGTAATTAATTCGTATGTAGATGGTTTAAGTGCCTCAGCTGCATCTTTTTTAATGATGGTAGCAGATAACATTTATCTTTATAAAAACTCAACTGTGATGGTTCATAAACCAATGTCAATAGCTTTTGGAAATGCAAATGAAATGCAAAAAACTATTGATGCATTAAATAAAATTGAGGAGTCAGTTATGATGCCAATGTATATGACTAAATCAAAAGTAGATGAAGAAACAATACAAGCATTGATTAATGATGAAACTTGGTTTAGTGCAAAAGAAATGGATAAATACTTTGATGTTATTTTAGTTGATGAAGAAAAGAAAGCTGTTGCAAGTGTATCAAGTTCTCTATTCAAGGGTTATAAAAATGTACCTGAGTATCTTAAAAACTTAATAGAAACTAATAGTACAAGTATAGAACAAGATACGCATGTGGAAAAAGATGAAAATGAAAATCAATTAAGAGAAAAAAATATTGAAGCTAAATTAAAGCAAATTAATATCTCATTAAAATTAAAAAATATAAAAGAAAAGGAGGAGAAATAAATGAGATTAAGAGTAATAGTTGATAGATTAAAATTAACTAAAGAAAATTTAGAATTTGGTTATGGTAATGAATTTGAAGTATCGGATGCAAGAGGAACTGAAATTTTAAAGACAACTTTCAATGGTAATCCAGTAGTTGAATTTGTAAGTTCTAATGATGGTGCTACTGATGATGAATTACTTAATGCAAATAAAGAATTAGAGGCAAAAGTTAATGAATTAACAGTTGCTAATGAAATTTTAACAGCTGAAAAGGAAGCACTAGAAGCAAAAGTCAATGAGTTAACAGATGCTTATGAAAACTTAAAAGTTGAAAAAGAAGAAATTTCTGAAGGCTCAGAAGAAATGGAAAGTTCTAAAAGTACAAATAAAAAAGAAGGGAAGGATAAATAATGAACAAAAAAATGAGAGAAATTAAAGCACAAATCGAAGTGCTAAAAGATGAAGCAACAAAATTATATGAAGCAAAAAATTTGGAAGGAGCAGAAGAAAAAATATCTGCTATTGAAAATTTAGAAAGGGAATATAAAGTAGCTGAAAAATTATTTCAAAGCGAAAGAGAAGAACTAACTGATGGTGTTGTTAATCAATCAAAAGCCGTAAGTAAAATTAAAGCTTTTGCTGATAACATGAAAAAAATCAGAAACTCAATGAGCGAAGGTTCTAATACTGATGGTGGTTATACAGTTCCAGAAGATATTTCTACTGACATTGAAAAATTAAGAGAAGCTAAATTTTCACTTGAACAATTAGTAAGTGTAGAAACGGTTTCAACAATGAGTGGAAGAAGAACATTCAAAAAGAGAAGTTCACAAACTGGATTTAATAAAGTAGGTGAAAGTGGTAAAATTGGTTCAAAAGCTACTCCTCAATATGATAAAATTGAATACAATATTGATAAATATGCTGGAGTTCTACCTGTAACAGACGATTTACTAGAAGATAGCGATGCGAATATCTATAATGAAATCGTTTCATGGATAGCAGATGAAAGTCGTGTTACAAGAAATAAATTAATTCTTGAACAAATTAATAGTAAGGAAAAAACAAAAATAGATGGATTAGATGGTATTAAAAAGGTCTTAAATGTAATTTTAGGTCAAGCATTCAAACCAACATCTTTAATTGTAACTAATGATAGTGGTTTAAACTATTTAGATACATTAAAAGATAAAAATGATAATTATTTATTAAGTGTTAATCCTGCTGATCCTATGAAAAGAGTTTTATCAGCTGGATCAACAATTATTCCAATAGAAGTTATTCCAAATGTTGATTTAGCAAATGCAAATGTTTACACATTGACAAGTGATACTGACATTACTGCTGGAAAAATTTATTATACAAGAACAGGTTCAGGTCCTTATGTATATTCAGCAGTTGAAACACCTGCTAAAGCTAGTTTAAGCACTTATTATGAAGTAACTGCAGTTCAATATCCAATTATTATTGGGGATTTAAAAGAAGGCATTAAACTATTTGATAGAAAGAAAGTAAACATTGTAGCTTCAAATACTGCTGCTGCAGGTGAATTGAATGCCTTTGAAGAAGATTTAACACTATTCAGAGCAATTGAACGTGAAGATGTAGTTGTTCGTGATAAAGATGCTTTTGTTAATGGTTATATTGAAGTTTCAATTGTTGCTTCTGCGTAAGGGGTGGTTTAAATGTCTAATGAAAGTGATGCAAAATTGCTTGAAGTTAGCGATGTAAAAATTTTTCTGGGAATTGATTATGATGATGAAAATTCTCAAAAAAATATTGAGAGATTTATTGATGTAGCCGAAAGTTGGTTAAAAGGAGCTATCGGTGAAAATTTTCCTCGAAGTGATGAAAGGGCTAAACAATTAGCCCTTTTTATCATTGAAGATTTATATGATAGAAGTTCATATTCAGTGAAAGAAAATAGTGTTCTTGAAAAAATGAAAACAGACTTTATTTTGCAATTGCAATGTGAAAGTAGGGAATAATGGCAAATTACAATAAGCCTATTTTGATTCAAAAGTTAAATGTTGACACTGAAAAGTGGGAAGATTATTTTAAGACACATGCAATTATAAATAAATCAAGTGGTAAAGAATACTTTAATGCATCAACAAATATAAGTGACTCAACCTATAATTTTAAAGTACGCTACTGTAATAATATTGACTCACTCATTTTTAATACTGAAATTTATAGAATTGTTTATAAAACTAGGTGTTTTAATATTAAAAATGTTGATAGATATTTAGAAAGTGTTTCAGAAGTTACGATTGTAGGTGAATTTAATGGCAAATACTGTTAACTCGGACAATCTATCTAAAATTATTTCAGAAGAATTAAAATTATATAGCCAAGAAGTCGTTGAAGATTTAAAAAAAATAAATGATGAATGTACAGCTGAATTTGTAGAAAATACTAGAAAAGATGCTCCTAAAGGAAAAAGAAAAAAATTTTATAAAAATATTTCAAGTACAACAGTTGTCAATACTCCAAATAGAAAAGTTAATTTATGGTACGTTAAAAGTCCAGAATATAGGTTAACACATTTAATAAAAAATGGACATATGACAAGAAAAGGAAGAAGAACCCGCGGGAATGATTTTATAGATAAAAACTATGCAAAATTAGAGGAAAGGTACATTAGAGAAACAAAGGAGGTAATAGAGCGTGGACATTAAGAAGTGGTTTGAAAATGGAACTGGTCTTAGTATTAAAGAAAATAGATATTTAAAAATGCCACAGCTTCCTTATAATATTTTTATTGATGATACTTATACTCGTGGTGCTGATAAAAAGAATAATATTATTGAACATAATTTAACTATAGAACATTATAGTGAAAATATAGATTTAATAGAGGAAAAAAAGATTCAAGATTTTTTTGATAAAGAAGAAATTAAATATAAAAAAAGTAGAGAATGGTTAGACGACGAAGAAATGTGGATGACTATTTTCGAACTTGATACATTTTTAGAAAAAAGAAAGGAAGGGAAATAAAAATGGAACAAGGAAAAAGAATTAAAGATACTATTACTTTAGGTAGTGGTAAATTATTTTGTGTTGAATTTAGTAATCAAATCTATTTGAAAACAGTTGATACTGATATTGTTACATCAAAGGATTATTACACAAAATCTACTAATGGTTATACGAAAGTAACTAGCCCATCAAAGGATTCATTAAGTACTTATTATGAATTAGTTACAGGTATTCCATCTGATAAATTGTTAGAACAAGAAGACAATAGATTAGGATGGATTAAAGGTGGAGCTTCATTAGAATATTCTGGTGAATTTTATGATGCGAAAGATGATTTAGGAAAAGTATCTAAAAGAAAATTAACTACTGAAGATGTAAAACTAAAATCTGGAATCATGACTTGGAATGGTACAACATTAAAAAAATTATGTTCTACTGCTAGAGTACAAGAAAAAGATGGTTATAGAACTATCAAAATTGGTGGAACAAGTAATAATGATGGATTATCATATATTTTTCATTTCTTACATGAAGACCCAGTTGATGGGGATGTAAGAGTTACGATTGTAGGTCAAAATACAAGTGGTTTTACGCTTCAATACGCAGCTGATGCTGAAACTGTTATAGATGCCGAAATTAGTGCTAATGCTGGTAAATTAGATAATGAGGGAACTCTTGTAATAATCAAAGAAGAAACTGGAGCCAGTGCTTAAAGGAGAAATAAAATATGCTAGATTTAACAATTTATAAACAAAGATATTATCAAATAAAATTATCAGATAATGACATAATTAATGTTGAACCTCCAAAGAGAAAACAATTAAAAAAAATATTAGAATTGACAAAATCTATTAATAATGATGATTTAACTGAAGATGATATCGAAAATCTTTATGAGGCTTGTTTATTAGCTTTTAATAAAAATAAAGAAAAAAGAGAATTTAGTATTGATGAACTTGATGAAATTTTAGATTTAAGCTCACTTCTAGCTTTCTTTGACGGTTATTATAGTTGGATAGAAAAAAATATTGATCAAAAAAACTAAAACTTCCTTACTATCCTAAAAAACAAGATGATGGTAAGGAAAATCCGTATATTATTTTATCTGTAGAAGAAAAGACTATTGCAGATTATTTACATATTTCTTTATTAGATGTTGAAGAATTAGATGTGGTTGAATATAAGTTCTTTTTGCGTGAGGCTTTTATATATAATTGTTCTCAAAGTGAAGAAGGAATAGAATATTTAATAAATGCAAAGCGTCTGGAAACTACAGAACCAGAAAGAAAAAAATTGAAAGAAAAGATGAAAGAGCAACAAACTAGTTAAGTATGTTGCTCTTTTTTTTGTAATTAGAAAAGGAGGTACAGAATGGCAAGTTCAAAAATAAAAGGTTTAACAATTGAAATTGGAGGAGATACCTCAAAATTTGAAAAATCTTTAGGTAAAGCTGAAAGTGCATCAGCTAAATTATCAAAAGAACTTAAAGGTGTTAATTCATTATTGAAATTGGATCCATCAAATGTCGAATTGCTAAAACAAAAACAAGATGTTTTAAGAGAAAGTATTGTAGCGACAGAAGATAAGTTAAAACTTTTAAATGATGCTCAATCTCAAGTTGTTGAACAATTTAAGAATGGAGATATAGGAATTGAACAATATCGTAATTTTCAAAGAGAAATAATAGCTACAAAACAAAAATTAGAAACATTAAAAAAAGAACAAAAAGATTTTGGCAGTGTTGCAGAACAACAACTTAAAGTAGCTGGAGAAAAAATAGGTGAATTTGGAGATAAAATAGAATCAGCAGGAAAGAAATTCACTGTTTTATCGGGAGTGGCCACTGCTGGCTTAGGATTTGCAACTAAAACTGCTAGTTCGTTAGAAAGTGCTGTTAATAGAGTAACAGTTGCATCTGGAATGAGCAAAGAAAGTTCTGAAGAATTTAAAAAAGTCTTGCAAGAAATTCATGACAATAATTTTGGGAAAGATTATAATGAGATAGCAGAAAAAATGTCGATGGTAAGACAAAACTTAGGTGATATTTCATATATTGATTTAAAAAATATAACCGAACAGGCTTATATACTTGAAGATGTCTTTGGAATGGATTTTAGCGAGACATTACGAGGAGTTAATGGGTTAATAACCAATATGGGATTAACTTTTGATCAGGCGTTTGACTTTTTAATTGTAGGAGCTCAAAATGGATTAGATAAAACGCACGAATTAGCAGATAATATTGCTGAATACTCACAATTATGGGGACAAGCTGGTTTTAGTGCTAAAGAAATGTTTTCTATACTTCAAAATGGATTAGATAGCGGAGCGTACAACTTAGATAAAGTTAATGACTTAGTAAAAGAAATGGGAATTTCGCTTACTGATGGAAGAATCGCAGATAATTTAAGTTCTTTTAGTAAAGAAACACAAAATTTATTTAATGCTTGGAAAAAAGGTAATGCATCTCAAGCTGATGTAATTAAAAGTATTATTAATGACTTTTCTAATATGAAAAGTGAACAAGAAGCATTAACGCTAGCAGGAACTGTATGGAGTGCATTAGGTGAAGATAATGCATTAAAAGTAATAACTTCATTAGGAAAAGTAAATAACACTTATGAAAATGTTAATGGAGCAATTAAAGAATCATCTGAACAGCTATATAGTGGCGTTGGAGAACAAGTTGAAACTTCTGCGAGAAGAATTAAAACATCTTTTCAAAAAATAGGTGATGTTGTTTTACCTGTTTTGGCTTCAATAATGGAAAAAGTTGAACGTCTTATAGATAAAATGAGCAATTTAAGTCCAATAGCTCAAAAAATAATAGCTGTTGTTTCTACAGTTGTTGCTGTATTAGGTCCTGTATTAATAATCATCGGAAAAGTAATTGGTGCGGTTGAAAAAATAGTAAAAGTTTTTGGAAAAGTTGCAACTGTAATTAAAAATTTATCACCACTTTTTACTAAATTGTTAAAATTATTTAGTATGCTAAAATCTGGAATAGTTGCAGTTGTCGGATTTCTAGGATGGCCCATAACTATTATTTTATCTATTGTTGCAGCAATTGTTGTGCTTTATAAAAAGTGTGAGTGGTTTAGAAATTTAGTAAATGGAATCTTAAGTGCAATAGTAAATACTGTTAAAAATGTCGTAGAAAATATAAAAAACTTTTTTATAAATCTGTATAGTTCTGTTGTAGATGGAATAAAAAATGTGTTTAACACTATCGCTCAATTATTTGTAAATATTAGTACTTGGGTTTATGATCACATCATTAAACCAATACTTGTTGTGTTTATTGCTTTTGGTACTTTGCTTGTAGAAACAATATTAGGTATTTTAAAAACAATTGGGCAAGTATTATTAAACATTGGTACCTGGATTTATGAAAATGTAATTTCACCAGTAGTTAATTTTTTCATAGCCTGTTTTGAAACTATAAAATTTGGAGTAGAAACAGCATGGAATTTTATAATAGGAATTTTATCAGCTGTTGGAACCTGGATTTATGAAAATGTAATTTCACCAGTAGTTAATTTCTTTACAGCCTGTTTTGAAACTATAAAATTTGGAGTAGAAACAGCATGGAATTTTATAGTAGGTATTTTATCTGCTGTTGGAACCTGGATTTATGAAAATGTTATTACACCAGTAGTTAATTTCTTTACATCTATGTTTGATAGCATAAAAAATGTGTTTTTAAATGTAAAAGATTTTTTTGTCGATAAGTTTACTCAAGCAGCCGACGGAATAAAAAGTGCATTTAGTGGCATAAAAAATTTCTTTAGTGATACCGTTTGGGGTGGCATAAAAAAAGTATTTTCTTCAGCTAAAGATAAAATGGGAGAAATAGGAAGCAAGATGTGGAATAATTTTAAAAAAGCATTTAAAAATCCTTTTGGATTAAAAATAACTTATGATACTAATGTAGGAAAAATTAAAACTGCAGTGTACAAAGCCTTAGGATTAGATGGTTGGCCTAAATTAAGTTTTGCAGCTCGTGGTGCGGTAACTAGAAAGCCAACACCTTTATTAACTGGTGAGTATCCTGGTGCTATTAATAATCCAGAAATAACTACTCCTCAAAGCATAATGAGGGATACAATGATGGATGCTCTCTCATCATTTAATAATATGAGATATCAAAATAACTTAAATGTTAATAATGGTGAATTAGTAGCTTTATTAAAAGAATATTTACCTTATATTGCTGAAAACGCTGGTAAGCCTATAAATATTGATGGTAAAAGAGTGTCAAAAATTTTGGCTCCAGATGTAAATAGAGAATTAGGTATAATTAGTCAAAAAGAAAGAAGGGGTTACTAATGAATGGCGTAAAATTTGATGATAAACATTCTATTATTGATTGGGATTTGTTAATGGTATCTAAATCAATTCCTTTGCCAGAGCCAAAAACAATATCTGTAGATATTCCTGGTCGTGATGGAAAAATAGATTTATCAAATGCTTTTGGAGAAATCAAATATGAAAATAGAACTTTAACATTTAATTTTGATATTTTTTCTAATCCTTCAAAATGGTGGGAATTAAGAGAGAAAATTGCACAAACCCTGTATGATAAAAAAATTAAAATTATTTTAGATCAAGATCCTAATTACTATTATTTTGGAAGGTGTAAAATAACTTCTTTTACAACAACATTTACGGTTGCACATATTTCTATTGAATGTGATTGTGAACCTTTTAAATATAAATTAACTGAAACCTCGATATCAAATAATCTTGTTGCTGGCGAAACATATACATTTTCGAATCTAGATAAGAGTGTTATACCTATTTTTGAATTGTCTGATGAAGCGACAGTTGAATTTGAAGGAAATTCTTATTCATTAAGTGCTGGTACGCATAAAGTTCTTGATATTATTTTTAAACGAGGAAATAATTATATAAAAATAATTTCGGGTACTGGTACAATGAAATTGACATATCAAGAGGCAACACTATGATGAAGTATCAAATATTTTATGGTGATGACATTTTATATGATTTAAGAGATAAAGATTTAGTTGTCGAAAGTCCTAACTTAAGTTTAGAAATAAATAAAGTTGGGACTTTAACTTTTTCAATTTGTCCAGACCATCCTTATTTTGATAAGCTTGAATTGTTAAAACCTAAAATTGTTGTAAAAAGAAATAATCAGATTATTTTTAAAGGAAGAATAGTAAATAATGAACAAGGTATTTATAACGATATAAATGTTGAATGCGAAAGTTTTCTATCTTTTTTAAATGATTCTATTTATAGACCTTCGACTTTTCAGGGAACTCCTAAGGAATTATTTGAAAAAATAATAAATAATCATAATTCTCAAGTTTCAGATGAACAAAAACTAAAAATTGGAAATGTTACTGTAACAGATCCAAATGATTATATTTCCAGAAGTTGGGAAGATTATTTATGGTCATTTGATTTATTAAAAACTAGATTATTAGATACTTTAGGCGGCTATATTGTTGAAAGATATGAAACAGATGGTACTTATATTGATTGGTTAGCAGATTTTAAAAATGAAGATAATTTGATTGTTTCTTCACAAACTATAGAGTTTGGCGACAATTTAATAAATATCTTAGCAAAAAATGATGCTGCAAATACTTATAGTGTTGTTATTCCTTTAGGGACTGAAATTGAAAATGAAGATGGAACAAAAGAAAGATTGACAATAAAATCTGTAAATGATGATAAAGATTATTTAATTAATGAAACTGCTTATGCAAAATTTGGTTGGAAAGTAGCTCCTATAAGTGAAACAACATTTGATGATGTAACTTTAGCGGACAATCTTAAAACAAAAGGGCTTAATTATTTGAATAATCAAGCTATAATGATTAGTAGTTCATTTGAAATAACAGCTTTAGATTTAGCGTCGATAAATGAAGATGTTGATTTTTTCTTTATTTATCGATATGTTAGAATAAAAAGTTTAATTCATAACTTTGATAAATTATATTTATTAAAATCTATTAAAATCCCTTTAGACCATCCTGAAAATACCGAGATTTCATTGGGAGAAACATTTAATACTTTAACAGGTGTTCAATTAAAAAATGACTCTGCATTAAGAGAAAATTCAAAAAGAATTGATATCGTTGAAAAAGACTATGAAATTAATAAAGGAAAAATTAATTCTTTAGGAAAAGAAGTCGACGATTTAAGATATGAAACTGTAACAAATATGAGTTCTTTAAAGCAAGATTCAGAGAGTTTTGTTATGGAAACTTTAAAAGAATATGTTTTGTCGAGTAATTTTGAGAGTTACAAAGAAACTATAGAAACAAAATTTACACAAAATGCGGATGCTTTTGAGTTCAATTTCAATAAGTTATCAGAAGAATTTAAAAATTCTAATGGTTCAACTCAAGAACAATTGCAAAATATTGAAAAATATATTCGCTTTGTTGATGGAACTATAATTTTAGGTGAGGTAGGAAATAAAATTTCGCTTAAAATTGCTAAAGAAAGAATTTCCTTTATGACTGGTGAAATTGAAACGGCCTATATTAGCAACAATTCATTATACATTTTAGAATCTACAATTTTAAGTCGATTGCAGATTGGCCATTGGGAAACAAAAGAAGATAAGTATGGAAATCTAAATACAAGATGGGTAGGTGATGAATAATGGCAACTTTAGAAGCTGGAAGATGGACAAAGTTCTTAACATCAAATACGAGCAGTCCCTATGATGACGGTGATTACTATTATGACATGAGAGGTGGTTTAAGCATAACCTATGAACTAAATAGTGCAAAAACAGGTTATGTTTTATCAATAACTCATAAAATTCAAGGAAAACAAGATGTAAGTGGTTATAGTTATTCGTGGCCGACAGCTACGGTATCAAGTAAAGTTAATGGTAATTCTGCCGGATCATATAGTGGTAAACCACCTACGTCTTATCAAACTTTAGGAACTAAAAATTTAGGAACAAGGACCTATACCATTCCTTTAGCATCAGATGGAACTTGTTCATGTACAATAACATGTACTGTAACAGATGGTAGTCATACCAGAAGTTGGTCGGTAAAATATACATTGCCAACAGTTAATTTAAGTAGTTCAATTTCTAATAATTCTTCTACTTCAAATTATATTGATTTTGGTAGTAATATTACATTTTCTATTTCTAGACCAAACTCAAGTATAACGCATACATTGTCATACTCAATAAATGGAACGAATTATACAATTGGTAGTGGAATAGGTGAATCTAAAACATATGCATTTCCTGTTTCATTAATAAATTCATTTCCTTCAAATGAAAAAGTTTCAGTTATAGTTAATTGTGTCAATTCTAATGGAATGACATCTACAACTGCGGTTTATTTAAATGTTCCGTCAAGTTATGTACCGACCTGTTCGTTAGCTATTTCAGATGTTGGAGTTGTTCCATCAAGTTGGGGAATTTGGCTAAAAACAAAATCGAGAATAAAAGGAGTAATTACTGCTTCCGGATCTGCTGGAAGTTCGATAAAATCTTATTCTTCAACTGTTGGAGGTGAAAATTTTAATAGTTCTGAATTTTTATCAAATTACATTAATGTAAGCGGAAATTTAACAATAAATGTAACTGTAACTGATTCAAGAGGTAGAAAAGCATATGCGTCTAAGACTATAAATATTGTTGATTATTTTGTTCCATCAACATCTTCTTATGAAGTTGATAGATGTAATGCTACTGGGGAGATAGATAATGATGGCACTTATGGTATAGGAAAGTGTTCTTATTCAATTTGTCCAATTTTAGTAAATGGTGTTAATAAAAATGCTAAAAAATTAAAAATAAAGTATGGAACTATTGAGAAAACTTATATATTAGATAATTATTCTGGAAATTTTGTTCAAGATGTTTCGGATATTTTTTCAGATTTAGCAACCAATGCTAATCATGTATTTGAATTTACCTTAATAGACCAATTTTATGAGGATATAAAATTTTATTATACAATGCCACCTAGTTTTGTACTAATTTCAAAATTAACAGGTGGTAAAGGAATAACATTTGGACAGATTGCTTCACAGGAAGGATTTAGAATTGAAATGGATGCATTCTATAAAGGACAAGCTTTTTTAGAAACGGAAGATGTCGATGAATGGTAGAGGAGGTACAAAAAATGGTAATAACAATTAATAGAAAAATAAATTTTGGAGGCAATTAATGAAAAAAATAAAAAAACTATTGCAATGTATGCGTATGCATAGTATGCTTATACATACATACATACATACATACATACATACATACATACATACATACATACGATATGTGTGCGAAAGGAGGGAATTGTTATTTAAACGATTCTCTTCTTTCTTTTCAAACTTCCGAAAGGAGGTATTTGTTAGAGGTGGTTTAATTGGCTAAATCAATTAAACTTAAAAATAATATTTATTGGGATTTGGAAGGACTATATGGTCTTGGAAAATTTGCTAAATTATATCAACTTACTCATACTGTAGAACATACTGTTACTGCATGGACAAAGACAAAAATGCCAATTAATGATTGGAATTTGACTACTAATGATTCTAAACTTTTTTCAAAGGAAGATAATTGTATAAAATGTAATTTTAAGGGTACTGTTTTGATAATTAGATATGCCAGTTTAAATGTAAGTAATCAGTTTGATATTTATGATTCTAATGGAAGAAATATTGAAGTTAATTCATATAATCATTTGAATATTGACATAAGAAATGTAGATTACACTTCAATATATTTCGAATTTCAAATGGGTGCCACAAGTTTTTCAAGTTATTTAGGTTCTCAACTCTTGATTCTAAGATTATCATAAAACTCTAACTTAAAAATAAAGAATGAGTAAAAGTATAAAATTGAAAAATAATAAATATTGGGATAGTAGTTGTATAGTACATAATAAAGTTCCATTAAATGACTGTATTTTTGATTACCAACACGTTAACATGTCAGGGTATAAAGGCTATTGGTGTCGAATAACTAGTCTTGTTTTTGTTGGTCGATGGTCGAGATTTTATGGTAGAGTTATGGTTGAAAATGATGGATATGAGCCATGTATGGCAGATATTTGGTTTTCTTATTATTCTCAAGGTGAAATAACATCTGATACTCCATTTATAGCTCAAAGAAAAGTAATAACTTCGATTGGTGGCTTTTCATATGAAAACCATATTGCAATGACTATTGAAGGTAAGAATACATCATCCGTAAGAGTCTCATTGTGGGTTTATGAACCATATGACTATAGCGTTATGAATATAACTAGAATGTATGGAAATTGCGATATAAGAGATAATACAAGAGCTCAATCATTGCCGGGCGAAATTGTGTACTTATCATAGAAGAAACTAATATTTAATTAATCGTTTAAATAACGAAAGTTATGAAAAAAATAATAGAAAAGATATTGACTCTCATTCGCAAGAATGAGATACTTAAGCAAAGCAAAGCAAAGCAAAGCAAAGCAAAGCAAAGCAAAGCAAAGCAAAGCAAAGTAAAGCAAAGCAAAGCAAAGCAAACTATTGTCTTGCCTTGGAAAGAAAGGAGGTATTGCTTACTTTAAGCAATCTCCTTTTATTTATCTTCTCGAGAGAGGAGGTATTTGTTAGAGGTGGTTTAATTGGCTAAATCGATTAAACTAAAAGATAATAAATATTGGGATAGTAGTTCCATTATGCATAATCGAGAACTGTTAAGTACAAAAGTAATCAATAGTAGTGGTTCAAATTCAAATGGGAATTGGATTAAATTTGAAGATGGTACTATGATTACATATCAAGAGATTGAAGTTGAAATGGCCTGTAATACTGCTTGGGGTAATTTATTCGTGGGGAATTACGCCACTGCAATAAATTTTCCACAAACATTTAAAGAACTTCCTAAAGTCTTAATTGATTTGAAATTAAAAGTAGGTGCATGTTTTAAAGTGGAATGGGAAATTCCCGTTATAACAACTTCAAGTTATAAAAATATTGGAATAGGAAGAGGAAGTTCAAGTAATGCAGTAGGTCTTACGATTGCACTATATGCAATAGGAAAATGGAAATAATTATCTTAATAAAAATCTAACACAAGCAAAATGAGTAAAAGTTTAAAATTAAAAAACAACACATTTTGGGATAGTAGTAGTATAATTCACAATGGAAAAAAGTTGAGTGAAATTTTAAGTTCAACAATACTTTATGATTCTTCAGTTGGTACTAATGAAAATGTTGTTTGTAGCGAAAATATATCAAATTTTGAATATTTAGAGATTACGACCAAAAGCGGAAATGTTCATAAAGTGAAACCTTTAAATTCATTTACTTTAAATGAAATGACATATTTTATTGAAAATGGTATTCCATATACTGCAAATATAGTAAATACTTATGCTATAACAGAAAATAATGTTAATGTAGTTAATAAAGTTTCTTTTTTAAGAAATTATTCAACTGGTAGTATTAATGGAGATTTGTCCACCAATAGATTATATATTATTACTATTATAGGTTATAAAACTTAAAGTAAGCCGTTAATTATGGCAAAATCAATCAAGCTTAAAAATAATAAATATTGGGATAGTGAATCAGTATCTCACAATAAAAAAAACTTAAAAACAATATTGAATAATTTAAAACTAGAATTTACAGGAGTTTATAATTTAGAGCTAGTTGGAGGAGATACCTATCAATTAGAACTGCCAGAAAATGTTATTTTCATTGAACCATTGCTTTATAGCGACGGATCACGTTATTCTGGTGGTCAGTTTTTGGTGCCAGGTGGTTCATATTCTTATTTTACGAATACGAATATGAATCCTGGAGCTTTTATTGCCTGTAATGCAAATGGATTAGTATCAATTTCGAGTTATAGTTATAAGGGAACAAAAATTACTGGTTTTAGAATTTATTATTTAAAGAAAGGATAAAAAATGGAAGCAATTATTATAGCGGTTATTGGAGGTGTCTGCACAGCAATACCTACCGTTATGGCAACAATATCTTCTAATAAGAAAAGTACCGCACTCACAGTTTATAGAATAGAACAATTAGAGAAAAAGCAAGATAAGCATAATACACTTATTGAAAGGACGTACAAAATTGAAGAAGATATTAAAAATATGCAAGAAGATATTAGAGAATTAAAGCATTCGTAATTGAGTGCTTTTTATGATGATTGGAGGTGAAAAAAATGGAATTAGCAAATATAGTAGCAGTAGTAACGATATTCATAACATGGATATTTGGTGTTATTGCCAAAAAATCAGCATGGGTAAACAACAATTTAATACCAATTCAAAATATTTTAATTGGATTAGTTGTTGCGTGCATTGAATGGGCAATTACTAAAGATTTTAAAGTAGCTATAGCTTTAAGCGGAGTGATTGCTGGTGGAACTTATGATGTATTTCACAATTTAGAAAAAATAGTAAAAGGAGAATAAATATGTACGATTTTACAAAAGCTTCAGACCTAGTAAAGTGGGCTGAAGAACAATATAAAAAGAAAAATAGGTATAAAGTAGGGGGGATTGGAAGATACGATGCTGATGGTACTCGTCAATTTGATTGTTGTGGTCTTTTTAAATGTTTTATGTGGCATGATTACCATACAAAAAATGCATCATATTATGGTAAAACTCAAAAAGATTTGAGTTGTGAGGGATTACTTGCTGAAGCTAAAGAAAAAGGTCCGATTTCAACAATTCCAGAAATACCTGGTGTTCTTGTATACATGAAAGGGCATATGGGAATTTATATTGGAAATGGTAAAGTAATAGAATCAACTGTAGCGAAATACGATGGTAAGAAAGGTAGAATTTACAAAACATACTTTAAAGGTGATGGCAAAAATTGCAATGGCAAAAGAGCTACCTGGACTAAATGGTTCAAAAGCCCATATTTAACTTATGAAAAAGAAGTTAAACCAGAACCAACAAAGCCTAGTACGTCAGATAACTTTCTAGGAGTTAGAGGATATTTAAAATATGGTGATAAAGGTCCAAACGTAAATAAAATTTGTTTATTCTTTGCTAATAATTTTTATGGTTATTTCGGTAACACAAAAGAAAGTGCAAAAATTAAATTAGTAGGTAAAAATGGCAATGGTGATTTCTTTGGAAATAATCTTAAATCGTGGGTAATGGAATTTCAAAAAAGATGCAAAGCTGATGGATTATATGATGATGAGATAGACGGATGCATCGGACCAAAAACTTTAAAATGTTTAAGACACTTTAGCTTTCCATATTAAAAAAGACTCAGTCAAATGACTGGGTCCTTTTTTAGTGCTTTAATTTTTTGAAAAAAATATGTTAAAAGTATTGAATTTTTTTATTTTTTTGCAATAAATGAAACGGCGGTAAAAAATGGCGGTAAAAAAGAAAAAAGTCCCTTATAATAAGGGCACTTGGAGTTAATTTTGTTCCCGTACGGGTCACCAATTTTGATTATAACTCCGTAGTAGGAGTTTTTATTTGCAATAAAGAGGTTGTGTTATGATATACTGTTATGATAAAAGAATTATAAAAAATGAAGATATTATTAAGGAAATTAATAATGTTAGAAAAAAATACCCTGTGGTTTTATACGATGAAATTGATGATAATTTTTACAATTTAAAAGGAAAAGTTTGTTCTATCAAGGGACAAATAGTTTTTCCTAGAACTGGTGCCTTACAAGTTGAAATTATTATAAATGCTATTGAAAGTAAAGGCGGTATACCGATTAATAATATAGATATGGTAAATAAAATTGAACTTTGGCCTTTATATGTTAAAACTAATAGAGATGTTTTAGTATTTGAAGGAAAAGAATTATTAAAAGAAGAAAATATTAGATATTTAAAAGAGTTATTTGGAGAAAAAATGTTTATTAAAACTGTTACAAAAAATTTTGTTGGAGTTATTAATCCAAATATTTTAGAAAGAACTAATTGTAATTTTTGTAAAGCTTTAAAGTTTCATGAAAACGAACTATTTATAGTAAGTACCTTTGTAGATATCAAAGAAGATAAAATGGGTACTAAAGAATATAGATGTGTTGTTATTGATGGCAAAATATATAATATATCAAGACTTACTTTTTTTCAAAGCCATAAAATTGAAAATAAAGTGTTGGATTTTGCTTTAAATATTGTTAAAAATTATCCAGGTACTTATGTTGTTGATTTAATGGAAGATTCTAAAGGACTTATTGATATAGTAGAATTTAATCCAATCGAAGCATCAGGAATGTATTTGTATAATTCTATATGTGATAAGTCACTTGATTTAAAGCATGATAATATAGATTTAGATAAAAAGGTAATTGATGCCGAAGGCATAAAACCTATTTTAAATGCTAGATGTAAATGGAATAATTATGGAATGTTTGCTGCCGATCTTAGAAGCATTTGCATGATTGGAGAAAGAGGAGCTTTATTTTTCTCAGATACATTTGATGATTGTAATTTATATGGCTGCGAAACTGAAAGTCTTAAACTTTCAAGACAATTTGAACCAATTAATGATTTATAAACAAAAAACTTCCATAAATTTGGAAGTTTTTAATTGTTTAAATGGCGGAGCAGAGAGGATTTGAACCTCCGCGCCAGCATTCGCCGACCTAAATCCTTAGCAGGGATCCCTCTTCAGCCTCTTGAGTACTGCTCCATAAGCTACTTCTATATTTTAATATAAAAGTAGTATCTTGTCAATTAGCTTATGCAAATATTTTCAATATTATCGATAAAATCTTGCATTACTGTTAAATAATCGTCCGTATTGTCTGTTTCAACATTAATCATCGATTTAACATCAATTGTTTTGGCTTTATAATCTTTTACAATCGTTTTTATATTTTCTGTGTAATTATTATCTAAAACTAATATTGTTGTGTATGTTTCTTTTTTGAAATTGTTTTTAATGGAGTTTAGTGTTCCTTCAGTTAAATTTTCTTCATCTAAGGAAACAATATTAAATCCATAGTTTTCTAAAAACTTAAATACATTATCACTAACTATCAAGGTGTTTGTACCTTTAGATTGTGCTTCTTTACCAATAGCTCTCAAGTCAGCATCTTTTAAAGATAATATTTCTGATAATTCTTGATACTTTTTTTCAACATAATCTGATATTATTTGACTTTCTAGGTATTCTTTTAAATAATCTTTAATGTTTTTAGCTAGCATTAAATAGTTATTTGGACTCATCCATAATTCTTTATCACCATTTTTATAAGATAATCCGTTAGAGACATCAATAATTAATAAATTTTTATTTTTATTAATTAGGTTTTTGGCTATTGTTTTTTCGTTGCTTAAGCCATTATAAATAAAAAGATCTGATTTGGCATATTTTTTTATTTGCTTATCTGTAAGTTCGTAATTGTAGACATCTGCACCACTTGGATAAATACTTTCGATTGTTCCGTAGTCTTTATACATAAATTCAGTTAAATATTTAATAGGATATATAGTAGTATAAATTGTAGCGTTTTCTAAATTGTCTTTTTTTAGACTGCATCCTGTTAAAAGAAATGCACTTAGTATTATTAAAAATAATTTTTTCATATTGTTTTTCCTTCCTTTTTAATTTCGTCATGTCCATATTTTCCAAAGGGATGACATTTAAGTACTCTTTTGATTCCTAATTTTAATCCATTAAACAAGCCATATTCATTTAAGGCCTCAATCATATATTCACTGCATGTCGGATTAAATCTGCACATTGAGTGAGCATGAGTAGGAGTTACTTGGTACCCTCTGATAATATAAATTAATAACTTTTTTATAAATATCACCCTTTAAACATTTTACTATATAATTATTCGTTTGTAAATGTTTTCAAAATAGAAAAAATTTGTTATAATTAGATAGAAATGGATATGATAATATGAAATGTTTAGAAAAAATGGGTATTGAAATTAAAAATAAAGAGTTATTGGAAACTGCATTAACTCATAGTAGTTATTCAAATGAACATAATTGTGATAATTATGAAAGGTTAGAGTATTTAGGAGATGCAATACTAGAATCCGTAACTAGTGAGTATTTATATTTAAACACTGATTATAGTGAGGGAGAAATGACTAAGATTAGAGCTAATTATGTTTGCGAAAAAGCTTTAGCTACATATTCTAAAAAAATGGGGATTGATAGATATATTAGACTTGGACATGGTCAAATAAACAATTTAAATGATACAATTATTGCTGATGTTTTTGAAGCTGTGGCGGCAGCTGTATATTTAGATCAAGGATATGAAGTTGTAAAAAAATATTTGCAAGATATTATTGTGCCATTTATTAAGGAAGGTTGGGATTTTAATACTGATTATAAAACAAAATTACAAGAGGCTGTTCAAACAAATAAAAAGTCTTTGGAGTATGTATTAATTCGTGAATATGGAGAAGCACATGATAAGACTTTTGAAATGGCAGTTAAAATAGATAATATAATATATGGAAAGGGCATTGGTAAAAGTAAAAAAGAAGCTGAACAAAATGCAGCATTAGATGCTTTGAATAAAAGTGTGGTGAAGTAAATGTATTTAAAAAGTATTAGAGCACAGGGGTTTAAATCTTTTGCAGATAAATTAGATTTGGAAATTAATCCGGGAATAACTGGAATTGTTGGACCAAATGGTTCTGGAAAAAGCAATATTGTTGATGCTGTAAGATGGGTTTTAGGTGAACAGTCTGTTAAATCTTTGCGTGGACAAAATAATATGACTGATTGTATCTTTAGTGGTAGTGAATCTAGAGAAGCTCAAAAAAGAGCGATGGTTGCTTTAGTTTTCGATAATAGTGATCATTATTTACATAGTGATTTTAAAGAAGTAGAAATAAAAAGAATAGTTTATTCAACTGGTGAAAATGAATATTATATTAACAATTCAAGGGTTAGACTTAAGGATATAACTGATTTATTTATTGATTCTGGCGCTGGAGCTAATGCATTTAATATAATTAGTCAAGGAAATGTAACAGATATAGTAAATTCTAAATCAAGTGATCGAAGAGTTATATTTGAAAGTGCCGCTGGTGTATTAAAATATAAAAAGCGTAAGGAAGAAAGTTTAAAGAAGTTAGAAAAAACTGAAGAAAACTTAATGCGTATAAAGTTAGTTATTGATGAACTTTCTAAAACAGTTGAACCTTTAAAAGAACAAAGCATTGTTGCCCAAAAATATGTTGATATAAAAGGTGAGTTAGAAAGTATTGATATTGCTTTAATAGCAAAAGATATAACAGATTTAAATCTAGAATATTCTAAAATATGTGAGGAAATTAAAAATTTAAAAGAGAAATTAATTACTTTAAAAGATAATGTCGGAGATTCTAAATTAGAAAAGTTAAAATTAAAGAATCTTGAATTAGAAGAAAGAGTAAATAGAAAAAGAGAAGAATTGCTTAAAATAACTGAAGAGATTGGTAATTTGAATAGTGAAAAAAAGATAACTGTTGAAAGAAAAAAATATGAAGCAAATAAAGATGTTATAGATGATAATTTAATTAAGTTAAAAGAAGATGAACTTAATATAAATAAAAATATTACAGTTTTGGAAAGAGAAATATTAGATATTGAAGCGAGTGTTAATGATCAAAGAGAAAAAGGTGAGGAAGTAAAGAATAAACTTTTAGTGTTAAAAGTAAAAAAAAGTACAGCGAATAATTCTTTGATGGAAGCAACTAAGGCTAAATTTTTATTAGAAAATAAAATAGAAATATTAGAAAATAATATAATGAGTGCTGAATCTGCTCCGGTTAGTGTTAGAAACATTTTGAATAATCCTAGGCTTCATGGCATTCATAATACAATTGGAAAACTTTTGGATATACCCGAAAAATATATGATTGCAACAGATATTGCTTTAGGAGCAAGTAGTAATTATTTAGTGGTTGACGATGATAATTCTGCCTTAAGTGCAATAGACTTTTTGAAAGAAAGAAAGTTGGGAAGAGCAACATTTTATCCGTTAAATGTAATTAAATCTAGATATGCAAGTAGTGAGATAATAAATGATATAAAAAATATTAATGGTTATATTGGTATTCTTAGCGATTTAATTAGTTATGATAGTAAGTATAAAAATGTTATTGAAAATCAATTGGGTCAAGTAATTGTAGTTGATAATGAAAGAACGTTAAATATTATTGGTAAATTAATAAATTATAAATATAAAGTTGTTTCATTAGATGGTGAAATTCTTCATGTTGGTGGTTCTATTACTGGTGGTACTAGTAAGAAAAATACAATGTTAAATGAAAAAAATGAGCTTAATAAACAAAAAAATGATTTGCAAAAGTTAGAAATTAAAATAAAGGAATTAAGTGAAGAAGTAAATAATTTAAATGAAGAATCATTAGAACTTGAAGAAAGAGAAAATGTTTTAAATAAGTATGTTGTTTTACTAAATGAAGAACTATTTAATAAAAGAACTAATTTAAGTAGATTGAATGAAGAACATAAAAGTATATTAAGTGAACTTGAAGGAATAAATGATTTAAAGAGCAATAAGTTAGATGAACATTTAGTATTGCTTATGGAAAAGATTAATAATTTAAGTAAAAGCAAAGAATTACTTGAAAAAGATATTAAATTAATAAGTAAAGAAAAAAATGATTTAAATGATGAAATAAATGAACTTGATAAAAAACTTAGGGATAGTAATAGTAGTTATAATTTAGTAATTAATGAGCTTAAAAATAAAGAAATTATTTCTGGTAAATTAGAGGTTAAATTAGATAATTTGTTAGATGAACTAAATAATGATTATAATTTAACTTATGAAGCAGCTTGTGGAAACTATAACTTAGAGATGGATAGTGATATAGCTCGTGAACATGTAAAGAATTTAAAAAAAGAATTATCTAGTTTAGGTAATGTAAACGTTGGTGCTATTGAAGAATATGATAGAATTTCAAAAAGATATGAATTTTTAAATAGTCAAAAATTTGATTTGGAAAGTGCTTCAAGTGAACTTAAAGGTATCATTATGGAAATGGATGAAATAATGGTAGATAAATTTAAAAAATCATTTGAAAACATTAAAGTGGAATTTAGTAAAATATTTAAATTGATGTTTAAAGGTGGTAAAGGAGAACTAATTTTAAGTGATCCAGATGATTTGCTTAATACTGGTATTGATATTATTGCTATACCACCTGGTAAAAAGATAAATTCTCCAGTTTCCTTAAGTGGGGGAGAAAAAGCTTTGACAGCAATATGTTTGTTATTTGCAATGCTTGAGGTTAAGCCATCTCCATTTGTAATTCTTGATGAAGCGGAGGCTGCCTTAGATGAAGTAAATGTTGATATGTTTGGTAAATATTTAAGTGAAGAAAAATCCAGAAGTCAATTTATAGTAATTACTCATAAAAAAAGAATGATGGAATATGCTGATTCTTTGTACGGAATTACAATGCAAGAATCTGGGGTAAGTAAAATAGTTAGTGCTAAATTAGAAAATTAATGTTAAAATATGTAAAATTTTAAATTGTTGTTTAAAAAAATTATGAAATATGATAAAATTAATTTAAGGAGGATGACGTTATGCCATGGTGGGTAATATTAATAATAGTTGTAGTTTTAATTGTTCTTTGGGCAATTAGTGTGTATAATAAACTAGTTGTTTTAAGAAATAGAGTTAAAGATCAATGGGCTCAAATAGATGTTCAATTAAAAAGAAGATTTGATTTAATTCCAAATTTAGTAGAAACTGTTAAAGGTTATACTAAACATGAATCTGAAACACTTGAAGCTGTAATTAAAGCTCGTAATACTTATGTATCTGCGACTTTACCTGAAGATCAAATGAAAGCTGATGGAGAACTTACTCAAGCAATTTCTAAATTATTTGCTTTAACTGAAAGTTATCCAGATTTAAAAGCAAATACTAATTTTCAAGCTTTACAACAAGAGCTTACTGAAACTGAAAGCAAAATTGCTGCCGCTAGACAATTTTATAATGATACTGTTTTAGTATATAATAATAAAATAGATATGGTTCCAAGTAATATTATTGCTAGTTTATTTAAGTTTACTAAAGAAGCTTTCTTTGAAGCAAACGAAACAGAACGAGAAAATGTTCAAGTTAAATTTTAAAAAGACGTTCTAAACGTCTTTTTTATATTGTAATTTCAACCGCACCATTTAATATAATTTTAACAGATAATAA
>ERZ773235.1043-NODE-1043-length-31229-cov-5.466895_pt1 | contig 31229 bp, 38 predicted proteins | sample MGYA00580522_ERZ773235 | MGnify/ENA primary metagenome ERZ773235 (study PRJEB29015, sample SAMEA2737797) | human gut metagenome | biome: human gut; feature: human-associated habitat; material: faeces | place: China | collected 2012 ...
CGAGAGTGGCGCAGCATCCGCCACCGGCGAGAGTGGCGCAGCATCCGCCACCGGCTGGAGGGGCGCAGCATCCGCCACCGGCTGGAGGGGCGCAGCATCCGCCACCGGCAATAGGGGCGCAGCATCCGCCACCAGCTGGAGTGGCGCAGCATCCGCCACCGGCAATAGGGGCGCAGCATCCGCCACCGGCTGGAGGGGCGCAGCATCCGCCACCGGCGAGAGTGGCGCAGCATCCGCCACCGGAAAAGGTTGTGTGGCTATGGCTACTGGTTTTTATGGGCGCGTAATGGGAGAGATTGGAAACGCCGTTGTCTGCGTAGAGCGAAAGACGAACGGCGATATCGCCGCCATTCTGTCCGCCATTGTGGATGGTGAAATGCTGAAGCCCGGCGTGTGGTACACCGTTAAGAACGGGGAATGGGTGGAGGTGCAGTAATGAACCGATTGAAGGAACGGCGGCTGGAGCTGGGCCTGACGCAGGAGGCGGTCAGCGGAGTGCTGAAGCTGGTGGATCCCCGTATCGACACCTGCATGGTGAGCCGGTTTGAAAACGGCGTGTGTCTGCCCACGGAGGAGGTGCTGACGGCGCTGGAGGCGGCACTGCGTACCAGCCGGGCATATCTGTACGGCGACGAGGACAAGGCCGACATCCCCCAGCGGACGGTGGAAACAGAGCGCATTGCGGCGCTGATCCCCCACGGGCGGCGAAACGCCATCAGCCGTGCGGAGCTGGCGGCGGCGATGCAGACCTCCGACCGGATGATGCGTAAGGCCGTCAGCGAAGCCAAGCGGCAGGGCGGCAGCTACGGCTGCTACGAGGTGGTGCGCATACAGGAAGGCGAGTGATGGGCAAGCAGCAAGTTCAGCTATTTAACGACAATTTTCAAAACTTCAAGAAGTACAACATTCCCAAGGCACAGCTTGTAATTGCGGACATCCCGTACAATATCGGATCAAATGCCTATGCCAGCAATCCTATGTGGTACAAAGACGGAGATAACGCTAACGGAGAAAGCCGCCTTGCCAAGAAGTCGTTTTTCAACTCAGACGGGAATTTCAAAATCGCGGAGTATATGCACTTTTGCTCCCGCCTTTTGAAAAAAGAACCGAAAGCAACAAACGAGGCACCGGCTATGATTGTCTTTTGCGCCTTTGAACAGATGCAGACAGTTATCGAATATGGCAAGCGATACGGGTTTATGAAGTCGTATCCCCTGTTTTTCATCAAGAATTATTCCGCGCAGGTTCTTAAGGCAAATATGCGCATTGTCGGCGCGACAGAGTTTGCCGTGGTGTTGTACCGAGACAAACTGCCAAAGTTCCGCAACACGGATATGTACGGAGAAAAAAGGATGGTTTTCAACTGGCAGGAGTGGGGGCGCGACGGGAAAGACATTCCAAAGATTCATCCTACGCAAAAGCCCGTTGTACTGCTGAAACGGTTAATTGGCATATTCACAGACCCCGGTGATGTGGTCATTGACCCATGCGCCGGAAGTGGTTCTACGCTGCGTGCTTGTATGGAAACAGGGCGGCGCGGCTACGGCTTTGAGATTAGCCGCGACTTTTGCCGGAAGGCGCAGGAGAAAATGCTTGTACTGCCGGACGAAAACCAAGTATCACTGTGGGGGAATTGAAACATGGGCAAGCAGCATCTAAGCCGGGACGACCGTATTTTTATGGACGGCAAGCGCAGAGGTACGCAGGAGTGCATGGACATGGTGGCAATGGCACTGCTGGACAAGTGCGGCTGGCACGTCCTTGAGGAGACAGAGGACAGCCGGGATACCAACAGCATCGCGTACCTGTACGAGTGCCTGGAAAAGCTGGCGGAGGAAATCAACGAGGGCCGCATCAAGCGCAAGCACATCAAGGACGTGCTGAAGGACGAGTGCGGCGTGGTGTTTGGAGATTAGGAGGTGACGCGCCATAAAGCACTTGGGAGATATTACTAATATCAACGGCGCGGAGATCAACCCGGTGTGGGTGGTAACGGGCGGAAGTCCCTGTCAGGACCTTTCCATCGCCGGGAAACGAGCCGGTTTGGCGGGAGCGCGAAGCGGCCTGTTTATGGAGCAGGTGCGCATCGTGAAAGAAATGAGAGCGGAGGACAAACGAAATGGACGGACAGGTAACATGGTCAGACCTCGGTATCTTGTGTGGGAAAACGTCACGGGCGCATACAGCAGCAACGGAGGACGGGACTTCCACGCCGTGCTGGAGGAAATTGCGCGTATCGCAGAACCAGGATTTTCTCTATCTGGACTGCCGGAAAAGTGGAAATGGACAAAGGCAGGCGCCATCGACGGTGATGGGTGGTCTATCGCTTGGAGAACTCACGACGCTAAGGACTGGGGAAAAACCATCCGAGACAGCCGTACAGGAAATGTTATCCGTCTGGGGACCCCACAGCGTCGCCGAAGAATCTCGGTTGTCGCAGATTTTGGAGGAGAATCCGCTGCCCAAATACAATTTGAGCGCGAAAGCGTGTCTTGGCATCCTGCGGAGAGCGGAGCGGCGGGGGAAGGACCTGCCGGCGCGTCTGAAAGCGGTGCTGATGAAACAGGCCAATGCTTAACAGCGTGGGACCGCCAAAGCAAACGGATTTTTGGCACGGATGGGGAAGCCCCGACGCTACAAGGTGGCATTGGTGGAGGAGTAAATAACCCAGCAATTTTCCGTATGGCAACACAGCAAGGCGGTGCGGAACTGCGGATAGATGACCGCGCACCTACACTGAACGCAGAGTGCGGCGGGAATAAGCCTGCGGTGGTGGCGCTGGACATGACACACGCCTGCGACGTCATCCGCGAGTGCGGGGAGCAGTCGCCCAGTTTGCAGGCGCGAATGGGAACGGGCGGCAATCAGATCCCGCTGACGTACCAAATGCAGGGCTTTGGTGACTACCGCGCCGGAGAAGTTGCAAGCAGTTGCAAACAGCGAGACTTTAAGGACAGCACAGATCTTGCAATAACAAACATGGTGGTGCGCCGCCTGACGCCGTTGGAATGTACCCGCTTACAGGGTTTCCCGGACGGATGGACGGACATCGGAGATTGGGTTAAAACAGATAAACGCGGGCGCGAAATAAAAGCGAAAGGAAGTGCGGACAGCCCACGGTACAAGGCACTGGGTAACTCCATCGCCCTGCCCTTCTGGGACTGGATGCTGCGGCGTATGGCGCGGTATCTGCCGGAGGGCGCGACGCTGGGGAGCTTGTTCGATGGCATCGCAGGTTTCCCGCTGATCTGGGAGCGCATACACGGAAAAGGCACGGCGCGGTGGGCAAGCGAGATCGAGCCGTTTCCCATCGCCGTGACGAAGAAACATTTTCCGGAGGAGGAATGACATGACAAGGGACGAGATCGTGACCGCGCTGCGGTGCTGTGCGACCGAAAAATGCGACGACTGCCTCAAGTGTCCGATGTACAGGGTGGAAGTATGTCTGCCACCGCTAAAGTCCGCTGCCGCTGACCTGATCGAGAACCAGCAGCGGCACATCGAGGCACTGTTGCAGGCTAACGCCGCCCTGCGGGATACCGTACTGCGGCGGGATGCGCAGATCGCGGACATGAGTGAGGGACTGGCACAGTTTGCCACGGCGGTGGCGGTGAAGGAGGAAAAGTAAATGGACGCTGTGAAGTTTTTGCAGGAAAGAGCAAGAATGTGTAATTCGTTTTCGCCGGATTGCGAAGGATGCCGCGTGGATGAAGAAAAACCGGTGATAAGCGAATGCTATCGATGGATGTTTGAAAACCCCGAAAGAGCCGTCAAGATCGTCGAGGGATGGTCTGCCGCACATCCGCGCAAAACGCGGCAAAGCGTGTTTCTGGCGCAGTATCCGGAGGGGGAAATTGACAGCCGCGGGTGTTTGGTGCTATGCCCAAAGCGCATTTCCACTGATTGCCGGAACAGATACGGTAACTGTACAAAACGGCTGTGCGATGACTGTCGTAAAGAATTCTGGGGTCAGGAGGTGTAGTCATGGAAATTTTGAAAATTGTTTTCCCGCTGCTGATGGTAGCCGGTGCGCTGGGCAGTTTGGTGGTAAATATCGCCAGCAAGGGAGACTGGGCTACCAGTTTGCAATGGCTGGGCGCGTGCCTACTGTATACTGCGCTGACAGTGCGAAATATGAGCTGATGGAGGGGGAAAAGAATGAGCAAATCTGTGATGATAAGCATTCGCCCGAAGTGGTGCGAGAAGATTTGTAGGGGCGAAAAGACCGTTGAAATACGAAAGACCCGTCCGAAACTGGAAACGCCGTTTAAGTGCTATATCTACTGCACACTGCCGAAGTATCCGCATGAGGACTACATCACAACGGAGTATCCGATGCCACAGTTTTACGGCGGCGGAAAGGTCATCGGGGAGTTCACCTGTGACCGAATCTACGGGCTGGAAACGAAATCCGCTGGCGGAAGCTACTATGTCGAGGGCGGCGACCAGCCAACGACAAACAATGTGGCTCGGCAATCGTGTCTTACCCTGCATGGAACAGGAGGGCTGACAATGGCGAACGAAATCAAAACCAGTAAAATGCCGGCATGCCGGTGAAATAAAAAATACGGAGGAAAGATACCATGAATGAGAAGAACGAGCAGATGTACATTGTCCGCTGCGACCGCGCAGGCGTGTTTTTCGGTGGCATCAAGGACCGACGCGGCACGGAAGCGACCATGACCAATGTGCGCAAGCTGTGGTACTGGAACGGTGCCTGCGCCATCGAGCAACTGGCTATGGACGGCACCAAGACCCCCGGTGACTGCAAGTTTACTGTGACGGTACCGTTGATGGAAGTGACCGGGGTGATCCAGGTGATCCCCTGCACCGAAAAGGCCACGGCATCCATCAGCGGCGTGAAGGAGTGGAAGCGATGAGCGCGCTGGATGAGAAAGTCAAAGCATTTTTGTCTGTAAGCTACGGCTCCGGCGACGGCTCCGGCTACGGCTACGGCTCCGGCTCCGGCGACGGCGACGGCTCCGGCTACGGCTACGGCGACGGCGACGGCTACGGCTACGGCTACGGCGACGGCGACGGCTCCGGCTACGGCGACGGCTACGGCTCCGGCGACGGCGACGGCTACGGCGACGGCGACGGCTCCGGCGACGGCTACGGCTCCGGCGACGGCGACGGCTACGGCATAAGATCCTTTAACAGCGAACCGGTGTATGCCATCGACGGTGTCCCCACGATCCTCCGCCACGTGCGGGGGAACGTGGCGCACGGCGTGATCCTGAACCGCGACCTGACCACCACGAACTGCTACGTTGCCAAACAGGATAACATCTTTGCCCACGGCGAAACGCTGGCAAAGGCTATGGAGGCTCTTAGGGACAAGCTGTTTGGAGATATGCCGGTGGAGGAGCGCATCGAGGCGTTTTTGAAAGAGACGGAGGACGGCAAGGCATACCCGGCGCAGTATTTTTACGACTGGCATCACCGCCTTACCGGAAGCTGCGACATGGGCCGCCGTCAGTTTGCCCGCGACCACGGAATAGACGTGGACAGCGACACCATGACCCTGCGGGAGTTTCTGGCCCTGACCAAGGATGCCTACGGCGGCAGTGTGATCCGGAAGGCGATGGAAAATCTGGAGGTCGGTGCGAAAGATATTTGAAAGGAGAACAAAATGATTAAGCTTGATGTATGCAAGTATTGTGACCGCTGCCCGCATTTTGAACCGGAAGTTGTCGAAAGGCCACGGGTCGATACGCTGACAAGCTGTAGTGTTTGTGATATGGCGGAGAGACGGATGGCCATTACTCGCGGAGATACCGTCGTGAAGTGCTGCAACCGGGATCGGTGTGCGTCCATTTACGAGTATATGGAGGGTCAGAAAAAATGCTGAAAATAGAAAATGCCGAAGCAATGGGTTGGTGGTGAAAAGGAGAAGGGGCAATGGCTGAATACATTGACAGGGAAGCGTTATGCAAAATTTTGGAGAATTGGCGTGACGCTCATGCGGATGTCGATGATGAAGAAGGGTGTGGTCTACTTGAAGATGTGATATGGGAGGTGAACGCACAGCCCGCCGCCGATGTTGCGCCGGTGGTACATGGGAGAGATGTCTATAAATGGCATAAAGAAGGGCACTGCGAGTTCAAATGCAGTGTGTGCGGGGCGTGGGCTGGCATTATCGAAGGCGGTACACTTGACGGCGTAGACTTTGATTACTGCCCCAACTGCGGGGCAAAGATGGACGGAGGTGCAGACGATGCAGATCAAAGATAGCGGAGAGCGGACGGAGTTTGCCAGCGGGGCGCAGCGGGATATGCATACCGGGAAAGGCAGGATGGATCTTCTGCCGTGGGCGGCAATCATAGAGGTGAGCAAGCACTGTGAGGCCGGGGCGCTGAAGTATGGGGAACATAACGTAGACCGTGGAATCCCCACCAGCAGTTTGCTGGACAGCGGCATGCGCCACGCGGCGAAGTATCTGGCCGGGCAGGAGGACGAAGATCACCTGTTGGCGGCGGCGTGGAACATTTTGTGGGCAATCGAAACGCGGTGCAAAAAACCGGAGTGCGTAGATACGCCGTGGAGGGGCAATGCAGAAGGGTGATGTGATACGGGCGCGGTTTATGACGCTGCCGAGCGAATACCCCGGCTCCGGTGCCAACGATGAAAAGCGGTTCCCTGTTCGCAAGGGCACGGTGGTATATGTGCATCCAAAGGGGCGGTACATTGTGGCGGAGTGTAAGGGCGTGCGGGAGACGTTTTTCCCGGAGGACGTGGAAATGATCAGGAAATAAAAAATATTTTTCGTTTAAGGGGTGCGAAGCGGCGAGAGACAATCTATGCTGGATATGCAGGGGCAACCTGACCGTGCCGATTCATTTCTTTTCTCCTCTTTTCTACCCGGTGGGCGTGGCTTCGGCTCCGCCCTGACGGGGAAGATATGCAGACGTAGCTCAGTCGGTAGAGCACCGCGCCGAGAGGTATGTCGTTGGTTCGAGTCCAACCGTCTGCACCATAGGCGTGACCTCTTGCCTCGCCGCTGTGTAGGAAAGTATGGATGCGTGGTGGCACCCGACCGATTGTGTAAAACAACAGGCAATGCGCTGGCGGACCGCCTAAAGGGATGCGTCTCAATAGTCTGCGGAAAGACGCGAAATACAGGTGTGGCGAAAGTCGGGGAAGGACGCGGCAATGACAAAGGCCAGTGGTGGGAGGCCGCTGCGTCAGGAAAGAAAGGGTGTGAGCGTATGCCGGCAGGCGCGCCGAGAAAATGGAAAAGCGTAAAGGCAATGCAGGCGGCAATTGACGCTTACTTTAAGGCGTGCGAGGGAGAGCCGTTTATCGGGGACGACGGATGCGCGGTGCGGGATAAGTACGGGATACCTATCATCATAAATGCAAAGCCTCCGACGATCACTGGGCTGGCGCTGGCATTGGGCTTTACCGGACGGCAGGCGTTGATTGATTATCAGGCAAGGCCGGAATTCGCGGACACGGTTACGCGAGCAAAGGCGCGGTGCGAGGAATACGCAGAGGCGCGGCTGTACGACCGGGACGGTGCCAATGGGGCGAAATTTAGCCTGAGCTGCAATTTCGGATGGCGCGAGAAAGCGCCGGAGGCAGACCGGCAGGAGATCGGCGTGGTGCTGATGCCAGAGGTAAAGACGGATGCCTGAGATCGTGTGGAAGCCGCAGGAGCGGCAGGCCGTATTTATGGCAAGGCCGGAATATGAAGCCCTGTATGGCGGGGCGGCGGGCGGCGGCAAGAGCGATGCGCTGGTCATCGAGGCGCTGCGGCAGGTGCATATCCCGTGGTACAAGGCGCTGATCCTGCGCAAGACGTTTCCACAGCTGCGGGAGCTGATCGACAAGACGCTGAATTACTACCCCCGTGCGTATCCAAAGGCGCGGTACAACGGCAGCAACCACACATGGCGGTTCCCCTCGGGCGCGCAGATCGTGTTTGGCAGTATGAACCGACCGCAGGATAAGATACAGTATCAGGGGCAAGCGTATGATTTTATCGCATTCGACGAACTGACGCATTTTACCCAGGAGGAATACGACTACCTGAAATCCCGTAACCGTCCCAACGGGGCGGGGACACGGGTGTATATGCGCTCCACCGCCAACCCCGGCAACATCGGGCATGGCTGGGTCAAGGAGCGGTTTATTACGGCGGCACCGCCGATGCAGCCCATCACGGAGGAGGCGGTGTGGTATACGCCGGACGGGAAAAAGCACACGGGGCAGCAGCAGCGAATATTTGTGCCGTCCTCCGTGTTTGACAACAAAATCCTGATGGAAAATGACCCGCTGTATGTGCAGCGGCTGGCCAGCATGCCGGAGGCGGAGCGCAATGCCCTGCTGTACGGTAACTGGGACAGCTTTGAGGGGCAGGTGTTTACGGAGTGGCGCAACGACCGGGAGCACTATCTGGACAGGCAGCAGACCCACGTCATCGCACCGTTCCGCATCCCGGAGGACTGGGTGATCTGGTGCGGACTGGACTGGGGATATTCCCGTCCCTTTTCCGTGGGGTGGTACGCGGTGGACAGAAACCGGCGGATGTACCATATCCGTGAGTTTTACGGCTGCAACGGGACGCCAAACCGTGGCGTGATGTGGGAGCCGACCAAGGTGGCGCAGGAGATACGGCGCATCGAGGCGGACGACCCCAACCTGCGGGGGCGGGACATACACCGCGTGGGCGACCCGGCGATCTGGCAGAGCGACGGCACGGAAAGCGTGGGCGCGCTGATGGAGCGTGAGCGTGTCTACTTCGAAAAAGGCGACCACGCACGGATCAATGGCAAGATGCAGATCCACCACCGGCTGGCGTTCGACGGAGACGGCGTACCGATGCTGTATGTGTTCGACACCTGCAAAAACTTCATCCGGACAGTCCCGAACCTGGTCTATGACCAGACGGACGTGGAGGACATCGACACGGACGGCGAGGATCATATCTACGACCAACTGCGGTACGTCTGCATGAAAAACCCTATCGGGCCAAGGGACATGGGACACATCGTGGAGCGGCCCTATTCGCCGCTGGACACGGAGGACGAGTACAGGACCAGCCGGTACGCATTTTATCAGACCTATTAAGGGGGCAAAGGATATGGAGAGATACGGCATCCCCGGCATTGTGCCGGAGGACGGTATGCCGCCGGAGATGGCGGCGATGCTGCTGGAGCGGACGGACGCCACGCCCACCATCACGGAAAAGGACGTGGAGCGCGGGATCGACCTGCTGACGCGGTACAAAAACGGTAAGGGCAATTTGGAGAGCCGTGTGGTCAACGACGAGCTGTGGTGGGAGCTGCGGCACTGGGAGGGCATCGGGCAGAGCAAGGCCAAGCTGGTGGACAAGAGCGGCAAGGAAGTCCTCTCCTCCCCTCCCCAGCCCAAGCCCACGTCGGCGTGGCTGTTTAACACCATCCAGAACAAGCACGCGGACGCGATGGACAACTACCCGGAGCCGGTTGTGCTGCCACGGGAGCGCAGCGACGAGCAGAGCGCAAAGACGCTGAGCCAGATTTTGCCGGTGGTGCAGGAGTACAACCATTTTGAGCAGGTGTATTCCGACAACTGGTGGGAAAAGCTCAAGCACGGCACGGCGGTGTACGGCGTGTTTTGGGACAGCCGGAAGGACAACGGGCTGGGCGACATCGAGATCCGGAACATTGACCTGCTGAACCTGTTCTGGGAGCCGGGTATCACGGACATCCAGAAGAGCCGGAATCTGTTTATCGTGGACCTGGTGGACAACGACTTGCTGGACAGCGAGTACCCCCAGCTTAAGGGCAAACAGAAGGGCAAGGTCGTGGACGTAAAGGAGTACATCTACGACGACACCGTGGACACCAGCGAGAAGAGCGTGGTGGTGGACTGGTATTACAAGGTCAAGACGCCCAGCGGCAGGACGGCGCTGCACTATATCAAGTTTGTGGGGTCTACCCTGCTGTATGCCAGCGAGAACGATCCGGAATACCGGGAGCGAGGCTTTTACGACCACGGGATGTACCCTGTTGTGCTGGACGTGATGTACCCGGAAAAGGGTACGCCTATCGGCTTCGGCTATGTGGCGATCTGCAAAGACCCCCAGCTTTATATTGATAAACTCAGCGCCAACATTCTGGAAAACGCGATGATGGCGACCAAAAAGCGCTTTTTTGTGTCGGAAAGTACGGCCATCAACGAGCAGGAGTTTATCGACTGGAACCGCCCACTGGTACACGTCAACGGCGAGATCGGCGACCAGCGGATCAAGGAGATCGTCACCCAGCCGCTCAGTGATATCTACGTCACGGTGGCGCAGATGAAGATCGAGGAGATGAAGGACACGGCGGCAAACCGCGACGTGAACTCCGGCGGCACCTCCAACGTGACGGCGGCAGCGGCTATTGCCGCCTTGCAGGAGGCCGGAAACAAGGCAAGCCGGGATATGATCGCCGCCAGCTACCGCGCCTATACCCAGATCAACACGCTGTGCGTGGAGCTGATGCGGCAATTCTACGATGTGAGCCGCAGTTTCCGCATTACCGGCGAGGGTAACGAGTATCAGTTTGTAGATTTCGACAACGCGGGCTTGCAGGATCAGGTGACGGGGCTGGACACAATGGGCAACGAGATGTTCCGCAAGCCGGTGTTTGACCTCAAAATCAAGGCGCAGAAAAAGAATCCCTTCTCCCGCATGGAGCAGAACGAGCGGGCTAAGGAACTGTACTCCCTGGGCTTTTTTAACCCGGATAACGCGCAGGCCAGTCTGACGGCGCTGGAGATGATGGACTTTGAGGGCATCCAGACCGTGCGGGAAAAGGTGATGCAGGGGCAGACCCTATTGAATATGCTGATGCAGATGCAGGCGCAGATCGCCATGCTGACGGGCGCTATCCTGCCGCAGGAGGGCGCTGGCGATGCACCGGCGCAGACTGGCGGCGGCGCACCTGCGGAGGCCACCAGCCAGCTTGCAAGCGGTATTATGGAGGCGCAGACGCCTATGACCGGCTACGGGCAGGCATTGGCAAAGCGGAGTACGCCCAGCCTATGACGGAGGTAACACTGCATCGCGGGGACAGCTGCTCTGTGAGGTGCAAGGGACACGCCACGGGATACACTGACGTGTGTGCGGCGGTAAGCTGTCTTTTGTACACGGCGGCGGGCTGGCTGCACAACACGCAGGAGGCGGAGCTGGAGACGGAACGGCTGGACAGCGGGGATGCGTACCTGCGCTGGCACGGCGGCAAGTGGCTGTATGATCTGCTGGAAATCGGCTTTTTGCAGCTGGAAATGGCAAAGCCGGAGGCGATCTCCGTAAAAATCGAAAAAAAATAAAAATATTTTTCGTTTTAGGGGTGCGGGAGACCGCGCCCCTTTTCTATGATATAGATACTTCCTCCCTGCCTGCGCGGTGTGACGGCGGCAACGAGCCGCCGCCCGCCGCAAGGGTGGATGGGGAGCGCTGCACGGGAGCGATATGCCCGCGAATCAAAGGAGGAACAGATATGTACCTTTACAGAATCTCCCTCGGCCTATTTGACGGCGAGGGCAGCGATGGGGCGACAGCTGCCACCGCACAGGGCGAGACACAGGCAAGCTCCGGTACCACCCGCCAGAGCAAATCGGGCGCACTGGCCAACGTCAAGTACGGCAAACAGGCGGAGAGCCAGACGGAAGTACAGTCCGACGCCGGGGCTGAGGATAAGGTGAAGGACGTGGAGACCACGTCCGACGCGCTGGAGGCCAAGAAAAAGGCTTTCCGGGAGCTGATCAATGGGGAGTACAAGGATCTGTACACCCAGGAGACACAGCGGATGATCGACCGGCGCTTCAAGGAGGCGCGGGAAACGGAGAAGCGGATGCAGTCCTACCAGCCGGTGCTGGATACGCTGATGGAGCGTTACGGCATCGCGGACGGGGACGCAAAGCGTCTGCTGGAGGCTGTGGACAACGACCACGCCTACTGGAGCGAAGCCGCCGAGGAGGCGGGCATGAGCGAGGAGCAGTACAAGGAGTTCCGCCGTCTGCGGCGGGAGAACGCCGAGCTGCTTCGCGGCCAGCAGATGCATCAGCAGGAGGCGCAGATCCGGGCGCAGAGCGAGAAGTGGTACATGGAGGCGGAGGCCATGAGGGGCAATCCCATGTACCAGAACTTTGACCTTGTGCAGGAGCTGCAAAACGACGAGTTTGTAAACCTTCTGAAAGCCGGTACACCGATGGAGCACGCCTACAAGGTGCTGCACTTTGACGAGCTGATGGGCAACGCGGTACAGGCCGCTGCCGCCAGCACGGAGAAGAAGGTGGCCGACAACGTCCGGGCCAAGGGCAATCGTCCCAGTGAGAACGGCACCAGCTCCAACAGCGCGTTTGTTACAAAGACGGATCCCTCGAAGCTGACGAGAGCGGACTTTGAGGAGATCGAGCGGAGAGTAGCAAGAGGCGAACGCATTTCCTTTTGACCTACGGCTCCGCTGCGATATGCGGAAAGGAGCTATTACATGAACAAAATTTACAACGACCTGTACCTGATGCCGGTGGTGCTGAACCTGTTTGACGCATACACCAATACCACGCTGGATCCCGGTCTGAGCGACGAGATGAAGGTGTATTACTCTATGCGCCTCATCAACCTCGCCGAGCCGGAGCTGATCCATGACCAGTTTGGCCAGAAGCACCCCATCCCCAAGAACAGCGGTAAAACCATCGAGTTCAGAAAGTACGACAGCCTGCCCAAGGCGCTGGTTCCTCTGACCGAAGGTGTGACCCCCGCCGGTCAGAAGATGAGCATGGGCGTGATCCGCGCCACCATCAAGCAGTACGGCGGTTATATCGAACTGTCCGACATCCTGGAGCTGACGGCTATCGACAACAATCTGGTGCAGGCCACCCGCCTGCTGGCGTCTCAGGCAGGCCGTACCGCCGACACCATCACCCGCGAGGTGCTGGCTGGCGGCACCAACGTGGTGTACGCCGGCGGGGCGAAGGATCGCTCTGAACTGGTAGGCGGCGACAGCACCGCCGAGAACAACAAATACCTGACTGTGGACGACATCCGCAAGGCTGTACGCGCCCTGAAGGTCATGAACGCTCAGAAGATCAACGGCTACTTTGCCGGTATCATCCATCCCGACACCGCCTACGACCTGATGAACGACAAGAAGTGGGTGGATGTGAAGACCTACTCCGACCCCGATGGCATCTACGAGGGCGAGATCGGCAAGATCGAGGGTGTGCGCTTTGTGGAGACCACCGAGGCCAAGATCTTCCACGCCGCCCCCCTGAAGATCGAGGACGGCGGCGAGGCAAGCGCCCGCAACCTGACGGTGAAGAGCGCGGCCAGCAAGGTCATTACCATCACTGAAAAGCTCTCCGACAATCAGGCCAAGGCGCTGACCGGCAGAGACATTCTGGTGGGCGGCGAGCTGCTGGAGGTGGCGTCCGCTGCTGCCGGTGCTGCCGGTTCTGCCACCATCACCGTGAAGACCGCGCCTGCCACTACGCCTGCCGCCAGCACCGTGATCTATCCCGGCGAGGGCGGCGCAAATGGCCGCGATGTGTACTCTACCCTGATTCTCGGCGCAGACGCCTACGGCGTGACGGAGCTGGAGGGCGGCGGGCTGCAGCACATCGTCAAGCAGCTGGGTTCCTCCGGTACGGCTGACCCGCTGAACCAGCGTGCCACCGCAGGCTGGAAGCTGACCAAGGTGGCGGAGCGTCTGGTGGAGCAGTACATGGTGCGCATCGAATCCGCCTCTACCTTTGAGAGCGGAGCGATGAACTGACGGTAACGCGGAGGGGGTCATCCCCCTCCGCATACCAAAAATGCAAGGAGGAATAAGCATGGCTGACAACAAGAAGCAGAGAACTCCGGAGGAGATGGAAAAGGCGCTGGCAGCAGCCAATGAGGCGCTGGCGCAGGCCAAGAAGGAGGCTGAGGATGCCAAGGAGGCCGCGAAAGCAGCAGAGGCCGTTATGCGCGGTATGGCGGCGGGGGAAGCCTCCGACGACGGCATGGTGCCGTTCTGGGCGTTCAAGGATGACGACCGGTACAAGGACGACATCGTGGTGGGCTGGAACGGCAAGGTGTACCGCATCCAGCGCGGCAAGCACGTCCGCATTCCCCGCGAGGTGTACAACATCATCCGCCGCTCTATGGCACAGGACGCGGCGACGGCGGAGATGCTGGAGCAGAAGAGCCGGGAATATGAGGCGGTCAAGGCGCAGCTGAATTGACAACTGCATACTACCGCGAGACACGAAAATGGCTGTGACACGGCGCAGCAAGTCAAAAGGGAAGCGCCCCTCTTGCCTTGCTGCGCCGTCTTTCAGCAGAAAGGACGTGAAACATGACAAGAACGATCCCGCTGAAAATACAGAATGAATACATCGCCGGTGACAAGGTGCTGATCGGCGCGGCGGGAAGCCACAATGATGTGGTGCTGCGGATGGAGTTCTCCCCCATGTGGGAGGGGCTGGCAAAAACGGTACAGTTCTGCGATGCGCTGGCCGAGAGCACCGTGGAGGTGCTGCTGGCTGCACAAATGCTGGAGAGCGGCACCACCAATGTCTACCTTGTGCCGGTGCCGAACGGGGCAAAAAAGTACGCGGGAGATATGGCGCTTGCCATCAAGGGGGCAGAGGCTTCCGGCGGCAAAGAGGCGCGGGCGACTACGGCGGTATACGGTACCTTTACGGTGGGCGAAAGCAAGTGGAGCGGCAGCGCAGAAACGGAACAGGATGTGCCGCCTACACAGGCAGCTCAGATGCAGACACAGATCGAAGCTATCATCGGAACGATAGCGGATGCACGATCCGCCGCCGAAGATGCCGAAAAAAGCAAAAATGCCGCCAAACAAAGTGAAATCAGCGCGGCATATAACGCCAATGCCGCAAGGGAAAGCGAAACGAAAGCGGCGGCAAGCGCGGAAAGTGCCGGGCGGAATGCTGTTTCAGCAAAAAGTGACGCCGTTTCAGCCGGACAGGCCGCAGCAAAGGCGGAAAGCGCTGTGGGGAAATACCCGTATTTAGGCGGGGACGGATACTGGATGCTATGGGATCCGGAAAGCGGCAGCTTTTACAAAAGCAGCATCAGTGGAAAAGGAAAAACCGGCCCGACGGGCGCCACCGGGCAACAGGGCATTCCCGGCAAGGACGGTGCGCCCGGCAAGGACGGTGCGCCCGGCAAGGACGGTGCGCCCGGCGAAAAGGGAGATACCGGCCCAGCTGGCGCGTTGGTTGAGGCGGATGGTATGTATGGTTTTCGGATCGATGAGACCGGACATCTGATCCTGTCTTATACGGGAAAAGTACCGCCGAATCTCTCCATTAACAGCGCCGGTCATTTAATACTGACAGTGTAAGGAGGAACAGGAAATGCCTGAAATTGATTTGGGACTGGTGGTCGGCCCAGCTGGCGCGCAGGGCGCGACAGGCCCAGCCGGTGCAGAAGGAAAACAAGGCGAACGAGGGCTTCCGGGCAAGGACGGTGCGCCCGGTGCGCAGGGCGACCCTGGGGCTGACGGGAAAAGCGCATACGAAACGGCATCTGCCAGTGGGTATGTCGGCTCTGAGGCGCAGTTTGGGCGCGACCTTGCAGACGTACAAAACGCCGTAAAGTACAATGAACCGCAAACCCTGACCGACGCCCAGAAGGCGCAGGCTCGGTCAAACATCGGCGCACCTGCACCGTATACGGCGGGCGATGGTATCGCCATCAGCGGCAGCGTCATCGCCGCCAAAGTGCAGCCCTGCAACCGGAACCTGCTGGACAACTGGTATTTCGGCAATCCGGTGAACCAGCGGGACGTCAGCGGCACCATCAGCAGCGCAGGGTATTTTCTGGATCGCTGGAAGCTGGTGAGCGGCAGCGTGACGATCAACACGGACGGCATCACGCTGAACGGAACCATGCAGCAGGTGCTGGAGACCGCGCCGGTCGGCACTGTGACGGCATCTGCCCTGACGCAGGCCGGAGTGGGCGAGGTTGTGCCGACTTACAACAGCGAAACCAAGACGGTCACAGTCACGGCGGCGGGGGAAAAACTCGTGGCCGTCAAACTGGAGTTGGGGACGGAGCAGACGCTGGCCCATCAGAACAGAAGCGGCGCGTGGGTGTTGAACGAGATGCCCGACTACGGCGAGGAGCTGACCAAGTGCATGCGCTATCTGCAAGTTCTCGCCGCGCCCTATGACACATCCGGCAACGGCGTGGCCATCGGCTACGCCAACAACACTGTCGATCTATGGGTGCCTATCCCGCTGGCTGTGCCCATGCGCATATCGCCTACACCCACCATCCCAACCGGCGGCATATCGCGTTTCAAGGCGGGCAAAACGTCCAGCGCCTTGAAGGACGTCACCAGGGCCACGGGCGGCTGGGCGATGCAGACCGGCGGGGCTTGCAGCATGCGGAGCCTGATCTTTACGTCCAGCGGCCTGACGGCTGGCGAGACCTACGCCCTGTTCATGCGGCAAGGGGCACAGATCGTGCTCAGCGCCGAGTTGTAGGAGGTGACCTGATGGAAGTGTGGACGCAGGTGGCGGTGCCGCTTCTTGTGGCACTGTTGACCTCCACCGCCCTGTGGGGCGTGGTGAGCAAGGTGATCCTGAAGCGGATGGAGCTGACAGCCAAGCGCAGCAAGTCCGACGAGGCGGAGCGGAAGATGCTGGTGGGACTGGCCCACGACCGCATCATCCACCTCGGCATGGTGTACATCGAGCGGGGCTACGTCACACAGGACGAGTACGAGAATTTGCAGGTGTATCTCTATGAGCCGTATGAGGAGATGGGCGGCAACGGCAGCGCACGGCGCGTCATGGAGGAAGTGCGGAAGCTGCCCATTCGGTGAGACAAAAATGGAACAGGCCGGCAGGCCGGAAAGGAATTGTTATGAAGCTGAACAACAAGGTATACGACATCCTCAAGTGGTTGGTCATCATCGTCATGCCCGCCGTGGCCACGCTGTACGCGGCGCTGGCGGCGGTGTGGGCGTGGCCCTATGCTGACGAGGTGGTGACCACCATCACCGCCGTGGACACGTTCCTCGGCGCTGTGCTGTGCATCAGCACGGCACAGTACCACAAGGGGGCTGGCAACAATGGCTAAGAGAGTGTATCTGTCCCCCAGTGACCAGCGAAGCAACAGCTATGCGGTGGGCGACACTACCGAGGCTATCCAGTGCGGGCGCATCGCAGAGGCTTGCAAGGCCGCTCTGGAGCGCTCCGGCGTGGAGGTGATGTTGGGGCAGTACGACACTATGGCAAACCGCGTGGCCGAATCCAACTGGTTCAAGGCCGACCTGCACGTCCCCATCCATTCCAACGCCTGCAACGGCAAGGCCAGCGGTACGCATCTGTTCTGTTACAGCGGCGACCGGAACAGCGCCGGGTACAAGGCATGTAAGGCTGTGATGGGTGTATTGGGACCCGTGACGCCGGGTGCGCCGGATGTCATCCGGGCGTATCCCGCACTGTACGAGGTAAAGCACCCTGCCGCCACGACGGTGTATATCGAGGTGGACTTCCACGATGTGCCCAGTGTTGCCCAGTGGATCATCGACAACACCACCCTGATCGGCGAGACCATCGCCAAGGGCCTGTGCGCGGCGCTGGGCGTACCCTTTGTGGAGAGCGCCAACGTGCCGGTGCCGGTGCCTGCACCTGCGGCGCAGGATGTGACCATCCCCATGCAGGTGAGGATGCTCAAGCGCGGCATGGCGGGCGCGGACGTGAAGACCCTGCAAGCGGCGCTGATCGCCTACGGGTTCTCCTGCGGCGCGGCTGGGGCGGACGGAGACTTCGGCGGCGGCACCGAGGCGGCTCTGAAGAAGTTCCAGACCAAGTACAATCTTGGTGCGGACGGCATCGCCGGTAAAGGCACCTGGGGCAAGCTGCTGGGGGAGTAAGGAGGTGTGGCATGACAGTAACGAAAACGATCTCCAAGGCGGATGAGCTGCGGATGAATACCATCAGCGACGAGCAAAAGGCGGCGTGGGTGATGGGACTGGATAAGGAGATCGCAGAACGGATATGCACAGAATCTCGCGTACACGACTGGCCCACGGGGGACGGGGAGCTTCTGCTCCCTCCCCCCTATGACCGGGTATATGTGCTGTATCTGTGCAGCCAAATTGACTACTACAACAACGAAACAGCGCTGTACGGCAACGACAAAGCCGTGTATGACGAGGCGCTGGGTGAGGCGCTGGCGTGGTGGCGGCGGAACAACTGCCCTGCGTATGGCGGAAGTGTGCAGGTGATGTGATGCGAATGCCGGAATTGCCGTATGATCTGCGGCCAAACAAAGTGGATATTGTACAGATGCGCGGCATCAACTGGTCAGATGCGCTGAAAGACGGCGATTTACGGGATAGCCTGAATGTGTCTGCCAGACGGTGGCCCTATATTACCACGCGAAAAGGCCGCGTGAAAAAAGACCCCTATAAAAACGCCACGGCAATGACGGCATGGGGAAAGCTGGTCGTGGTACAGGGGACATCTCTGCTGTATGATGGGAAAAAGATCGGGACAGTGACAGCAGGGCAAAAGCAGTTCGCCGTGATCAACACGAAGATGGTGATATGGCCGGACAAGGTGTATCTGGATATTAACTCCAAAAAAATAAAGCCGCTGGCGGCGACGGTGACGGGAAGCAAAGCCAAGTTTACGAAGAATAAAATGACGGTAAGCGGGTGGACGGACCTGACAACGCTTTTCAAGGCGGGCGACGGAGTTACGCTATCCGGCTGTGTGACGCAGAGCGCGAACAATAAGGATTTTGTGATCAAAGCCGTCACTGCCAAGGAAATCACCGTGTCGGACAATACCTTTACAGAGGCGACGGAAACCAGCACAAGCATCAAGATAGAGCGAAAAATTCCGGATCTTGATTTTATCTGCGAAAGCGAAAACCGGTTATGGGGGTGCAACAGTACAACACAGACACTGTACGCCAGTGCGCTGGGAGACCCCACCAATTTTTATGTGTACGAAGGACTTTCAACGGATTCCTACACGCTGGCGGTCGGCACGGATGGAAAATTTACAGGGTGCTGCAAGCTCAGCTCTTCCGTGTTGTTTTGGAAGGAAACAAAACTGCACAAGATGCTGGGCGGCTATCCGGCAGAATATTCCATGTACACTTACGAGCTGGAAGGTCTGCAAGATGGGTGTCACAAGAGCCAGCAGGTCATTAACGACACGCTGTTTTACAAAGGGCCTCACGGGGTGTACGCCTATTCCGGCGGTACGCCCACGCTGATCAGCGAGAATTTCGGCGAGAAAGTTTTTTCGGACGCGGTGGCAGGAAACGACGGAGACAGATATTACCTGAGCGTAAAAGACGGCGACACAAGCCGCCTGATGGTGTACGAGACTAAAACAGGCATTTGGGTGCTGGAGGACGAGACAAAGGCAGTAGATTTTGCGCGGCTGGGTCGGCAGCTTTATATGCTGGACGGCAGCGGAAACATTTATCTGCTGGATGGAGAGGAAACGCCGCAGACGCAGATGTGGATGGTGCAATTTGCGCCGATGTATGAAACGCTGAACGGGAAAAAAGCGTATTCGCGGATGCTGATGCGGGTGGAATTGCCGGTGGGAAGCTATGTGATCGTCAAAATGCGCTGCGATGGGAAGCCGTGGAAGGAGTGCGGAAGACTGATCGGACGCGAGGTCAATGTGGCGCGGATGCGGTTTGCTGCAAACCGTTGCGATAAATTTGAGCTTCGGTTGGAGGGGAAAGGCCCGTGCGCGGTGCTCGGCATATCCAGAGAATTCATTTTGGGGAGTGATGTGACGTGATCGTATTTCCGGAGAGCATAAACGCTATACCAAAATCAGACCCTGAGACTGCGTTCCAAATCATCGAGGACTATATCAGGTATATGTGTCAGCGGACAGATTGGGCCATCAGTAATGTTGGCAAAACAGTCAGTGCGGCAGGCGTTTCCAGTGCCGAGATTTACATTTTGCTGACTGCGCTTCAAAACACAGTGTCCGCATTGCAGAGCACAGTGAACAGCCACAGTGCCAGTATATCTGCACTGCTGCAAAGCGTTACGACACTGAGCAATGACCAAACTGCGCTGGCTGGCCGCGTGACGGCTCTGGAGCAGCGCGTGACGGCACTGGAAAACAACAACACGGAGGGCACATAATGGATATCAGAAAAAAATACGACGATATTGGAAAGAAAAAGACCACACTGCCGTCTTTGGCAAATGCCATTGAGAAATCTTGGGGGGTCGGCCCCTACAACATTGGCAACATCAACGGCTCCCGGAGCACCACAACGCCCACGCCCAGCATTGCAGGGGCCGTTTCTGGGGCGGCACCTCGGAATTATTCAACCACGGGACCGACCGCAGCGGTTACTGGTGCGATTGCCGGCGCTATTCCGCGCACCCCGAGCGGTCTTTCCCCGGATGCTGCTCTTGCCGGGGCGATCCGTGGCGGCGCAGGCATTGCCTTCTTGCCGACGGATACCGGCAGAGGCAGTGCATCCAGCGGCGGAGCTTACGGGTCGAATCAGCAGGTAACCATCCCCACCAGCATTGACGAGCTGCCCACCTACAACAGCGAGTACATGGACACGCTGAATGAGTTGGCCAAACAGCTGATCAGCATGAATTACGATGACTGGACAAAGGGCAGTCAGTATCAGGCGTTGGCTGACCGGTACGGAAATAACGGGCGTATGAGCATGCAGGACGTTCTTGGCCAGGTGGCCAGCCGCACCGGTGGCCTTGCCTCCAGCTATGCCGCCACGGCGGCGCAGCAGCAGTACAACCAGTACATGGCACAGCTGGAGGAGGTAGCACGGCAGATGTACTCGCAGGATCGAAGCGATTTGCTGGACAACGCCAACCTGTACCGCAATCTGGCCAACGACGAATATGACCGGTACAGGGACAGCTTGGCTGATTATAACGCGCAGAAGGCAGCAGCGCAGGCAGCGGCAAGGTCGTCAGCGCAGACGAAGGCCAATTCTGCGGATTATCAATTTGATTTTACCGCAGGGACCGGGCCGCGCATCGAAAACTCCGGCAACAAGGTAAAGGCGACAGGCAGCGGCGTTGCTTCTTTTAGCGACATACAGAGAACAATAAGTGGGCGGCTGTATGCCGGGGATGCCGAGGGGGCGGCGCAGTTGGTAGAATCTGTGTGGGATGATCTTAGCCCGAAACAAAAACAGGATATTAAGAAAATGGGCTTTAACGTTTCTGATTAGGAGGCCGCATGAAGGTGACTTACGTTGGGAATACCGAACGAAACGGGAAAAAGCGAAAAGTAACATATACCGGAACGCTTGGCCCCTCTGCAGCGCAGGAAAAGCGCGGCCCAAAGGCCACATATGTCGGTGTTGATACGAGCAAAGGCTCCTCTGACGGCGTTGCATGGCATACGGACAAGGCTTCAATGCAGGCCAACAAGGAATATTTCAGCTCCAAAAAGCAAAACGACTACAATATTTCCGCCCTTGGCGCGGGGAATTATGGTGCGGACAAGCAGGCCAACGAGGGGTACAACTATGGAAAGGGCCTGCTGAAAGCGGGAGGCATGGGTCTTTCGGCTATCGCACGAGATGTGACCACGCAGCTGGCCTTTGGAGAGCGCACGGTGGCCAAGGGCTGGAACGCGCTGTTTGGAAATATCGCACCGATGAACGAGCGCGGTTTTTTCAACGCATGGGACGAGAATATCGCTCTCGAACAGGAGGGGCTGCAGCAGAAGTACGCGGAAAACACCGCCAAGGGCGGCCAGTATGCGGAGAAGGGGGAGAATCTGTTGGCGTCTGCGGTGGAGGCGCTGCCCTCGCTGGCCATCGCCTTCGCCTCCGGCGGCACCAGCGCGGCGGCAAAGGCGGGCACATTGGCAGCGCAGACGGCAGCCAAGAGTTCCCCCGCGCTGGTGCAGACGCTGAAGAATGTGGCGGCGGCACGGGCCAAGGACCCCAACTATCTCTCCAGCGCGGCGCAGATCTTTTCTCACAGCTACAACGACGCAAAGGAGGAGGGCGTGGACGACAAGCGGGCCGCGCTGTACGCCATCGGGAATGCGCTGCTGGGGTCGGAGATCGAGATCAGCGGCGGTATCCAAAACCTGCCCGGAAAGGTGGCGAACCAGGCGGCGTGGCGGACGCTGGTGAACACCATGCTGGACGAAGGCAAGGAGGAGGTTTTGCAGGGCATCATCGACCGAACACTGCAAAATGCGGTATATGATGCCGCTAATCCGTATTTTGGCGTAAACGAAAACGCGATTTTTGATCCAGGAACCGCTGCCGAAGAGTTTGCTGGAGGCGCTATCGTCGGCGGATTGCTGTCCGGCGGCACAATGGGCGTGAATACCCTTGCCAACCGTGTAGCGTATGGCGCAGCAAAAGCGCAGTACAACCGAGATGTGCAGCAGAACACCGCGCCGGAGATGAACGCAAAGTCTGCGGAGGCGGTGGAGGCTGTGACGCGGGGCGAGACCATCACCGGCAACCAGGCGGCGGCTATCGCCCGTGACCCGGTGGCGGTGGAGGTGCTGGAGCAGCGCACCGGCGTGAAGCTGGACACGGACAAGCCGATCAGTCAGGTAAAACGGGACATTGCGGGGCTTGCAAGCCGCGAGGCGGCGCAGGAAACGCAGACGGCTACACCTCCCTCCCCTGCTGTGCAGAAACGCGCAGAGAAGCGCGCAGGCGGCTTTTTGGAAAACGGGCAAAAGGCGTATCAGGAAATGAGCCGGACGGCAGAGGACGCACCCTCCCTGTATGCAGGATTTTCCAGCGTGTACAACGCGGGACTGAACGGCATCGAAGCGGACAAGGCCAAGGGCAAGTACGCGGCGATGCTGACGCCGGAGCAGCGGTACGCGGCGTACAATGCTGGGCTGGAGGACGCACGGGCGCAAGTGGCACGGGAGAACGCGGAGGTGGCGTCTGTGACAACTACGGCGGGGGCCGGTCTGGCGGACAACGAGTACAGTCGGTATCTGATCGCAGCAAAGAAGGACACCGCCGCCACGCTGAACACATGGGGCAAGAAGCTGGGCGTCCGGATCGAGATCGTGGATCAGGTGCTGGGCGGCAGAGCCAACGGCCAGTACATCAAAGAGCAGAATCTCATCCAGATCGCCGCTGACAGCGGCAAGCCGCTTTTGAACGTGACCGCCCACGAGATAACCCACCGGATGCAGGACTTGTCCCCCGCTGAATACCGGAAGTTCCGGCAGTCGGCGGTGGAGTACAAGATGCAGGAAAACGGCGCGGACACAGAGGCGGAGATCGTGGAGCGGTACATGGAAACGGCGGAGCAGGAGGGCGTGACGCTGACGCGTGACGAGGTGATGGACGAGCTTGCGGCGGACTTCGCCGGTGATATGCTGGACGACGCAGACCTGTTTGCCAAGTTCTCCAAGGAAAACCGGACGGCGGCACAGAAGCTGCTGGACAGCCTGAAGGAGTTTCTCAACAAGGTCAAAACCGCGTTCACCGGCAAATACCGCGACATGGCGGCGCAGGAGGCATACGGCAAGGACTTTGCCGAGCTGGAGGACATTGCAAAGCAGTGGCAGGCGGCTTTTGACGCAGCGGAGCGGCAGGCGGAGAAAACAAAAACCGCCGCCGGTGAGGGCGACGGCGTGCGGTTCTCTTTGAAAAGTTTCAGCGAACAGGCGGTTTCTACAGCACTGTATGATGCGTTAAACGAAAAAGCTACCCGGCAGAATCAGCTGATTCCTGTCAGCATTATGCCACGATATATTAGTGAAAAGCTGGGGATCAACGGAGACATTTACATTCAGCGTGACCATGCTTACGAAAACATGGTCAGCAAGGCGCAAGCTATTCAGGACGGACGCCCAACGCAGCACAAAGGGGCGGAGGTTCATTTCCACGATCTGGGTGTGGAGAAAATGACGCGAGCCATTATGAGCATCAACGAGCCGATCATGACTATATCTACCAAAACAAAGGATGGAAACCCGGCGGTTATTATGATGCTACCGGAATATGGAAACAACGATGCGCCGCTGTACGCTGTTCTAAGTTTTTATTCGCGGAAAGCAATCTCTCCAGAAAACAGAGACATGCGACCACACGTTGTCCTGACTATTGCGGAACGTAATTTCTTTGAAAATGGTGGGCGTGTTGGATGGGATAAACTAATTCGTAATGCCATTAAAGATGGACGCGTGCTTGATTACAACAAAAAAGAGAGAGGCAACCTGTCAGAGGTAGCCCAGCCAGCAGGGCTGGGGGACATAACAGATGCATCCCTCAAGGAAAATTTAGCACAGTTTCAGAAAGAAGTCAAGAGGTTTAAAAAAAGTAACAATATCCGCTATCAGCTGCGAAGCGCGGCGGAGGTGGAGCAGGAGATGCGCGATCTGAAACGGGAACGCACGGTGCTGGCCAGCCGCAACCGCGTACTGGAACAACGTGTGCAGGAGCTGAAGGGCGAAATGCGCATCAGCAAGGAGCCGTCCGTCGTGGCGCGGGACGTGAAAAAGCTGGGGCAGAATCTCATCCGCGAGTACGGCAGCGATGTGAAATACGCGGACGTGCAAAGCGAGATGGACGCGCTTGCCAAGGCTGTGATGAAGCGGGACGTGACGATGGAGGATTTAATGCCACACGCCAAGGCTGTGGCGGAGGCCATTGTGGACAACACCTCTGAGCTGACGGAGTACGGCGCGGAGCTTCTGGAAATTCGGGACTATTTGAAGCGGCAGACCATCCAGTTCGGCGGGGACATGGCAAACTACGGCGATTTCCGAAAGAGCCACATGGGCACGCTGAAACTGAACAAGTCCAACGGCACGTCTGTAGATACCGTATACGGCGAGCTGGCGGAGATGTTCGGCGAGGGTTATTTCCCCAGCGACGTGTATACGGAGGCGGACAAGCTGCTGCAAATCGGTGATGTGTTGGATGGGCTCGACAGCGTTTACCACAATCCCTTTGAGGGATACAGGGATGCGGCGGTGCAGGAGATCGCCAATCAGCTGGTAGACGGCATGATCTCCGATCAGGTGCGGCAGAAGAAAACGTATGCAGACAGGCGCGCGTTGGAGAAGCAGGAGGCCGTCGGGCGTGTGCGTGAGATGCTGTCCCGCGAGCGGCATAAGCGCCGGGACGACGTAAAGGCGCTGCGGAAGAAGTACAACGAGAAGACCAAGGAGGGCAGCGAAAAACGGAAAGCAACGGCGATGCGGGCGCGGATTGCACGGCACACCGGCGCGATCTCCCGCAAGCTGGTGAATCCCACGGACAAGCAGCACATTCCGGAGCGGCTGCGTGTGGCGGTGGCAAGCCTGCTGCAAAATATCAATCTGGAAAGCGCGTACAGCTACGACGAAAACGGGCGGCTTCGGAAGAACGCGGACGGCGACCCCACCAGAAGGACGCTGGAGGCAGATCGGCTCAAGCAGATCTATGATGATATTCTGGACAACGAGGGGAATATGGTGGTAGACCCGGCGCTGACGGAAAGCGGCGGTCTGCTGGATTCTCTGTCCGCGCTGGGCGGCAAGCGCATTGCGGATATGAGCGTGTCCGAGCTGGAAACGGTGTGGAACGCGATCCGTTCCATTGAAACAACGCTGACAACCTATGACAAGACGCTCTCCTCCGCGAAGTACAAGAGCACCAGCGAGTGGGCGGAGCGATTTGCGGCGGGCAGCATGAGCCGGAAGCGGCGAAACCGGAAAATTTCGCTGGACATGGCAGATCCGTATACGTTCTTCTCTGCCTACGGCGACGGCGGCATGCAGGTATACCGAACGCTGCGGAACGCGCAGGACCGAGAGCACGTGATGCTGATGGAGTTGCGGAACGCGGCGAAAAAGTTTCTGGATGCGGACGTGTATAAAAACCGGGGTGAACGGCACACCTTCACCACCAGCCGTGGTGTGGAGCTGACGCTGACCACCGACCAGATCATGAACCTGTACAATCTGGCGCGGCGCGGTGAACAGGCTATGCACCATCTGACGGTGGGCGGCATTGTGCAGCCGGAGATCCAGCGGAACGGTAAGCTGAAGGCGATCCCGCGCGGGAATGACAACATTCTGCTGACGGAGGAGGACATCAAGGCCATCACCTCTGCGTTGACGCCGAAGCAGGTCAAGGTGGCAAACGGCCTGCAAAAGCTGGCAAGCACCAAACTGGCGGAGTGGGGCAACAACGCCAGTATGCAGGTGTACGGCTATCGGAAGTTCAAGGAAGAACATTATTGGCCCATCAAGGCCGCAAAGGATGCGGTGGCCTCCAGCGTGGAGACGGACGCGGACAACGCACGGTCGATCAAGAACATGGGCAGCGCAAAGGCGCTGACCCCCAACGCCAGCAATGCGCTGGACATCGGCGGCGCGTATGACGTGTTTGCGCAGAACGCCAGTGACATGATCAAGTACGCCACGCTGCTGGCCCCGATGGAAGACATCAACCGGCTGTACAACTACCGGTATCGGGACAGCATGGGCAACCTGACTGGGAAAAACGTGCGGCAGGTGCTGTCCGGCGTGTACGGCGACGCGGCGCAGAGCTACTGGCGGAACCTGATGCGGGACGTGCAGAACGGCATGGTGAAGAACGCCAGCGCCACCACAAGGGCCGTGGAGCGCATCGTGGGCAACACAAAGGGAGCCGCGGTGGGTGCGAACCTGCGCGTGGTCATCCAGCAGCCTACGGCGTACTTCCGCGCGGCGGTGGTGCTGGACCCGGAGAACATGGCGAAGGGCTTGGGCAACGGCGTGACAAAAGGCAACGGATGGGACAAGGCCCGGAAATGGGCGCCCATTGCAGGCATCAAGGACACATCCGGCTTTGACCAGGGCAGCCGGTACACCATCGCACGGGAGGTATACGGGACAGACGGCGGCTTTATGGCGTGGCTGAACGACAAGAGTATGTCGCTGGCCGGTAAAGCCGACGCGGTGACGTGGGGCAAGATCTGGAACGCCTGCGAATGGCAGGTGGCGGCGGACACAAGCCTGGAGGTTGGCAGCGACGCCTACTATCAGCAGGTGGCGGCGGTGTTCACGGACGTCATCGACCAGACGCAGGTGGTTGACGGCATTATGCAGCGGACGCAGATCATGCGGGACAGCGACGCGCTGACGCGGCAGGCCACGTCCTTTATGGGTGAGCCGCTGAAGAGCCTGAACATCCTGATGCGGTCCTACGACGCATGGGTGTATGAAACGAACCCGCAGAAGCGCAGCAAGGCGCTGAAGCAGCTGAAGCGGGCCGTTGGGGCGCTGCTGGTGACGGACGTGGTGAATGCGCTGGCGCAGTCCATCGTGGACGGCCTGCGAGACGATGACAAAGACAAGAAGTACTGGGAGCGCGTTTTGGAGGCATTTACCGGCATTACAGGGGAGGAAAATGACTTTGGCGAGGCTATCAAGAACATTGCGCTGCAGGGCAATGTGAAGGGCAACATTACGCTGGTGGGCCGTATCCCCTACGCAAAAGACATCATCTCCATCCTGCAGGGCTACACCGTAGACCGCATGGACGCCGGTGCGGTGGACGACATCGTGAAGGCCACCAAGTCCATGATCTCCAGCGCCAACGGGGAGGGTAAAAAAACGGTAGCATACAACGGCAAGCAGTTTCTGACTGTGGTTAGCAAGATCTTCGGCGTTAGCGTGGCAAACTTAGGGCGGGATACCTGGGCCATCGCCAGGAGCATTGCCAGCGAGACCGGGAATATACGGGTGATGTTTGAAATGGAAAAGGCCATCTACCGTATGGACAAGAGCGCCGGGAACCGAAAAACCTGGTGCGCACTGCTGTACCGTGCGCAGAAGGAGAACGACACAGAGACGGCGCGTTTAATCTATAAGGAAATGCTGGAGCATGGCTACGAGGAGAAGGACGTGCGACAGGGCGTCGAGGCGATTATGAAAACGGAGCAGAAGGTAAAATCTGTGGATGATCTGAAAAACCGGTGGCGAGCACCGTAAATAAAGGAAAGGAGCAACGGGCGATAGGGCAACCATCCTATGGCACCATCCCGCCGCAAGGCGATCCGCAAGCCTGCGTAACGCAGGATGAATCAGGAGCACCGTGAAATACGGGCTATGCTGCATAGCATGGCACCCAAGAGAGCTATCGCGTGGATCCAATCTTTTGACTTGCCGCAGGAGGAGGCACAGTGTATCGCGGAATGCGACGTGCGGGGACGAAGCTGCGTGGAGCAGGCGTTCCGTATGAACGTATCCGTTGACGGCGTAAAGCGCCGCCGCCGTACCGCGTACCAAAAAATGGCCGACGGCCTGAGAGCAGAAAAAAGACACACCGTGTAGGTGTGTCTTTTTTTGTGTCCACGCACTTTTTCGCCCTTTTCTTGACGCTTTTTCCGGCAATATCTGCCGTATGCTGGCAGTAAAGAGAGGTGGTCGTGATGTTTGTATGGTATAACCCGAATCCCTCCGGCAAGAACGTGGGAGACTGTCCTGTTCGCGCGATCTGCCGCGCCACGGGGCAGGGCTGGCATGAGACGTATGTGCAGCTTTGTATGCAGGGCCTGGCACTTGCGGATATGCCCAGCGCCAACACCGTGTGGGGCGCGTATCTCAAGAAGCTGGGCTTTACACGGCATATTATCCCGGATGACTGTTCGGACAGCTATTCCGTGAGTGATTTTGCAATGGATCACCCGCGTGGTACATATCTGCTGGCGCTGGTGTCCCATGTGGTGTGCGTGATAGACGGAGACTGGCACGACACATGGGATTCCGGAGCCGAAACACCCTTGTATTACTGGGAAAGGACGGATGAAGCATGAACTATCCATACTACGGAAACCCCTATATGCCGCCGATGCAGGACAACCTCGCCCAGCTGAGGCAGCAGCAGATGCAGGCCATCCCGCCGATGCCGCAAAATCCTCTGCCGCAGAGCGGCGTGCAGTGGGTATCCGGCGAACAGGAGGCAAGAAGCTGGATGGTCGCTCCCAATGCGGCGGTTGCGCTGTGGGATTCGACGGCTCCCACGGTGTATCTGAAACAGGCCGATGCAAGCGGCAAGCCGACGCTCAAGGTGTATGACCTTGTGGAGCGGCTTGCAAGCGCTCCTGACACGCAGAAAGCGCCCGCTGCGGAATATGTGACCCGTAAGGAGTTCGACGCGCTGGCGGCGCTTGTGAGCGAAATAAAGGGCAAGAAGAAGCGCAAGGTAGAGGAGGAAGAAGACGATGAGTAACAATCCGTTTTTCAATGCGTTAGGTGGCGGACAGATGCCGGGGTCGATGAGCGGCTTTCCCCAACTGTTACAGCAGTTCAAGCAGTTCAAGGCAAGTTTTAAAGGCGACCCAAAAGCGGAAGTGGAGAAGATGCTGCAAAGCGGCAGGATTTCACAAGACCAGTTGAACAAGATACAGTCAATGGCAAACCAATTTCAGGGGCTTTTCAAGTAAATCAAAATCGTGGCCACGGTTTGATATAAAAAATTTTCAAAAGGAGTGATACTATGTCTCTTTCCGATGGCACCCCCATGATGACTATGCCTGTGGCTCCTGCCAACACCGGCAACGGTAACGGCTTCGGCTGGGGCGGAGATGGCGCGTGGTGGATCGTGCTGTTCCTCATTTTCGCCGCGTTTGGCGGCTGGGGTAACGGCTTCGGCTTCGGTGGCGGCGGCAACGGCGTGATGGACGGTTATGTTCTGACCTCTGACTTTGCCAACATCGAGCGCAAGATCGACAGTGTAAATCAGGGACTTTGCGACGGATTTTACCAGCAGGCGCAGCTTGTCAACGGCACCAACATGGCGATGGCAAACGGCTTTGCACAGGCCGAGCTGTCCCGCGCCAACCAGCAAGCCGCACTGATGCAGCAGCTCAGCGCTATGCAGATGCAGGCGGCAAACTGCTGCTGCGAGAACAGAGCCGCCATTGCGCAGGTGCGCTATGACATGGCGACGCAGGCGTGTGACACGCGGAACACCGTGCAGAACGCCACCCGCGACATCGTGGAGAACCAGAACGCCAACAGCCGCGCCATCCTGGACTTCCTGACCAACTCCAAGATGCGCGATCTGGAGAGCGCAAATCAGGAGCTGCGTCTGGCCGCGTCTCAGGCTGCGCAGAACAACTACCTGATCTCCCAGCTGCGGCCTACGCCCATCCCGGCGTATGCATCCTGCAACCCGTGGGCTGGCAGCTACACCGGCTGCTCCGGCTGCTGACAACTGCATAGAAATCTATTTCCAAAACGGAAATTGTTCAGCTCCGGGCTGATATTGAAAGGCGGCGGGGCAATAGCTCCGCCGTCTGCATTTTGAAAGGAGTGAGTATTTTGGCTGAATACGTAAATACCAACATTGTTACCGTACCTGCCGGACAGAATGTGCCTCTGACGGAAACTGCCGTTGCGGGCAAGTCCTGCATCGTACACCGCGAGGGCAGCGGGCAGGTGTTCTTGCGTGGCCTGACAAACCAGTGCAAGGCGCGGTTCCGCGTGTCCTTCGGCGGAAACATTGCCATCCCCACCGGTGGCACGGTGGGCGCAATCTCCGCCGCGCTGGCTATTAACGGTGAGCCGCTGACCAGCGCCGTGGCGACAGTAACGCCCGCCGCCGTGGAGAACTATTTCAACATCTATGTCGCTGCCAACGTGGACGTGCCGAAGGGCTGCTGCGTAACGGTAGCGATGGAGAACACCAGCGCTCAGGCGATCAGCTTTGCCAATAGCAACATGATCGTGGAGCGCGTCTGCTGAAAGGAGGGGCAACATGAACATGAAGGAGCTTTTCGGTATCCGAGAGATGCTGTGCGAAGAGCTGTCTGAGTTTTCCGGCCAGCGGGAGCTGAGCGCTGCGGAACTGGACGCCATCCACAAGCTCGCATCGTCCATCAAGAACATTGACAAAATTGCCATGTTTGAAAGCGGCGACTACAGCCGCGATGATGGGTACTCCCGCGATGACGGCTATTCCCGCGACTGGTCTTCCGGGCGCACCGCCTACAACAGAGGCAGCTCGTATCGGCGCAAGAGGGATTCTATGGGCCGGTACAGCCGCGATGATGGCAAGGCAAAGGATCTGATCGAGCGCATGATGCAGGACACCGACGATCCCAACGTAAAGGAAGCGCTGCGGCAGGCAATGCACGTTGTTGAGAACGGGTAACGTTGCTTACACGTTACTTACAAACGTGTTTTGGAGGAAATAAGAAAATCCCTGTAACCGTTGCGGTTACAGGGATTTTTGTGGTGGAGACTGCTGGACTCGAACCAGTGACCTCCTGCGTGTGAAGCAGGCGCTC
>ERZ773235.1051-NODE-1051-length-31093-cov-28.022972_pt1 | contig 31093 bp, 27 predicted proteins | sample MGYA00580522_ERZ773235 | MGnify/ENA primary metagenome ERZ773235 (study PRJEB29015, sample SAMEA2737797) | human gut metagenome | biome: human gut; feature: human-associated habitat; material: faeces | place: China | collected 2012 ...
TGGCGCTGGCTCTGTGGGCAGGGAAAAGGCTGGAAAAATATAGGCAATAAAATAATGATCCCGCGGCAAAGCCGCGGGATATTTATTTTGTACTTCATCAATAAAAAGTTGCGACCTCCTGCTCGGGCTTTTCGGCAGGCTCCACTGAGATTATGTTGAGTACCGGGCCCTTGCGCCCGTAAAACTTGCTGAAGCGCAGCTCTATCTTTGCAGTCACCGTGCCCCAGGTGCGGTTCTTCAGCTTGTTTGCGTCCAGCCACTTGCATACGAGGCCGCTGTACTGTATGTCCTGCACGCAGCAGGTCATGACGTGACGGCCCGCCACGAACATGTTGTCGGGCATTTTGGCGTTTTTGGCTATGAGGGCCTTGAAGCGCACCGTCTTTCCCGAATACTTTTCCATCTCCTCGGACATGTCCCTGTACCACAGGGCGTAGTCGCTGTCCTCTATGACTATTGGGTCGGCGTTCACGTCGAAGGGCAGGGGGTCTTCTATCTCGTCGTACTCTACCCTCCCGTCAGGGTACTCGTAGGCGATGTTCACACGGCGGGACACGCCGCGGATTACCTTGTGTATCTCCATCTTGTCAAGGTCCGGCGTGGCGCGGTTGAGCACTATGAGCTCGGCTGTCATCAGCTTGTCCACCATGAGGCTCCTCATGTTGGCGTTGTAGCTGAGGAAGCACCGGGCATCCGCAAACATGAACTCCTGATAGACTATCCAGTTTTCCGGCATGGCCTGAGCAAGGTCGTTCAGGTTCCACATGCCGTTGTACTCTATGAGCACCCGCTCGGCCTTTGCTTTTTTCGCCAGCTCGTTCAGGTAAGCGGCGTTTATCTGCTCCGGGGAATCTATCTCCTGTATCAGTATGTTCTTTCCGCCGCCAGGGAACCTTGAGGGGTCCAGCTCCTCAATGCCCTCCTCGCACTGCAAAAGCAGCGTCTTTTCGCCGGAATTGAACCTTTCGTCCTCCAACGTCTCCTGCATAAAGCGGGTCTTGCCCCCCTCCAGGAAGCCGGTGAACATGTATACTGGGATCTCCTTCATAAAGCGCTTACGTTCCCTTCATCAGACGCCGAACAGCTCGGAAAGCTCATGCTCGTTGAGCTTGGAGCCTATGACGCAGAGGCGGCCCATAACGGAAGCGGAGCCTGTGCGTATATTGCTCTCGCCGGGCACGTAGTCGAAGTGTATCCAGCAGCCCTCGCCCTTTACTATGCCCTTGGCGCGCAGCACGGCGCCGTACTTCTCCCCATCGTCCAGCGCCGCAAGGTCTGCCTTGAGCTCGTCCATGGTAAAGGCCTTGGGAGTCTCCACTCCCCAGCTGGTAAACACCTCATCGGCATGGTGATGGTGGTGATGGCACTCGCATTCGGGATCGTCGCACTCCCCGCCGTCGTGATGGTGATGATGCTCATGCTCTTCGCCGTCATCGCCGTCATGATGGTGATGCCCGCAGCACTCGTGCTCATCGTCATCGTCGTGATGGTGGTGGCCGCAGCAGCACTCATCGTCGTCATCGTCGTGATGGTGATGTCCGCAGCACTCGTGCTCATCGTCGTCATCGTCATGGTGGTGATGCTCATGCCGGCTCTCCTCCCTGAGAAGCTCAAGCTCTGCCTCAAGGGTATTGCGCTTTTCCATGGCCTCCAGTATCTGGGCGCCTGTCAGCTCGCTCCAGGGGGTGACTATGAGGGAGGCATTCGGGTTGTGCTCCCGGAGAAGGACTATATCGGTATTCAGCTTATCCGGGCTTATCTCGCCGGTGCGGCTGAGTATAATTGCGTTGGCGTGCTCTACCTGGTCGTTAAAGAACTCCCCGAAGTTCTTCATGTACATCTTGCACTTGTTGGCGTCCACCACCGCGGTAAAGCTGTTTAGCTGCAAGGCGTCGGAGCCTACGTTCTGCACCGCCCGTATAACGTCACTGAGCTTGCCCACGCCGGAGGGCTCTATAAGTATGCGGTCGGGGGCGTACTCCTCCACAACCTTCCTGAGCGCCTTGCCGAAGTCGCCTACCAGGCTGCAGCAGATGCAGCCGGAGTTCATCTCGGTAACCTCTATCCCGGCGTCCTGCATGAAGCCGCCGTCTATGCCTATCTCGCCGAATTCGTTCTCTATGAGCACCAGCCTTTCGCCCTTGTAGGCCTCGGCTATGAGCTTCTTTATAAGGGTGGTCTTGCCAGCGCCCAGAAAGCCGGAAAAAATATCAACCTTGGTCATTTGCTTTTACATCTCTTTCCCATAGTTTTTTCTTATTGAAAAGGCAAAGCCTTCACAACTTTGTATTATAGACCAGCCCACGCCGATTATTCAAGCCGTTTTGCCCAACTTCACAGCCTGTTGACAATGTTTGGCGGATGTAGGTATTATAATTTGTGTAAACACGCGAAAGGAGCCCCTGCCATGGATACCCCTCTGGAAGAAGTCACTCATACAGATAACATAAAGCTTGCCGACGACGGGCGCTCGGTGGTGATAATCGATCAGACGCTGCTGCCCAACAGGCTGGAATACATAGCGCTTACCACAAGAGAGGAGATGTTCGAGGCGATAGCCATGCTCCGCGTGCGCGGCGCTCCGGCAATAGGCATATGCGCGGGCTACTGCGCCTACTGCCTGGCCCTTCAGGCCCCCCACGATTCCTTCGACGATTTCTACGACCACTGGGTGGAGGATTGCCGCTATCTCAACGGCTCCCGCCCTACGGCGGTAAACCTCAGCTGGGCGCTGAACCGCATGCTGGACGCCGCTGAGGATCACCGGGATATGCCTGTGGAGGCGGTGCTTTCGGCGCTGAAGCGGGAGTGCCTTGCCATACACAGCGAGGATATGGAGATGTGCCGCAAAATATCCGAATACGGCCTTTCCCTCCTTCACGATGGGGACGGGGTGCTGACCCACTGCAACGCCGGGCCGCTGGCCACCTCCCGCTACGGCACGGGGCAGGGGCCGCTGTTCCTTGCAAGGGAGCGGGGCATGGACATAAGGGTATTCGCGGACGAGACCAGGCCCCTCCTGCAGGGCGCCCGGCTTACGAGCTTTGAGCTGTACAACGCCGGCGTGGACGTCACCCTTATATGCGACAGCATGGCGTCAATAGTCATGAAAAACGGCTGGGTGCAGTGCTGCATGGTGGGCTGCGACAGGGTAGCCGCCAACGGCGACACAGCAAACAAAATAGGCACCAGCGGCGTAGCCATACTTGCAAAGCACTACGGCATACCCTTCTACGTGCTGGGCCCTACCTCCACCATAGATATGAGCTGCACCACAGGGGAGGACATAAATATCGAGCTTCGGGACGGGGAAGAGATAAGGAGCAGATTCTTCGCGGAGCCTGTTGCGCTGCCCGATGTCAAGTGCTACAACCCCGCCTTCGATGTGACGGACAATTCGCTTATCTCCGCCATTATCACGGAAAAGGGCATATGCCGCCCGCCCTACTCCGAGAGCCTTAAAAGGCTTTTCGAATAAAAATAAAAAAGAAGGAGCGAAAGCTCCTTCTTTTGCTTTTACAGGTTACAGTCCCATCTCTTCCTTGACTTCCCTGAAGCACTTGACCGCGAAGTCAAGATCCTCCTTGGTATGGCCGGCGGAGATCTGGGTACGTATGCGGTCCCTGCCCTTTGGCACCACGGGATAGCAGAAGCCTACCACGTATACGCCCTTCTTGAGCATTCGGGCGGCAAACTCGTTGGCTACCTTGGGGTCATAGAGCATTACGGGCACTATGGGATGCTCGCCGGGCAGCAGGTCGAAGCCGCACTTTTCCATCTCGGCGCGGAAGTAGCGGGCATTTTCGTGTACCTTGTCCCGGAGGGCGGTGCTCTCGGTCAGCATATCGATGGTCTTGCAGGCCGCGGCGCAGATAGCGGGGGCAACGGTATTTGAAAAGAGGTATGGACGGCTGCGCTGGCGGAGCAGGTCCACTATCTCCTGCCTTGCGGCGGTGTAGCCGCCGGAGGCCCCGCCCAGAGCCTTGCCCAGGGTACCGGTGATTATATCCACCCGGCCTTCAACTCCGCAATACTCGGCGGTGCCGCGGCCGTGCTCGCCCATGAAGCCTACTGCGTGGCTGTCGTCCACCATTACCAGCGCGTCAAACTCGTCGGCCAGGTCGCATATGCCCTTAAGGTTGGCTATGTAGCCGTCCATGGAGAACACGCCGTCGGTGGCGATGAGCTTTATCTTGCAGCCGGAATCCTTTGCGTCCTGAAGCTGGGCGCGAAGGTCTTCCATATTGTTGTTCTTATAGCGATACCTCTTGGCCTTGCAGAGCCGCACGCCGTCTATTATGGAGGCGTGGTTCAGCTCGTCGGATATCACGGCGTCCTCGGGGCCCAGCAGGGTCTCGAACAGGCCTCCGTTTGCGTCGAAGCAGGAGGAATAGAGTATGCAGTCGTCCATCTTTACAAAGTTGGCTATCTTATGCTCCAGCTCCTTGTGCAGCCCCTGAGTGCCGCAGATGAAGCGCACGGAGGAGAGGCCGAAGCCCCATTTGTCATAGCTGGCCTTGGCAGCCTCGATAAGCTCCTGATTGTCGGAAAGGCCAAGGTAGTTGTTGGCGCACATGTTCAGCACGTTCTTCGCCTCGGTGGTGTCTATGCGCGCCTTCTGGGGGGTAGTGATTATGCGTTCGTTCTTATAGGTGCCGGATTCCCTGATGCTTTGGAGCATCTCGCCGTAATGCTTAAGTGCGGATTTCATATGCTGTTCCTTTCTATGTTATTTTTTTATTGCGGGATTCCCTTACTTTGTCCAGTCAAGAACTACCTTGCCGCTCCTGCCGCTGTTCATGGCCTCGAAGCCCTTGTCGAAATCGCGATAGTTGAAGCGGTGGGTGATCATGGGAGTCATGTCAAGGCCGCCCTCCACCATGGTTATCATCTTGTACCAGGTCTCGTACATCTTGCGGCCGTATACGCCCTGAAGGGTCAGGCTGTTCCAGATGACCTTGTTTATGTTTATCTCTATGTTGCCGGGGTGTATGCCCAGAAGGGCGATCTTGCCGCCGTTGCGCATGTTGTCTATCATGGTGTTCAGGGCCGCTACGTTGCCGCTCATCTCCAGGCCTACGTCAAAGCCCTCTACCATGTGCTGGGGCCCGAATATGCTCTCCAGCTTGTCGTGCGCTACGTTCACCGTGGCTGTGGCGCCCATCTTCCTTGCCATCTCCAGCCGGTAGTCGTTCACGTCGGTGACCACTACGCTGCGTGCGCCGTTGCGCCTGCAGATGGCGGTGGCCATCATGCCTATGGGGCCTGCGCCGGTGATGAGCACGTCCTCGCCTATCACATCGAACATGAGGGCGGTATGTGTGGCATTGCCCAGCGCGTCAAAGAAGGATACCACGTCCTCCGGGATACCATCCGGTATGGGCACCACATTGCTTGCCGGTATGCAGAGGTATTCCGCAAACGCGCCGTCACGGTTCACGCCCACACCCTTTGTGTGGCGGCAGTACTGACCGTTGCCGGCACGGCAGTTGCGGCAGTGGCCGCATACAATATGGCCTTCGCCGGATACTATTTGGCCTACGTGGTAGGCCGTTACGCCGGGGCCCAGCTCCGCTATCTCGCCCACGTACTCGTGGCCTATCACCATGGGGGGCTTTATGGTCTCCTGCGCCCACTGGTTCCAGTTGTAGATGTGTACGTCAGTGCCGCATATAGCGGTCTTGTGGATCTTGATAAGCACTTCGCCCATGCCGGGCACAGGCTTTGGTACCTGAGTCAGAACAAGCCCTTTTTCCGGTGCCGCTTTTACCAATGCGTCCATCATTTCCATTTTTTTGCCGCTCCTGTTTTATAAAATAAGATTTGCCGGGGAATTGACCTTCTCTGTGTCCGTATTCAAAGGACATCTAATAATAGTATATATCAAATTTTGCCGTTGTAAAGAGCTTATATCATGTTTTTCCATGTTCGTGTCCTGCGGACTGTTGTCTTTTTCGCGGCCACCTCAGGTTTACAAAGTCTTAATAGCGCAAAACGGCGACATGTGATATAATAGCCTTAAATATGGATACTCATTTCATTTCCCTACATTCTGAAAGGAGATATATAACAACATGGGTCTTTTACAGGCAGGAATAGGCGCGCTGAGCGGCGTACTGGCCGATCAGTGGCGCGAATACTTCTACTGCGACTCCATGCCGGAGAACGTCCTGATGACCAAGGGCGTAAAGCGCACGGGCAGCCGCAACGCCAACACCAAGGGCGAGGACAACATCATCACCAACGGCTCCATAATCGCCGTAAACGAGGGCCAGTGCATGATGATCGTAGAGCAGGGCGCCATAGTGGAGTTTTCTGCGCAGGCGGGAGATTTCGTGTGGGACAATTCCACCGAGCCTTCCATATTCTACGGCAACCTTAGCGACAACCTCAAGTCCACCTGGGAGATATTGAAGAAGCGCTTCACCTTCGGCGCTAACCCGGCGAAGGATCAGCGCATCTACTATTTCAACACCAAGGAGATAATCGGCAACAAGTACGGCACCGCCAACCCCGTCCCCTTCCGCGTGGTATATAACAACATAGGCGCGGGGCTGGAGCTTGAGGTATCCGTAAAGTGCTTCGGCGAATATTCCTATAAGATAACCAACCCCATGCTGTTCTACAAGAACGTATGCAGCAACGTCACCGACAGCTACACCCGGGACCGCATAGACTCCCAGATGCGCTCCGAGATGATGACCGCACTGCAGCCCGCCTTCGCCCGCATAAGCGATATGGGCATAAAGTACAGCTCCCTCCCCGGCCACACCACAGAGCTGGCCCAGTGCCTGAACGAAGAGCTTTCCGCAAAGTGGCGCGATCTCCGCGGCATAGAGATGGTCTCCCTGGGCATCAGCTCCATCAAGGCCAGCGACGAGGACGAGCAGCGCATCAAAGAATTGCAGCAGAGCGCAGCCCTCAGGGATCCCACTATGGCGGCTGCATATCTGGCAAGCTCCCAGGGCGCGGCGATGCAGAATGCTGCCAAAAACGAGGGTGCAGGCGCATTCGCAGCCTTCGCCGGCATCAACATGGCTCAGGGCATGGGCGGCAACGTAGGAAACCTGTTCCAGATGGGTCAGCAGCAACAGCAGTATCAGCAGCCCGTTCAGCAGCCCGTTCAGCAGGCGGCCCCTGCGGCCCCCGCAGCCAACGGCTGGAAGTGCGAGTGCGGCGCGGTGAACACCGGCAAGTTCTGCATGGAGTGCGGCAAGCCCCAGCCCAAGGCTGAAGGCTGGACCTGCACCAACTGCGGCGCGGTGAACAAGGGCAAGTTCTGCATGGAGTGCGGCGCGAAGAAGCCCGACTCCGCACCTCTTTACAAGTGCGACAAGTGCGGCTGGGAACCCAATGACCCCAAGAACCCGCCCAAGTTCTGCCCCCAGTGCGGCGACCCATTCAACGATAACGACGTAAAGAAGTAAAACGATGCTTTTTTCCACAGGGGGCGAGCCAGCTCGCTCCCTGTGTTTTGAATTTGAGCGAAAAACCGGTATAATAAAAATATACGGAGGAACAGGCAATGCGCCGCAAGGACAGAGAGATAACCGACATATGCGCAATATTGGAGCTTGTATCCGAATGCAAGGTCTGCCGCCTCGCCATGACAGACGGCGGCGTCCCCTACATAGTGCCGCTGAACTACGGCTATGAGTACGCGGACGGCGCGCTGACCTTCTACTTTCACAGCGCCAAAGAGGGCCGCAAGCTGGAAATACTAAAAAAGAACCCCACGGTATGTCTCGAGCTGGACGGCCGGGGCGAGCTTGTTGAAGACGCGAACCCCTGCGCCTATGGCTACACCTTCGCCAGCGTCATAGGTACCGGCAATGTAGAGTTCATAGAGTATACGGAAGAAAAAATATACGCCCTGAACAGGATAATGAAGCATCAGGCGGGCATAGAGGCGCCCTTCACCGCCAGTATGGCGGATGCCGTATGCCTGTATAAGATGACCACCAATGATTTCACCTGCAAGATAAGAGCAAAGTAATGTAACATACCATATATGCACATACAGATGAATTAACCGGCAGAAATGCTGTATAAATACTGATTTTATAAAATACACTCACGAAAGGCGCCATAAATGATACGCTGCGGCTTTGAGCAGGGTGCGGCCCTGATGGGCTGTACCTCTGTGCAGAACATCTTCATACTGGAGTACATGCCCAAGGCACCCGAGCTATACTGCAAGGTATACCTTTTCGGCCTTATGCAGTGCGGCTGCCGGAGGCTGGAAAACGCCGACCTCTGCGCGTCCCTCGGCATCGACAGCGCCAAGGCGGTGGAGGCCTTCTTATACTGGCAGGACATGGGCCTGCTGCGCATAGTGGAGCAGGAGCCCTTAAGCGTTGAATATTTATCCGTTCAGGCAGGGCCCGTCACCGGCGGCACCCGCAAGTACGCCCCGCTCGTTTCGGCGCTTCGTCAGGTATGCGGTGCGCGGGTGCTCACCCCCGGCGAGCTTTCAAAGATATACGATTGGATAGAGGTATTCGGCCTGGAGGAGGCGGCGGCAATAATGCTTGTACGCCGCTGCATGGAGCTGAAGGGGCCCTCCGTCAAGATACAGTTCATGGACAAGATGGCCCGGGAATGGGCCAAAGAAGGGGTGCTTACCGCCGCAGACGCGGAGCAGCGCATAAAGCTGGACACCGAGCTTCAGGGCGGCGCAAAGGCCATACTTGCCCGCTGGCGCAAGGGACGCATGGCCACTGAGGACGAGCTTGCCCTGTATAAGAAATGGACCGAGGAATGGGGCATGACGCTGGACGAGATACTTTCCGCCTGCCCCGCCATGACCTCTTCAGATAAGCCCACCTTCGCATACCTGAACGCCATACTGGAGGGCATGCGCATGGAGGGAGGGGTGCAGGAGGCCATTAAGTCCGCCGCCCTCACCGAGGAGCTTGCCCGGGAGATTTATTCCCGCGCCGGGCTAAAGGGCGCGCCGGGGCGCAGGGAAAAGGAAGCGGTAAGCACATGGACGGTATCCTGGCACATGCAGCCGGAGGCGGTGCTGCTGGCAGCTGAACGCTCAGCAGGCTACAGCCACCCCTTCGACAGGACCCGCCGGCTCATAGAGCAGCTGCACGAAAAGGGCGTTACCACTCTGCAGCAGGCCAGGAAGGCCATAGAGGAGCTGGAAAAGCAGCCCGCCGCAGAGGGCGGCAAAAAGCAGCAATCCTCTTACTTTATGAACTACGGCCAGCGCAAATACTCCGACGAGGATCTAAAGAGCATCGGAATAACCCTCTTGGAGGACGAGGAGGACAAAAAATGAAGCCTACGCCGGAGCTGATATACGAATACAGAATGAACCGCGAAAGGGCGGAGCGGGAGGCCAGGGAGCGCCGGGAGGCTGCATGTACGGCCATACCGAGGCTCAGGGAAATAGCCGACCAGCGCCGCCGTCTGGCCTTCGACACAGGCCTTATGATAATGCGGGGGGAGGACTCATCCGAGCTGCGCAATAAAGTTGAGCAGCTGGACAAAGAGGAGCTGAATTTGCTTCTTTCGGCCGGTTTGCCGCCAGACCATATGTTGCCACACTATCGCTGTAAAGCCTGTAACGATACCGGTTATGTGGGGGATACGGTGAAAAAGCTCTGTCCCTGCATGAAAGCCCGCATTCTGGAAGAAATGTACGCCACATCGGGCATCGATACGCAACAAAGCTTCGCAATGTTTCGCTCCGACATATACCCGTGCGACCGCCAGAAGCGCATTGCCCTGAAGGCAAAGGAGCTTTGCCAGGGGTACGCCGCCTCCTTCCCAAAGTGCGACCCTATGGGCATACTTCTCATGGGCAGCACAGGCCTCGGCAAGAGCTACCTGCTAAACGCCATAGCTTTGGAGGTATCCTCCAGGGGCTACGACGTATACAAGGCCTCCGCCTACAACCTCATCAACGCCTTTATGGAGAGCATACGGGGCAGGGGCGAAAGTCCGGACATCCTCGGCCCTGATCTCATGATAATAGACGACCTGGGCACAGAGCCAATGATAAACTCCGTCACCCGAGAGACGCTGTTCTCCATCCTCAACGAGCGGCAGAGCGCCAGGAAGGCCACCCTTTGGGCCACCAACAGGAGCCTTGACGACATTCTCGCAAGCTACGGAGACAGATTCTTTTCCCGCCTCGTAGCGCCCCGGGAGACCATGGTGCTGCGGCTGGAGGGAGACGACCTCCGGCTCAGGCTCAAATAAAGCTTATTGCATTACGCTTATATATACCAGTCTGTCGAAAATCCCGGGGTTGATAAGGGGCCGCAGCCCCTTATATTCAATCCGGCTCTGACGACACAAGGTGAATTGCCCCGCAGGGGCAAGAGAAGGCCCCCTGGGGGGTGTGCGTCAGAACGGATGAAAACCCAGAGGTTTTCGTACTTTGCGGGTTTTGCCGCCCGGGAGCTAATGCGAGAGGCAAAACCCGTAAAAGCTCGAAAAAGTGGCGTTCAGCCACTTTTTCGAAAGTCTCATATATTTTAAGGAGTGACTTTTTTGATGTTTAGGGTAAGACGCTTACTGGCCCCATTTGTGCTGTGCATTGCGCTTTTGTTCTCAGAAGCACAGGCCTTCACCATAGCATGGCTCAGCGATACCCAGAACTATCACAATGCCTACAAGCCCATCTTCGACGGCATGACCCAGTGGATAGCCGACAACAGGGAGGCTCTGGATATACGCTTTGTTTTCCATACCGGCGACGTGGTAGGCAGCTGGAGCTCCGAGGACCAGTGGCGGCAGGCCAGGGAATCCATGGGCATACTCAGCAGCGCCTCCATTCCCTTCCTGACGGTATGCGGTAACCACGATATAGGCTATAGGATGAACTACGCCAACTTCCTGAAATACGTGCTCAGCCTCCGCCCCGCCTCCATGTCTCAGGAATACGGCGATACCGGCAGCCGCTACGAGCTGTTTTCAGCAAACGGCCGGGACTACATATTCATGGGCATAGCCTTCTCCAACAGGGGACCCAGTGAAGACGAGGTAAACTGGATAAACGGAGTATTGCGGCAATACAGCAGCAGGGACGCCATAATAATCACCCACAGCTACCTTAAAAAGAGCGCTTCCTACACCACCCAGGGAAAGGCCATATTCGAAAAGATAGTAAAGGCCAACCCCAACGTTTTTCTGGTGCTGTGCGGCCACTGCCGGGATATCTCCTACAAAAACGTGCAGCTTGACGACGACGGCGACGGCGATCCGGACAGGACGGTATACGCCATTCTCTCCAACTTCCAGGGCAGCAAGGCCGGCGGAGGCGGGTACATGCGCATACTGGACTTCAGGGACGACGATATATACCTCTACACCTACTCCCCCTATTACGATTCCTGCGAATACCCCAAGGGCAAAACCGAGGCTACCGTGCCCCTGCCCTGATTGCGGTATATGGCGAAATAGGGTATAATACCGCCATGGAAGAAGAAAAAGACATCTTAACTGAAGAAAATAACGAGTCGGAAATACCCGTGGAAGCCGAAATGATAGATCAGGCGGTTGAAGAGGCGGCGGAGCACGCCGGCGGGGAGGACGACGGCTTTTTTGGCAAGTACATATGGGATGAGGAAACGGGCAGGCTGTACGAGATAACCGAGGATCCAAAAAAGAAGTGGGACAGGCTGCTCCCGCTGCTGCTGATTGCGCTGCCAGTAACAGCCCTGGCCTTTGGCATCGCCAAGGGTTCCTCGCTTCTGCCGCCGGAATGCTACAACGGCACCTCCATACTGTCCGAAAGCAATGTGGAGGAACAGCTTGCCCAGCCTAAAGCTTACGGAGTAAGCGACGCTGAAGAGGCAACGGCCGAGAACAGCCCCGACACAGAGCAGGCCATGGCGCCGGAACAGTATACGCCCTGCGCCATAGTCATAGACGGCAGGACAAGGGCGGTGCTGGCCAGCACCGAGGCCGCGGAATCGCTGCTGGAGGAAGTCAGGAGCTACTTCGACGGCAAGGTGACGGAATCCGGCGACCGTACCACCGAGCTTTACAGTGGGGTAGAGATGCAGCCCCAGCCCGATGCAAAGCCCGAAGACATTTCCAGCTACGACCAGGTATACGAAAAGTTCACCTCCTCAAGCAGTCCTCTGAAGGTCATTACCACTGTGACGAGCAGCGAAACGAAGGAGCTGCCCTTCGACTCAAAGGTGGAGAAAGACCCCACACTGGTGGCCGGCACCGGCATTACCCTCACCTTAGGCAGGGCGGGCAGCAGAACCACCGTGAACCATACGGTATACATAAACGGTGAAAAGAGCTCCAGCCGCAGCAAGAGCGAAACAGTTACGGCGGAACCCCAGGATACGGTAATACTTCAGGGCACCGATAAAAAGAGCGGCGGCGAGCCGGGCAGGCACGAGGGCAAGGAGGGCAGAAAGCCTGAGGCGCTCAGCTTTGCTTCCCCCGTAGCGGAGGGAGAGATAATCTCAAACTACGGGCAAAGGGACGGCGTGCTGCATCTCGGCCTAGACTACGCCGCAAAGACCGGCGATCCGGTGCTGTCCAGCGAGGGAGGCACCGTGGTCTGCGCCATAAATCGGGGCGGCTACGGCAACATCATAGAGATAGACCACGGCGAAGGGTTCGTCACCCGCTACGCCCACCTGAGCCAGTTCTCCGTGGCTCCCGGCGATAAGGTAGCCAAGGGCCAGAGTATAGGCAAGGCCGGCGACTCAGGCAGCTGCACCGAAGCACATCTGCACTTTGAGCTCAGGATTGACGGCATAGCCTACAATCCAAGATATTACTTAGAAAAGTAACTCCCGGCGGGAGCGGCTGCGCCGCTCCTTTTTGCCGTCCTGTTTGTCTTGCCAAAAACACCGCAGGCATAGTATAATTATCAGGTTAGAGAGGGATTATCCCCTCGTTGGATAAAGAATTATTTTTTTCGGGAGCATAAATGGCGTATTACAGAATAAACGGCGGAAAACGCCTTGAAGGCGCGGTGACTATAAGCGGGGCGAAAAACGCCGCCCTTGCCATAATACCCGCCGTCATACTCTCAGGCGAAAGCTGCCTCTTGGAAAACCTGCCCGAGATAGAGGATGTGCGCATAGTGGAGGAGATACTCACCAGCATGGGCGCGGATATTTCCCGCACGCCGGACGGCAGTATGCGCATAGACCCCTCCGGCATAAGCACCTTCAGCGTAACGGGGGAAATGGTCAGCTCCATGCGGGCCTCATACTATCTTTTAGGGGCGCTGCTGGGCCGGTACAAAAAGGCGGAGATAGCCCTTCCCGGCGGCTGCGCCATAGGCCAGCGGCCCATAGACCAGCATATTAAGGGAATGCGGGCGCTGGGCGCGGATATAGTGATACAGGGCGGCTCCGTAAAGGCAAGGGCGGATAGACTCAGGGGCGCGGAGATATATCTGGACGTGGTGAGCGTGGGCGCCACCATAAACATAATGCTGGCGGCGGTGGCCGCCGAGGGGCAGACCATAATCGCAAACGCCGCGAAGGAGCCCCATGTGGTGGACGTAGCCAACTTCCTCAATATGATGGGGGCGAACGTAAAGGGCGCGGGCACCGACGTTATCCGCATACAGGGCGGGCGCAGGCTCCATGGCTGCACCTACGCCGTAATACCCGACCAGATAGAGGCGGGTACATTTATGATAGCCGCCGCCGCCACCCGGGGCGACGTGATAATCAACAACGTCATCCCCACCCACCTTGAGGCCATATCCGCCAAGCTCATGGAGTGCGGCGTGACTGTTTCCGAGGGGGACGACGGGCGGGACTTCTTCATCCGGGTATCCGCAGACAAGCGGCCCCGGGCCGTCAACATTAAGACGCTGCCCTATCCCGGCTTCCCCACAGACCTTCAGCAGCCCATGATGGCGCTTTTAGCCACGGCGGAGGGCAACAGCTTCATAATGGAAAACATATTTGAGAACCGCTTCAACCACGTGCCGGAGCTTGCCAAGATGGGAGCCAGCATTTCAATAAGCTCCCGCACGGCCACGGTGGAGGGAGTGGAAAAGCTCTACGGCGCGCCCCTTTGCGCAAGCGACCTCAGGGCAGGCGCCGCCCTGGTCATAGCCGCCCTTGCCGCCGAGGGCGAGAGCACCATAAGCCAGATACACTTTATCGACCGGGGCTACGAGTTCCTGGAGCAGAAGCTCCGCGCGCTGGGCGCCGACATAATGCGCATAGAAGAATAAGAAAGCGACAGGAGAATTTACATAATATGGAAAACAAGCAGCGCATTGCCGCCGCAATAGCGGCACAGACCGGACTGGAAGCGGATCAGCTCGCGGACTGGCTGGAAACTCCTCCCGACCCCGCCATGGGCGACTACGCCTTCCCATGCTTCCGCCTGGCAAAGACCATGCGCAAGGCCCCTCCCGCCATAGCCGCAGAGCTTGCAGGGAGCATAGGCCACATAGACGGCATAGCCTCCATGGAGGCCAAGGGGGGCTACCTCAACTTCTTCGCGGATAAGACCGCCTTCGTGCGGGATACGCTCAACAAGGTGCTTGCTCAGGGCGACAGCTACGGCGACAGCGACCTTGGCGGCGGCAGGAACGTCTGCGTGGAGTATTCCTCCATAAACATCGCCAAGCCCTTCCATATAGGCCACCTGCCCAGCACCGCCATAGGCAACTCCCTGTACAGGATATACAAGGCGCTGGGCTACAACGCCATAGGCATAAACCACCTGGGGGACTGGGGAACCCAGTTCGGCAAGATGATAGTGGCCTATAAAAAATGGGGGGACAAGCCGGTGCCCCAATGCACCGTGCGGGAGCTTGTAAAGCTCTATGTCCGCTTCCACGAGGAGGCGGAAAAACACCCCGAGATGAACGACGAGGCCCGGGCCTGGTTCAAGAAGATCGAAAGCGGCGACAAGGAGGCCGTTACCCTCTGGCAGCAGTTCAAGGACCTTACCCTCAAGGAGGTGGGCAAGGTATACGACCGGCTGGGGGTACGCTTCGACAGCTACGCGGGCGAGAGCTTCTATGAGGACAAGATGGGCGCGGTCATAGACGAGCTGAGGGAAAAGGGGCTGCTCACCGTTGACAAGGGCGCGACCTTGGTAGACCTTTCCGCATACGATATGCCCCCCTGCATAATACTCCGCTCCGACGGGGCCACCCTCTACGCCACAAGGGACCTTGCGGCGGCCATATACCGCAAAAAGACCTACGACTTCGTAAAGTCCCTCTACGTTGTGGCCTACCAGCAGAACCTGCACTTTAAGCAGTTCTTCAAGGTGCTGGAGCTCATGGGCAATGATTGGGTAAAGGACTGCGAGCACGTCAACTTCGGCATGGTATCCATGGAGGAGGGGACTCTCTCCACCCGCCACGGCAACGTGGTGTACCTTGAGGACGTGCTGGACGCGGCGGTGGAAAAGACCGGCAAAATAATCGAGGAAAAGAGCCCCGACCTTCCCGATAAGGACGAGGTAGCGGCGGCGGTAGGCGTTGGCGCGGTGGTGTGGAGCATGCTCTACAACAGCCGCATAAAGGACGTGACCTTCTCATGGAAAAAGGTGCTGAACTTTGACGGCGAAACCGGCCCTTACGCCCAGTACACCCACGCCCGCTGCTGCTCGGTGCTGCGCAAGGCGGGCGGCTACGATATAAACGGCATAGACCCCTCCTGCTTCGCGGACGACGCCACGGCATCTCTCGCCAAGGCCATAGCGGCCTTCCCGGCGGCGGTGCTGGCGGCGGCGGAAAAGAACGAGCCTTATATCGTCTCCCGCGCCACCATGGAGGTCTGCACGGCCTTCAACAAATTCTATTTCTGCAACCAGATAATCACGGAGGATGCGGGCGTATCCGCCGCCCGATTGGCCCTTACGGACGCCGCGAGGATCACCATAAAGAAGGGCCTTTACCTCGTGGGCCTTCAGGCGCCGGAGCGTATGTAAGGCGCCGATACTGCCTTTTTGCCCCCGAAAGCCCCAAGGGTTGTTAAGGGGCCGCAGCCCCTTAAATTTATTCCGGCTTTGACGGCACAAGGTGAATTGCCCCGCTGGGGCAAGAGAAGGCCCCCTGGGGGGTGTACGTCAAAACGGATGAAAACCGGAGGTTTTCGCACTCTGCGGGTTTTGCCGCCCGGGAGCGCAGCGAGAGGCAAAAACCGAAAAAAACTCGCATAAATGGCGTTATGCCATTTATGTGAAAGCATATCTTTTAGGAGGAAAGAAAAATGCTGGATATAAAACGCATTCGTCAGAATCCCGAGGCGCTGGTGGAAGCCATGCGCAAGCGCCGCAATAAGGGCGCGGACGTCACCGCCCTTTTGGAGCTTGACGCAAAGCGCCGGGAAGTAATGCAGGAGGTGGAGCAGCTCAAGGCAAAGCGCAACGAGGGCTCCGCCAAAGTCCCCGCCATGAAGAAGGCGGGCGAAGACACCACCGCCCTGATGGCCGAAATGAAGGAGCTGGGCGCAAGGGTAAAGGAGCTGGACGACCAGATAGCAAAGATGGACGAGGAGCTTCAGTCCATGCTCATGAGCGTGCCGAATATACCTCACGAGTCCGTGCCCGAAGGGGCGGACGACAAGGCCAACGTGGAGGTGCGCCGCTGGTCAGAGCCCACGAAGTTCGACTTCGAGCCCAAGGCGCATTGGGACATCGGCGAGGACTTGGGCATACTGGACTTTGCCACCGCAGGAAAGATCACCGGCGCCCGCTTCACGGTATACAGGGGCCTGGGCTCCCGCCTTGAGCGCGCCATAATCAACTACTATCTGGATACCCATACCGCCAACGGCTATACCGAGATATTTCCTCCCTATATGGTAAACCGGGCTTCCATGACCGGCACCGGCCAGCTTCCCAAATTCGAGGAGGACGCCTTCAAGGTAGCCAATACCGATTACTTTCTTATCCCCACCGCCGAGGTTCCCGTCACCAACATGCTGCGGGGGGAGATAGTGGACGGCGATAAGCTGCCCATCAAGTATTGCGCATACAGCGCCTGCTTCCGCAGCGAAGCCGGCTCCGCAGGCCGGGATACCCGCGGGCTTATCCGCCAGCATCAGTTCAACAAGGTGGAGCTTGTTAAGTTCACAAAGCCCGAGGACAGCTATGACGAGCTGGAGTCCCTGACCCGGGACGCCGAGAAGGTGCTGCAGGGCCTCGGCCTGCCCTATCATGTAGTAGTGCTCTCCACAGGCGATCTGGGCTTCTCCAGCGCCAAGACCTACGACATAGAGGTATGGATGCCCAGCTACGGCAGGTATGTGGAGATAAGCTCCTGCTCCAACTTTGAGGACTTCCAGGCCCGCCGCGCCCAGATACGCTTCCGCCGGGAAAAGGGCGCCAAGCCGGAGCTTGTGCACACCCTCAACGGCTCCGGCGTAGCCGTAGGCCGCACCGTAGCCGCCATACTGGAGAATTACCAGCAGCCCGACGGCACCGTGAAGGTACCCGATGTGCTGGTAAAGTACATGGGCTGCGAATATATCGGAAAGTAAACATTTCGCTAAAGTGGCTAAAGGCCACTTTAGCGAGTCTTTTTCAGGTTTTGCCTCTCGCAAAAAACATGAGGTTCCGCCCCGGGAAACGGGCCGGAACTGACCCGCTGCGGCGGGCCTCCGGGCGGCAAAACCCGCAGAGAAGAAAAACCTTCGGTTTTTATCCGTTTTGACGCACACCCCCCAGGGGGCCTTCTCTTGCCCCTGCGGGGCAATTCACCTTGTGTCGTCAAAGCCGGAATAAACTTAAGGGGCTGCGGCCCCTTAACAACCCCGTGGGTTTTTCTGCAAGCTAAAAAGTGGCTGAGCGCCACTTTTTTTATTTTCTGATAAGCCTGCGGTATTCGGTAGGCGGCAGTCCGTAGGCCTTTCGGAATTGGGCAGTGAATTTGCTCTGGCTCCCGTAGCCCACCCCATTGGCTATTTCCGCCATGCTTTGGTCGGTATCCTTTAATAATTCCGCCGCCCTTTCCATACGGTGTTCCTTTATGTGGGCGGCTATTGAGCTTCCGTATACCGCCCTGAAAAGCTCCTTCATGGTAGATGGGTTCATGAGGAACCGCTTGGAAAGCTCCTCGATGGTGATCCTGCTGGAAAGATCCTCGGTAAGCAGGTCGTGTACCCGGCGTATGGTCTCTATCTGCTCAAAGGGGTAGCTGCCGTAGTCCTGCCCGGCTTTTTCGTCCGGGTTCAGGGAACGGGGCGCCGCTGCTTCCGCAGCATCCTCCTCCGGGCAGGCTATCTCCATGGTGCGCTCTATCATAATGTGCAGCAGCCTCGCCTGCTCCGTATCCGCCGCCCTATAGCATACCTCCTTGCCCTCTCTGCGGCTGACTATCAGGCCGCTGGTCTTGAGCTGCTTCAGGTGGTGGGATACCGCAGGGCTGGACATATCCATAAGCGCCGATATGTTCAGCACGCACTCCTCGCAGTGGCATAAAAGCCAGAATATGCGTATCCTGCTGCTGTCTGAAAGCTGGCGGAAAAGCTCGGATACCGTCTGAAAATGCTCTGCCCTTTGCAGGCAGGCCTCAAGGTGCTCCGTCCTGTCGTCGTCGCGGTGATGGTGGGGAAGCTGCAACATATTATATTATTGTCCTCCTTGCGCCGCCTGTTCCGTTTGGAAGGACTTTTCGCCCAAAAAGAAGGTAGGCCGGCGGCTGTGTTGACTTTAAGCCCTGATGATATTATACTTTTCTCATAACGATTAAACAAGTACTTAATTGTTAGATTAGGATATGGATTTTGAGAGGAGAATGAGTACCGTGAAGAAGACCTACCGCATCGAGGTGGACTGCGCCAACTGCGCCAACCTCATGGAGGAAGCCGCCAACAGGACCGAGGGCGTCCAAAAGGCCGTAGTAAATTTCATGACCCAGAAGCTGATAGTGGAATTCGCAGAAGGCAGCGATGTCAATGCCGTCATGAAGAACGTGCTCAATAACTGCAAAAAGGTAGAAGAGGACTGCGAGATATATCTGTAATGCTCACAATATCTCTGCGCTCCTTAAAATAAAGGGGCGCTGTTTTCCGAAGGGAGCGGCATATGAACAGGAAACAGAAAAAAATGCTTATCCGCATAGCCATAGCGGCTGTGCTGCTTGGGGCGGTGAAGCTGTTCAAAATAGGCGGCTGGGCAGGGATCGCGCTCTACGCCGCAAGCTATATAACCATAGGCTACGATATACTGCGCAAGGCCTTCCGGGGCATAATCAATCATCAGGTCTTCGATGAAAACTTCCTCATGGCCGTAGCCACCGTAGGCGCCATAGCTCTGGCCATATACGAGAAAACCGGCGACTTTGCCGAGGCGGTATCCGTAATGCTGTTCTACCAGATAGGAGAGCTGTTCCAGAGCTACGCCGTGGGCAAGAGCCGCAGGAACATCGCGGCATTGATGGATATCCGTCCAGACTACGCCAATATCGAAAGGGACGGCTCTCTTGAGCAGGTAGATCCGGACCAGATCCCTGCCGGCAGCGTGATAGTAGTGCAGCCCGGTGAAAAGGTGCCAATTGACGGCGAGGTCATAGAGGGCGACTCCTCCCTCGATACCGCGGCCCTCACCGGCGAGAGCCGCCCGCGGGACGTAAAGGTTGGGGACGATATAATAAGCGGCTGCATCAACCTGACCGGCGTGCTGAAGGTTCGCACCACCAAGGCCTTCGGCGAATCCACCGTATCCAAAATACTGGAGCTTATGGAGAATTCCAGCTCACATAAATCCCGCTCCGAGAACTTCATATCCAGGTTCGCCCGGGCGTATACCCCTGCCGTATGCTGCAGCGCATTGGCCCTCGCCATACTGCCCCCCGTTATAAACCTCATGATGGGCATGCCGGGCGGCTGGGAAATATGGGTATACCGGGCATTGACCTTCCTGGTAATCAGCTGCCCCTGCGCGCTGGTGATAAGCATTCCGCTGAGCTTCTTCGCCGGATTGGGCGGTGCCAGCAAGGAGGGGGTGCTGATAAAGGGTTCCAACTACCTTGAGGCCCTGTCCCAGACCAGCATAGTGGTATTCGACAAGACCGGCACGCTCACCCGGGGCGTGTTCGAGGTGAGCGGGATACACCACAACACTATACCGGAGGAAAAGCTTATTGAGCTCGCGGCCCTTGCGGAGTGCGCCTCCTCCCATCCCATCAGCAAGAGCCTGCAAAAGGCCTACGGCAAGGAAATAGAGCGCGACCGGGTCACCGGCATACAGGAGATAAGCGGCAGCGGCGTCATCGCAAGGGTGGACGGCACAGAGGTGGCCGCGGGCAACGGCAAGCTCATGAAGCGCATGGGCGTAGATTACATGGACTGCCACAGCTCAGGCACCATAATACACATCGCCATAGACGGCAAGTACGCCGGCCACGTAGTTATATCCGACGTTGAAAAGCCCACCTCCAGGGCGGCCATAGCCGAGCTGAAGAAGATAGGCGTGAAAAAGACCGTCATGCTCACGGGCGATATTGGCCGCGTTGCGGAGTACATGGCCAAAAAGCTTGGGGTAGACCAGTACCGCAGCGACCTGCTGCCGGCAGATAAGGTTGCAGAGGTAGAAAAGCTGCTTGCCGAAACCGGCAGGAAAGGCAAGCTGGCCTTCGTGGGGGACGGCATAAATGACGCCCCTGTACTCTCCCGGGCGGATATAGGCATAGCCATGGGCGCTATGGGTTCAGACGCCGCCATAGAGGCCGCCGACATAGTCCTTATGGACGACGACCCCATGAAGATATCCAAGGCCATAAAGATATCCAGAAAATGCATCGGCATAGTCTACCAGAATATAGCGTTTGCCCTTGGCGTAAAGGCGCTCTGCCTGATACTTGGCGCGCTGGGTATAGCCAACATGTGGGCGGCAATATTCGCCGATGTGGGCGTAATGGTCCTTGCCGTGCTCAACGCCATACGGGCGCTGTATGTACACAAGCTGTAAGCGGCAAAATAAGTTAATGCCCCCGGAAAAGGGGGTTGATAAGGGGCCGCAGCCCCTTATTTTTAATCCGGCTCTGACGACATGTGCGTCAGAACGGATGAAAACCCAGAGGTTTTCGTACTTTGCGGGTTTTGCCGCCCGGGAGCTAATGCGAGAGGCAAAACCCGTAAAACTCAAAAAAGTGGCGTTCAGCCACTTTTTTGACACTCTGAAAAGCCCGCAATGCGGGCTTTTTCGATTGGTTCGGCTTTATCGGTGGGAAAACTCCACATACACCGGGTTGTCCGTGTCACTGCCAATGTAACCGGTCAGAACGCCGGGGGCGTAGTCGAAATAGTCGAACTCGCCGAAGCTTCCGCCGTCCATGGCGTATATGCGGTATATGCCATCGGAGATGGCGCAGTATTCCTTGGCGCACAGCTCCCCGCCGTTTTCACTGAGGGTCAGTGTCTCGCCGTCTATTGCCACAGCGTAGCCCTCATCGCTGCTCCAGGGGGCGCAAAGGTCTTCCGCCTGCTCCGCCATGTCGTAGCTCAGGCCGTCAAGCTGCTGCACATAGTTCGGGTTCTTCATACAGCCCTTGTCCATTATCCGGTCGGTCACGAAATGGCGGTAGGCCAGCGCGCCTAAGGCTGCCAGCAGGGCTATGGCGGCGAGTATTATTATCCATTTCAGCATGAGCCTTTTATTGCGCGCCATAGCCTACTTTACCGGGCTTCCGCAGTATTCGCAGCAGCCGGAGGCGTCCGGGAAGGTGCTCGCGCCGCAGCAGGGGCATATCACGGCCTGCCTGGGGGCCTTTGCGGCGGCTATGTTATCGCGCACGGTCTGGCGCACGCTGGTAAGCGCCTCCACTATCTCCTGGCCGAGCTTTTCGTATGAGAGGTACTCCATGTTGGAGCGGGGATCCACCGCCTTGGAGGAGAAGCCCGGCCCGCCCTGGCTGTGCAGCTCTATGGAGCTGTCGTTGAGGCGGAACTTCATCTCGCTGAAGTAGGGATGGTTGACGCTTATTATGACGTCGAAGTCATAGCTGTACTCGTAGCGGGGCGGGTTGTAGCTTACCTTTTTACCGTCCGGACCCTCCCGCTCTATCTCTATGCGGCTCTCGTCCACCTTGATGCGGCAGCCCGTTACCTGTGAGTAATCCAGCACATCGGGGTTGGCGTCCTGAATGTTGCGGGCATAGGTAACCATGAATTTCTGCGCGTCCTCGTCGAGGAGTATCCGCGTGCTGCTGCCCAGCGTCCTCGTGGTGTGGAAGCGGGCGACGTCCTCCTTGTTGCGCTCCCGGTATTCAAGCTGCTCCTTTATCTCGGCCACGGTGCTGTTGCGCCTGTCGGAAAACCATGGTGACAGCTTCTTGGCGCAGTCCTTGCAGAGGTTTCCGTCTTCCAGCTTGCGGTTGCCCAAGAGCCCTATCTTTTCGCCGCATATATCGCAGTATTTCTTGTCAAAAAGTCCCATATAATAGCTCCTTTCTGAATTTTTGCATTTGTCCCCGGCTTGGGTCTGTCTCCTTACAGGGGCGTTTTTTTGTGTTACGGCACGTATAGCTGCTCAAGCCCCGTGACCATTCCGGATAAGGTGGTCACGCTTGCCAGCAGGGAATTGCCGTCCTCCTCCATCATACGCATATAGGCGAGGAACTTCTCCGCCGTCAGGAGTATATGCTCATTCCAGGGCTCATCGCTTTCCCAGTCTAACAGCGCGAACACCGCGTTGGAATCCTTGAGCACCGTGGCGGTGTGGAAAACCTCCTCGTTCGGGCATACCACAATGCCCTCGCTTGCGAAAAAGTCATCATAAGTAAGGCCGTAAAGCTCCATGCTCTCCTCGATGTCCTCATCGGAAAGGCTGAACACGGGGCGCAGCTTGAGCTCAAAGGCATCCTCGTCCTCACCGTAAAGGCTTACGAGATACAGCGCCCCCTCCTCGGTATAAGCCTCCGGCTCCGGCTCGGATTCGGGTTCTGTTGCCGGCTTTGGCTCCGCCGTGGGCTTACCGAGGGGCCGTATGGTGGGGCGGGGGGTGGATACGCTTATGCTGCTTGTTATCGCATCCGCAAGGTCGTTGTTCCTCGCGCAGCCGCAAAGAAGCATCGCGCACAGTGCAAGCAGCACTACCCGCCTCATGCCCAGGGATCCTCTTCGGCGGGGACGCGAATGCCTGTGAGTATGCTGGAATACTCCCAGAGATACCAGTTGTCCCCCTTCTGCCTGAGCTTGATGGGCCGGGCAGCGTCTGCGCCCGCCGTCTTTAAAAACAGCCTCATGTACCCCTCCTCGCAGTCCTGGGGCCGCTGGTCGGGGTAGAAGTTTAAAACATACGGCTGGGTTGGCCCGTAGCCGTTCTCCGGGGTGGCCCCGTCGAAGTAGGCCAGAGGCAGGTATTTTTTATCTCTCAGCCTGTCCCGTATAAACTGTGAGTCTATGCCTGTCATGGGCCGGGGGCCCCGCAGCATGTCTATGGCCTTTTCTCCCGCCGCCTTGTCCCTTGTGTAAAGGTTCAGCGCCAGCAAAAACAGGGCGCAGGTATTCTCGGGCTTTGTAAGGTCATTGCACAGCGCGCTGAACTCCTCCAGCGTGTCGGGCAGTCTGTCAAAGGTTATCTGCATATCTTTTCCCTCCATGGTTATGGGGTCTTCCGCCGGCGGCTCGGCCTGCTCTGCCGCGGCAGCCCCGGTCTGATCCGGTTCCGGCTCGGCCTGATTGGTCACAACGGGCTGGTCCTGCCGGGTCTGAGCCTCCGGCAGGGCTATCTCGTCCAGCCTTTTGCCGCTTTCCGGCAGGGCCTGTTCAGCCGGGCTCTGGATTTTTGACGGCATATCAAGCGCCTCCGGAGCCTTGGAGCAGCCCGCGGCGCTTAGCGTCAGCGCCGCCAGCAGCAGTGAAACTATTCTTTTCATTTATTTTTTATTGGGTATATAGGGTATTATCTGCCGCGCCAGCTTGCCTATGGTCATGGTCTGAAGGTGTACCTTGCCGGGGCCGGTTATTACGGTATCGAACAGGCTCTCGCCGCCGAATATCACGTTCTTCACACCCTTGACCATCTGTACGTCCATGGAGCAGGTCTCGTCCATTACCGCCAGCACACCGGTGTCGCATACCAGCCTTTCGCCGGGGGCGAGATCGTAATCCTGGCAGTAGCCGTCCACCTCGAGGAACACGAGGCCGGGGCCCGTTACCTTCTGCATTATAAAGCCCTCGCCGCCCACAAGGCCGGCCCCCAGCTTCTTCTGGAAGAACATGGAAAGCTCAACGCCGTATGTGGCGCAGAGGAAGGCGTGCTTCTGGCAGATTATGCTCTGGCCGGGGCCAAGCTCCCGGGCTACTATCCTTCCGGGGAAGGAGGAGGAAAACGCTATTTCCGCCGGCTCCTGAGCGGTGTAGAGGTTCATAAAGAGGCTTTCGCCCATGAGCATCCGCCCGAGCGCCTTGCCTGCGCCGCCGAGGGTGGTGACCGTGGAATCCACAGCGCCCCTCGACCACGTCCTGCCGCCCGCCTCGCTTATCATGGTCTCGCCGGGGTTGAGGTTGATTATGACGGCGGGTAAGCTGCCGCCTTCCAGTCTGTACTGCATATATTTTTCCTCCCTGTTTTTTTGATTTATTTGGTTTTACCCTTGCCTATTGCGCGTTAAGGTCCACCTTGAACAGCTTGGCTATCTCCTCGAGGCTCTTGCCCTTGTAGAATTCTACGCCGTCCTTGTCGATGTAGGGGTAGTCGTTTTCATAGTCCCACTTCGCGCCCGGCCTCCTGAGGCAGCCCAGCATCTTAAGCACGTTGCCCTCGCCGTCGTCGGCTATGCCTATCACCCAGAGCCTGTCATACTCCGCCTCGTACTCCACAAGGCTGCCCTCTGCCAAGGGCTGATCCATGAATCTGCCGCCTATCTTGAAGTAGCGGTAGCTGTCGTCCTGATATTCCGTTGCGGAGGTTATCTTGAAGTTGTACTGGTTTGCCCCGTCAAAGGCCGCGCCCACGAAGGGCTTCAGCTCGCCCGCGTCCTCGTCATAGGTTATCCTCGCCAGTATCTCGCACTGGTTGCGGTTGTTCGCCTCGTATACGCCGGTGCAGTCATAGTATTCCGCCATGCCGTGCCAGTCCCCGAGGAAGTCGTTTATAAACTCCATGTCGGGCTGGCTGTCGGGGGCGGCTGCCTGCTCCTCGTCCTTTTTGCCGAAGGAGGCGAAATCGCCCTTGCTTTTGCCCTCCTCCTCAGCGGCCTCGCTCTCATATACCATTATCAGCGAATTGCCGGGGAAGGTGAGGGTTATCCTGCCGCCCTCCAGCGCGTAGTCCAGCTCCGCGCCGCCCTCTATCTTTACCTTGCCCGCCTTTTCGTCCACCTTTATGGCGTTGGTCTGGGAGCCGGTATAGTTTATCTCGCCCGTGCCGTCGGCGTTGATCTTCAGGAACATGCCCTCCGCCATGCCGCCCGCTTCAAGCTGGCTGCGTGTGAGGGTGGTCCCCGCCGTGGTCATGGAGTATACCTCGTACTCTCCGGTCGCCGCGCAGGAGGCGGGGGAGGCTTCCCCGCCGTCCTTGGGCTTGCCCTTGCCGCAGCCAGCCATGGGAAGTACCATGGCTGCCGCCAGCAGGAGCGCCGTAAACAGCTTTATCCTTTTCATAGGCCCGCGCTCCGTTTTGTTACTTGAAGGAGATGCTGTTGAGGACCGCGTCGCCCTCGCTGCCCGCTCCTATGTCCACCTTGGATATCCTTATGGAGAGCCAGCCGCCGCCCGGCACCTCGCCGTAGTACTCCGTCCACTGCATTCCCACGTTCTTGTAGGAGCGCGCCTTGAGCTCCACGCCGCCTATGGTGCGGGTGCCCTCGTCCTTGAGGTTCTCATAGTCCTTCTCGTAGTAATTGAGCTTGTCGCTGCTGGTGTAGATGTCGAACTGTATGCGGGGGTCGCCGGAGAACAGATGCTCCGGGTCGTCCACGTTGTAGAGGTACATGGTGGTGAGCTCGTGGCTGAGCTTCCAGCCGCTCTCGGGGAGCGTCACGGAAACGTCAATCGATGCATCCTTGGAGTAGTCGCTTACGGTCTCCGTGATGGTGCCGCTGTCAAAGCCCTCGGCGGGGGCGGCGCTCTGCGCCGGAGTCTCGGTGGTATTTTCTACGGGAGCCTCTGCCGTGGCGCCCTGCGCCTCTGCGCCTAAGTAGCCTATCGGGGCCTCGCCCACGGGCGGCATTTCGCCCTCGGCTATGAGGTCGTTGTATTCGTCCATGGCGGGGGGCAGGAGGTTGTAGCCGTCAGCTATCTCCTTATCCCAGCTCGCGCCCCAGGGCTTCATGAATACCATGAACTCCATGTAGTATTCGTCCTGCTCGAAGGTGTCGCCCATGCAGTACTGGTCTGTGTAATCCTGCCGGGGCAGAAGCATCCAGTTGTATACGCTGTCCAGATCCTGGCCGAGCATCTCGACGGAGGTGGCGGTGAGGCTCGTCTCCGTCGCCTCGCACTCGCCCGCCGCCGCAGGCGCATCGTAGTCGTTGAATACATAGAGGTCGAAGGTACCCTTGTTGTCGGTGCCCAGGTCTATGACCATCAGCGCGTCGTATACCGCGCCGTCGGAGAGGTAATCGAAGTTCTTCTGCTCCACCACCTGGAAGCTGCCGTACCATGCGCCGTTCCACTTCCTCTGGGCCGCGGTGTATCCGTCCTCGCCTATCTCGCCGTCGCTGCTGGTCATGCCGTCGCCGTCCAGCATATTATCGCTGAAGCCGCCCTCCTTCTGGAAGGTGAGGTTGACGCCCATGCCCATCACGTCCTCAAGCACCAGGGTGCCCTGATTAAGAGTGCCGTCGCAGTCGAGGCCCTTGCCTTTGACGTTTATATCGGTGCCGTCCAGCGTCCATTTTATGTTGTACTGCTCTCCGTCTATGGTGAACACGCATTTATCCTTGGCCTTAAGCTCTATGGATACGCCGCCCTCCCATACGTCCGTAACGTCCATCTCTATGCCGTACATCTCGGCGGTTGTGGCGTTGTATACGCCCAGGTTGGGATCAAAGGCATCCCTTACAGCGCCGGTGCAGCCCCTTATAAGCAGCACTATGAGCAGTATGAACACCAGCACCGCGCCGCCGATTATAAAGGGAGCCTTGCTCCTGCCGGACTTTGCCCTGGGCGCCCTTGGGGCCTTGGGGGCCTTATTGGCCTTTGCGCCGGGGGTATAGGCGGTGTTGGCGGTGTTGGCGTTATAGCTGTATCCGCCGCCCTGCTGTGCTTTGGGGGTGTAGCCGCCCTGTGTTGGGGGAGTGTAGCCGCCCTGTGTGGGGGGAGTGTAGCCGCCCTGTGTGGGGGGAGTGTAGCCGCCCTGTGTCGGGGGAGTGTAGCTGCCCTGCGTTGGGGGAGTGTAGCCGCCCTGTGCAGGCGGGGTGTAGCTCTGCTGTGTGGGCTGGTCGGGTGCGGTGTATTCCATGGGCGCATCCACCGAGTCGGGGTGTATCGCGGGCTCCGCCGGCGCTTCGGGGGTGTACTTCTTTTCCGGCTCCGCCGGCGTTGCCGGCGCGCTCGCCGCAATAGCCGCTCCGCACTCTGTGCAGAATCTGGAACCGTCGGGCAGCTTGGCGCCGCAGTTGGTGCAAAATGCCATTTAATTTTCCCTCCTTGAATAGATTGTCGAAAAATGTCCTGAGTCTTACTTCACACAAAAAATGGGACATTGATTTGTATCTGTATATTGTCGCACAGCCGCGCAAAAAAAGCCCCGTACTAAAGTACGGGACGGGGCAAATTTAATTTTGATTTATTCTTCGTTCAGCTCCACCACCAGCTTGGCCTCGCTTGCGGCTATGGCGAGCTGGAGCTTGTTCTCCAGATTGGTCTTTTGCAGCATGTTGGAGACATGGTACTTCACCGTCGTCACCTCTATACCCAGCGCCCCGGCGATAGACCCATACGACATACCTCTCACCAGGCAGCGCAGCACCTTCATCTCGGCGTTGGTAAATTCCGTGCTCCTGGCCGTGCCAACCTCCACCACCGGCGGCGCGTCCGGGAATATATGCTCCCCCGCCATGGTGCGGCGCACCGCCTCCATCAAAAGCTCCTCGTCGGTATCCTTGTACCAGAGGCTGTCCGCCCCGGCCTCGCGGGCGCGCCGCAGCACCTCGCAGTCCACAAGGGATGTCACCACCACTATTTTTATCTCCGGGTGGCTGGCCTTTATCTTCTCCACGGCGGCGAGGCCGTTTTCCCGCCGCTCGGTCTGCACGTCCATGAGTATCAAATCGATCCTGCAGGCGTCGCATATGTCCGCCGCCCTGTCCGCCCCGGGTATGGAGGACACCAGCTCATAGCCCTCCTCTTTTTTAATGTAGCTTTCCAGAATGCTGCGCACCAGCTTCTGATCCTCCACTATCATTACGTTTACCATTTGTTTTCCTCCCCGTATGGCAGCAACGCGCTCAGCGCGAAGTTGGGCCTGCTCTTTATCCTCATGATGCCCCCGGCGTTCTCTATGCGCCGCCTGAGGGCCGACAGCCCGCCGCCCTCGGTTATCTCGTCATCCGGTACCTTGCCGTCGTTGGTTATGTGTATCCCCCAGCCTCCCCTGTACGGCGCGAAGCGGGCGAATATCCGCTTACCCCCGGCGTGGCGTATGCAGTTTGAGGTACATTCCCGCATGGCAAGGGCAAATATGTGCCGCATTTCTGCATCCTTTGGCGCGCTTCCCTCCACTATGACCTCCGCCCCAAGCTCCGCCGCCCGGGCCTTGGCGTACTCTATTGCGTCCTCCGGCTCCCCCATGCTGTTGGCTCGGCAGAGCAGCTCTATGGTGCTTTCCCATGCCTCCGCGCTCTCACGTATGGCCTCCATGCTCTCCTCCTGCCTCAATGCCCGGCGGGCCGAAAGTATGGTATGGCCTATGTCGTCGTGTACCCGCAGCTTCATGGCGAGGGTCTCTTCCTCCCGCACTATCTCCGGCATCCTGTCGTACAGCCGCTTTAATCTCAGGTTGGCGTCCTCAAGGCGGGCGTTTTCTTTTCTAAGCTCCTGCTGGAGGGTTACAAGCCTCGTCACGTCCGAGGCGGTGACCTCCGTATAGCTGCCGCCGCTTTTGTCGGTTATCTGCCGCTCAACGAAGCGCAGCACCGTACCGCTTGGAAATTTATATACCCCCATCTCCGCATCCAGCCGCTCTATGGACTCCGGCGGGGTATCAAGGGCCCGGTGCAGCTCGTCCAAGGTCTGCACACCGCTGCCCAACAGCTCCGCGCCCACGCTCAACATGCGCCGGTTCATGAGCCGCACTACGCCCCTCTTATCGAAAAAGCACACCGCCGCGGGCAGGTTGTCAAAGCTCTCCTTTATGGAATTCATTCCCCGCCCTCCTTTGGTATGCTGAGAGTAAGGTATTGTATGCCGTCCTCGTCTTTTTCTATTATAACATTCGGGAATTCACAGCAGAGCGCCCCCATGTCCTCATGGCAGCAGAGGGCCGCCTTGGCGGTGACGGTGCCCTCTCTTTCCCCTGCGTAGAACAGCAGGGAGGAGAGGGAGGTGAGGCTCATTTCCACCGCCGCCTCGAAAAAATCGTATATCATGTTGCCACATTCAGCCGGGAGCAGCCCCTCCATGTCCGCCCTTACGGTGCATTTTATATTGCATAAGCCCAGCCCCGCAGCGGACTCGTTCAGGCACAGGCTCAGCTCCGCCGCCTCCAGGGTTCCTGTCTGCCGCTCCACGAACATGAGGTTGCTGCGCCGCTTTACATATGTGCCTATCACCACAATGTGGCCCAGCAGCCGCCGTGCCTCCTCGGTATCCTCCGTGGCACGGAGCCGGGAGAGAAGCTTCCGAAGCAGCGCGACCTGCCTTTGAGTCTTCCGCTCCACCATGTCGTATAGCCGGTTTTCCTCGGTGATCTTAAGCCAGTAGGAGCGCTGCTCCGCCTCGGCCTTTAGTACGTCCCCGGTGTCCCGCAATTCGTCCTGCACCGTCTGAAATTGGTCCAGCACGCCCTGCAATTCCGATATGTCCTCCTGCCAGAAAACATAGCCGGAGCTTATTTCCTGCCCCTTGAGCAGGGTGTTTTTATCCAGCTGCACCGGGCCCTCCAACGCCTGCTCCATTTTCTCGAGGCTTATGGGCAATGCGGAGTGGGAGGCGGATTTTACCCGGAACCCGTGGTCGGTTATCTGAGCACCTATGGTGGTGGCGCCGAAGAGCTCATCATAGCCGGTGTTGGACTGTATCAGCCCGCAGCGAATGCAGCCTTCCAACGCTGCCATAATAGCCAGACACTGGAACACAGTCATATCCCCGGCTATAAGGCGAAGCCATTTCACATCGCTTACATAAAGGGCGGTGTATACAAACGACAGCGCCACAGGCAGTATGGGCAGCCACTGGATACGGCTTTTTGGCCTGCGGCATTTTTCAATCATCACAATAATAGTCCCTGCGGCGCAGACCGCCGTCCAGGCCACTACGGCAAAGTACCCGATAGAGTGCGCCGCATTGCCGCCAGTCCATATCTCGGCGTCGGCCGGAAACGCAAAAACCAGCTGGTGCCGGTCGTTGGTCAGCACCATCGCCATAAACGCGAATGTGGGTATATACAGAAGCCGCGTCCAGCCCGGCAGCTTGTAGTTTTCCGGCCTGCCAAGCGACATTGCTGTGAACACCGTTATCAGGGGTATCAGCAGTATGGGTATATAATAGCTGTACCACAGCCTCCGCGCCGAGGCGGCGGATAAGTTAAATTCATATTTGATAGCCCGCTCCGTAAGCCAGAGCAGCATCAGCAGGGCGATAGCTATAAGGTACCGCCGGGTCTGGGCCTGAATTATGCGCCTCTGCACCGACACGCCCCATGCCGCCGTCAGCCCCATGTATATACCGTTCCTTATCATGGAGCCCAGGCCCGGGGCCCCCTCGGGGCTGCCCAGGATGCGGGCGGCCATGGCGCAGAGTATCAGCAGCACCGCTATGCAGCATATGAGGATATCCCTTTTTTTCGCCGCAGATAAGCTCATTGGAACAGCTCCCCGTTATATATTATTAAGTTAAGTATATTTGCTGCTTTGCTCATGGGAATATCATACTATGGGACTTGAAAGGTTGCAAGCGGGGGAAGAGGGAGGGGACTCAGGCTGCGCTGCTCCGGGGCGTGATGCATACATTTTCCATACCATCAGTTGACAAGGACACACAAGGTTTTAGGAGCCAAACAGCACGGCATA
>ERZ773235.1066-NODE-1066-length-30868-cov-23.504365_pt1 | contig 30868 bp, 35 predicted proteins | sample MGYA00580522_ERZ773235 | MGnify/ENA primary metagenome ERZ773235 (study PRJEB29015, sample SAMEA2737797) | human gut metagenome | biome: human gut; feature: human-associated habitat; material: faeces | place: China | collected 2012 ...
CAAGAATATTAAAAATTGCTAAGACAAGTGAAAACTTACGATGTTCAATTTTAGCTTATGGGACATTTTGGTATTTTACTTTGCATATTTTAGTTAACTTACTTGGGGTTCTGGCTTTAATTCCTTTAACTGGAGTACCACTTCCATTCTTAAGTTATGGCGGTTCTTTTACTGTTAATGCTATTATAATGATATTTGTAGTAGAAAGAGTAAATATAGAAAATAAAATTAATAAGACTAAAAGAGAAATAAAAGCTTTATAAAAAAATGAGAACAAAAAGTCTCATTTTTCTTTTGGACAAGGGTTCATTTCATCAGTTAAACCAATTATATAATCTGCTGATACATCTAAATATTTGCAAATATCTTTTAGGTATGTAATTGGCATGACATTAACTCCTTTTTCGTATCTAGCGTATTGTTGTTGTTTGATATTTAAAAAATCTGCAATTTCTTTTTGGGTAATATTTTTACAATCACGTACCCATTTAAGCCTTTCTGTGTAATACATTTATATCACCATGTTATTTATATCATTGATTACAACAAATAAGTTGACTTGTGAACATATGTGTTGTAATATATTATTAACAATAGATATGTTGTTGCGAGGTGTGTTATGAAGAAAAGAATTATATTATCAGGTATTTTATTTATCCTTATTATAATAAGTGTTTTGGTATACTTTAACAAAAATAATAATGATTTAGAAAATGTTTTACAAAATAAAAAGTATAATGAAACTATATCTATGATGTTAGAAACGGCATCAGGAAGTGGAGAATATGAAAAAACAACTGCAAGTGAATGGCCAACAGAAGGCTATGTTTTTAATGAAGAATTGTCCAGATGTGAAAATGGTTCAACATTAAGTTGGAATGCAGAAAATAATAAAGTTGTAATGTCTGGAAATACATCAGATAAGTGTTATGTTTATTTTGATAAAGTTGTAAAAGCTACTATAAACGAGATGGTAACTAGTGATGTTACTGATACAAGTGTAACAATAACAATTAATGCCACTAAAGGAACTTACGACATAAGCAAATATTACTATTCAGTAGATAATGGCGTAACATGGAATGAAAGTGCAAATAATAAAATTGTTATTTCTAATTTAACACAAGATACTAAATATACGTTAAAAGTTTATGCCCAAGATGTAAAAGGATTAAATTCTGAAGTTAAAAGTATAACTGCAACAACTATAAAATTAATTTCTTTTACAATTAATGATATAGAATATAAAGCTGTTGAAGGAATGACTTGGGAAGAATGGGTAGATAGTAAATATAACGTGGGAAATAATTATAACACTGATCAAAACGGTTATGTTATATTTAATAATTACAAAGTTGGTAGGATTGGAAACAATATCTGTTCACTTATATCTTCATCCAGTGAAATTATGAAAAATGAAAAATATTCGCATTGTGTTGTTGGATCTGGTATACCTGAAATAGAATAAGTAATATTGCATAAAACAAGAAATATTAGAAATAATATAAATGGTGATTAAAATGCCTAATATACATTCTAATATTTCTTTTGCTTTAGTAAATATTCCTGTGTTACTTAATCCAATTATTAAAAATAATGATACTTCTTTTAATCAGTTACATAAAAAGTGCTTAAATAGAGTAAAGTATATTAAGTATTGTCCAAAGTGTAAAAAAGATTTAAAAGAAAATGATATTGTAAAAGGGTATCAATTTGAAAAAGATAATTATTTAGTTTTTAGTAAAGCAGAACTTGATAATTTAAAACCTGATTGGGATAAAGAAATTGAAGTAATATGTTTTATAAAAGAAGGTAGTGTGTCCCCGTGGTATTTTGAAAAAAGTTATTTTTTAAATACAGAAGGTAAGTCTAAAGCCTATAATTTATTTTATGAAGCATTAAAGAAAACTAAAAGGGTAGCATTAATTAAAACTGTAATTGGGCCAAAATTTTATTATGGAATATTAAAGTTAGTGGATAATGGAATTATTTTAACAACTTTGTATTTTGAAGAAGAGGTACATATTCCTGAAAAAGAAATGAATTCTAAAATTACAAGTAAAGAATTAGATTTAGCTATTAAATTAATAGAAAGTATGAAAGGAGATTTTGAACCAAACAAGTATAAAGATGAATATCAGGATAGAATAAAAAAAGCAATTGATGAGAAGCTAGATGGTAAAAAAATTACAAAAATTAAAAGAAATAGTAAAAAGCAAATTAATGATTTGATGAAAGCGTTGGAAAAAAGTCTAAAGGATGCAAAATGAGTTTGTGGAATAAAGATATAAAACCAATGCTTCTTGGTGAGGTTCGAGAAGTATTTGATAGTAAAGAATATTTATATGAAGTAAAGTATGATGGAATAAGAGTTTTAGTTTTTGTAAGTAAGGATAAAGTTGTAATAAGAAGCAGATATGGTATAGATATTACAGGCTTGTTTCCAGAAATGATGGTTTTATGTAAGATGGTTAAAGGTAATGTAATATTTGATGGAGAAATAATAATGCTTGATAATAATAAAGTATCATTTTCTAAGTTGCAAAAAAGAATACATTTAAAAAATAAAAAAACTATAGAATTTTTAAGTAAAACTAATCCAGTTATATTTATATGTTTTGATGTAATATATGAAGGTAAAGATTTAATTAATTTAAGTTTGCTAGAAAGAAAAGATGTATTAAGTAATTATAAAGATAATGATGTATTTATTAAAAGTACTTATGTAATAGGGGATGGGACTAAATTATTTAATGCTATTAAAAAGTTGGATATGGAAGGAATTGTAGCTAAAAAAATTAATAGCAAATATTTAGTTAATGAAAGAAGTGATAATTGGTTAAAAATAAAGAATTATAAAAGTGGGGATTTTATAATTCTTGGATATATTAATAAAAAAGAAAGTCATGTAATTAGTTTAGTTTTGGGGGAATATTTAAATAAAAAAATAGTGTACGTTGGAAAAGTCATTTTGGGAAAGAAAAGAAATTTAGCGGATAAAATATTAAAAATGAAGAAATCTAAGGCTGTTGTAAAAATAAAAGATAAAGATGTAATATATATTAAACCGGAAATAAAATGTTTGATAAAATACTTAGAAAGAACTGAAAATGGACTTTTAAGGCAACCTTTTGTTCCATAGAGTTGTCAAAAACAAGTAAAAATAATTAATTTTTTAATAAAATAAATAAAAATTTTAATTTAGTTATTGATTTTACCTAGATTTTTTGGTAGTCTTAATATGTAAGGACAATGTTCCTACGAAATATTTTAGATAATAGGGAGGTAAATATTATGTCTAAAACAGAATTAGTGGAATTAATTGCAAAAGAAGCTGGACTTTCTAAAGCTGATGCTGCTTGTGCTCTTGATGCTACAATCGCAGGTATTACTGCTGGATTAAAAAAAGATGGAAAGGTTGCTTTAGTTGGTTTTGGTACATTTAGTGCTAAAAAAAGAGCTGCTAGAGAAGGAATCAATCCATTAACTAAAGAAGCTATTAAAATTCCTGCTAAGACAGTTGCTTCATTTAAAGCTGGAAGCAAATTAAAAGACGCTTTAAATTAGTAAATTTGAAAAGTTGATTAATTTCAACTTTTTTTTAATGCTTTTTTGGAGTATAATATATTTAAGGTGGTAAATTTGAAAAAAAGATTGATATGGTTACTTGGAATTGGATTAACTTTGATGATAGTACCTTTTATAATAAATAAATATAGCATATTTAGAGTAATTAGTTTAGTTATTGGTGTGATTTTAATTGAAGTATGTTTTTGTTTAAAGAAAAAAAGAAATATTTTCTTAGTGATTTTAATTCCTGTTTTACTTTTTACAATGAGTTATGGTGTAGATGTATTACTAGCATTTAAATTAAAATATGTTCCTATTTATAGTTATGTTATTAAAAGCAGTGATAAAATGAAAACATATAATAGTTTCTTTTATAGAGTATATGATTGTAATAATAATCTTAATTTAGATTATGGTTATAGAAGTAGCTATGTTTGTAATAATGAGTTATTAGATATAATTAGTATAAATAAATTTTTACAAGATCCTAAAGATAGTTTTAATGAATATAAAAATAAATTTGTTAGAATTCATGGTAAAATAAGTAGAATTAGTGGTAATGAAAGTATTGAACTTGCAGCATATACTAAAAGTGAAGAAGTATTAAATGGATATGTTAATTTTAATTTAGATTATACTTTAAATATTAAAACAACAGATGATTTAAGTAAATATAGAATATATGATTATATTGATGTAATTGGTAGAGTGGATTTGTTAAAAGATAATACTATAACATTAATAGATACTAAGTTAATACCTAGTGATATTTATAATGATTATAGTTTTGAAATAGTTAATAATAATGAATTAAAATTATCTAATTTAATAAAAGAAAAGGGTTATTACTATTATGGAATAAATTCATTAAACGTTAAGTATGATCAAGATAATATTTATGAACTTAGTTATGTGCTTCAAGATGAAAAATTAACTTTTGATGATTTAGTTGATGATATGGATTTTAAAATTATAAGTAATAAAGATGAAGAAGAAGTGGCTAAGGTTTATAATTTAGAAAAATTTAATGTTATTGAATGTAGTAATAATAAGAAAATAGTTGCTAATAAAAATAATAAAGTAAATAGTGATATTTGTGAATTAGTTATTGAATAATCATTATTAATAAACAAAGTGGATAATTATACTTAATTTGTTGCTACAAAATTTGTTAAAAACTTGTGCTTTAATTGTTGACGAAGTGCAAGTTTTTGTTGTATAATGATTTTATATCGAGAAAAGGGGAAAGAGCCTTTGGAACATTATTTTACAAACAATGAAAATTTAAAGAGCGAGCTAAGAAAACTAATATATAATTATGAAAATATTAATTTTGAGTTTTTTAGTGACAATGGAGTTTTTGCCAAAAATAAAATTGATTATGCATCAAAATTATTAGTTGAGTCGTTTATAAAGGAAAAACATGACGATAAAAGTGATGGGGATGTATTAGATGTTGGTTGTGGTTATGGATTCATGGGAATTGTTATAGGGAAAGTATTAAATAAAAAAGTTGAATTAATAGACGTAAATAAAAGAGCTCTTCATTTATGTGAAAGAAATATTAAAATAAATGAAGTAGATGGTAAAGCTTACGAAAGTAATGCTTATGAATGTGTAAAAAATAAATATGAATATATAATAACTAATCCACCGATTAGAGCAGGAAAAGAAACAGTACTAAATATTTTGAAGGGAGCAAGAAATCATCTTTTAGATAATGGTGAGCTATGGTTTGTTATAAATAAAGACCAAGGTGCTAAATCGACAGTAAATTCAATAAAATCTTGTTATAGTGTAGAAGTTGTAGCAAAAAGTAAAGGTTTTTTTGTGTTTAAAGCAAAAATTAATTGACAAATTGTTAATTAGGCTTTACAATTTTAAATTGGTGGCGTATTTATTTTTTAAATAAAAACGAAGAAAAAAATAGTCTTAAAAAATTGTGTATGGGGTGATATCGTGGCTTATAAAGTTAAAAAATTTGGTGACTATCGTGAAAGAAGAAGTTTTTCGAAGACGAAAAACGTTTTAGAGTTGAATGATTTATTGGAAGTTCAAAAAAAATCATACAAAGAATTTCTAGAAAATGGTATCAAAGAGATATTTGATGATTTATTTCCAGTTGAAAGTTTTACTGGTAATATTTCACTAGAATTTGGTGATTATTATTTTGATGAACCAAGATATTCAATTAAAGAAGCAAAAGAAAGAATGGTAAACTATGCTGCTCCATTAAAGGTTGAAGCTCGTCTTTATATTCATGAAACTGGTGAAGTAAAAGAACAAACAATATTCTTAGGGGACATGCCTTTAATGACTGATGCAGGAACATTTATTATTAATGGGGCTGAACGTGTAATTGTATCACAATTAGTTCGTAGTCCAAGTGTATATTTCAAAAAGGAAATTGATAAGAATGGACGTCATATTATTAGCGGAGAACTAATACCTAATAAAGGTACTTGGCTAGAATATGAAACAGATGCTAGAGATGTTTTATATGTTAGAATTGATAGAACTAGAAAAGTGACTGTTACAACATTCTTAAGAGCTTTAGGTTTATCTAGTGATGAAGATATTATAAGCGTATTTGGTGATAATGATTATATCAAAAATACATTGGAAAAAGATTCAACTAATAATACAGATGAAGCTTTACTTGAAATTTATGAAAAGTTAAGACCTGGAGAACCTGCTACATTAGATTCTTCAAAGAATCAGTTAATTACAAGATTTTTTGATAGATTCCGTTATGATTTAGCAAAAGTTGGTCGTTATAAATTTAATAAAAAATTAAATGTATTAGATAGATTAGAGGGTTTAACGTTGGCAGAACCTTTAGTTTTTGATAACAAAACGATTGCTAAGGCTGGAGATGTTTTATCAAAAGAACTTTTAGAAGAATTAAAACCTTATTTTGAAAAAGGATTAAATGTAAAAGAAATCTTAGTTAATGAAGAATTAGATGATTATAAAAATGTTCAAGTTGTTAAAGTTATTGATCCAGAAGACAGTAAAAAAACACTAAATATTATTGGTGTTGATCAAAGTGTTGATATAAGAAGATTAACTATTCCAGATGTTTATGCATCCCTTAATTATTATATAGGTTTACATAAAGGAATAGGTTCTGATGATGAAATAGATAACCTAGGAAATCGTCGTGTTCGTCAAGTTGGAGAACTAATTCAAAATCAATTTAGAATTGGTATGGCTAGAATGGAAAGAGTTATTCGTGAAAGAATGACTACTCAAGAATTAGATACTGTAACACCTAAAACATTAATTAACATTAGGCCTGTTACAGCAGCTTTAAAGGAGTTCTTTGGTTCTTCACAATTATCAAAATTTATGGATCAAATTAATCCAATTGCTGAGTTAACAGATAAGAGACGTCTATCAAGTCTTGGACCTGGAGGTTTATCTCGTGATCGTGCTGGTATGGATGTTCGTGACGTTAATGCATCACACTATGGTCGTATTTGTCCAATCGAATCACCAGAAGGACAAAATATTGGTCTTATTACATCACTAGCTGGTTATGCTAAAATTAATGACTATGGATTTATAATGACTCCATATCATAAAGTTGTTAATGGTGTTGTTACTGATGAGGTATGTTATTTAACTGCTGATGAAGAAAAAGGACATGCTATTAGTCAAGCTGCTGTTAAATTAGATGATGATAATAAAATTATTGATGATGAAGTTGTAGCTCGTTACAATGGTGATACGATTTATGTAAAAAGAGAAAAAATTGATTACGTTGATGTTGCTCCAAGTCAAGTTGTTGCAATTACAACAAGTTGTATTCCATTTTTGGAATTCGATGATGCACACAGAACTCTAATGGGTGCTAATATGCAACGTCAAGCAGTGCCTTTACTTACCTGTGAAGCTCCAATTGTTGGAACAGGTGTTGAATGTATAGCTGCAAGAGATTCAGGATCTACAATTGTTTGTAAAGCTGATGGCGTTGTTGAATATGCTGATGGTTTAAAAATTATCGTTAAAACTGCTGGTGGTAAAGATACATATCATTTAGCAAATTATGAAAGAAGTAATGCATCAAGTTGTATTAATCATCATCCAATTGTTAAATCTGGAGATATTGTAAGCCGTGGTCAAGTTATAGCGGATGGTCCATCTACTGATATGGGTGAACTAGCACTTGGTAAAAATTTAACTGTAGCATTCATGACATTTGAAGGTTATAACTATGAAGATGCAGTTATCTTAAATGAAAGATTAGTAAAAGATGATGTTTATACATCACTTCATATATCACATTACGATATTGATTGTCGTGATACTAAACTAGGGCCAGAAGAAATTACTAGAGATATTCCAAATGTTGGGGAAGATGCTCGTAAAAATTTGGATAGCGATGGTATTGTTAAAATTGGTACTGAAGTTAGAGATGGAGATATTTTAGTTGGTAAAGTTACACCAAAAGGTGTTCAAGAATTAACTAGTGAAGAAAAATTGCTACATGCAATATTTGGAGAAAAAACTCGTGAAGTTAGAGATACATCTCTTCGTGTTGAACATGGTGCTGGTGGTATTGTTCATGATGTTAAGGTTTATACTAAAGAAAATAGTGATGAACTACCAGCTGGAGTATCTAAAATAATAAGAGTATATATTATTCAAAAACGTAAGATTCAAGTTGGAGATAAAATGTCTGGACGTCATGGAAATAAAGGGGTTATTTCCTTAGTACTTCCTGAAGAAGATATGCCTTACTTACCAGATGGTAGACCAGTAGATGTTATGCTTAATCCATTAGGGGTTCCATCTCGTATGAATATTGGACAAATTCTAGAATTACACTTAGGTATGGCTGGTAAAAAATTAGGTGTTCATTATGCTACTCCGGTATTTGATAGTGCTACTTGGGAAGATATTTCTGAAGAAATGAAAGAAGCTGGAATGGCTCCGGATGGTAAAGTTGAACTACATGACGGTAGAACTGGAGAACCATTTGATCATAGAATTAATGTTGGTGTTATGTATATGGTTAAACTACATCATATGGTTGATGATAAACTACATGCAAGAGCAACAGGACCTTATTCACTTGTTACTCAACAACCTTTAGGTGGTAAAGCTCAATTCGGTGGACAACGTTTTGGAGAAATGGAAGTTTGGGCATTATATGCTTATGGTGCATCTCATGTACTACAAGAAATTTTAACTGTTAAAGCCGATGATATCACAGGTCGTGTTAAAGTATATGAATCACTAGTTAAAGGAAAAATAATTGATCAAGCTGGTGTTCCTGAATCGTTTAGAGTATTAGTTAAAGAATTCCAAGCATTAGGATTAGATGTTCAAGTAATTGATAATGATGATAATGTGGTAGAATTTAAAGACATTGAAGAGGATGAAGATGATAATGATGCCTTTAGAATTGATGAAATTGATGTTACAACTAATGAACTTAATAATGATGAAGAAATAAATGAAAATATTGAAGAATATCAAGATGACTTCGAAGAAGAAGATGATTTAGATAATCTTGAGTTTCCAGGAGATATTGAAGAAGATATTTTAGATGATGGGGAAGGTGAAGAATAATGATAGATGTTAGTAAATTTAAAGGAATTAAGGTAAGCATTGCTTCACCTGAAAAAATTCGTTCATGGTCTTATGGAGAAGTTAAAAAGCCTGAAACAATTAATTATCGTACCCTAAAACCTGAAAGAGATGGTCTATTCTGTGAAAAGATTTTTGGACCAACAAAAGATTTTGAATGTTCTTGTGGTAAATATAAAAGATTAAGATATAAAAATATCGTATGTGACCGTTGTGGAGTTGAAGTAACTCGTTCAAAGGTAAGAAGAGAAAGAATGGGGCACATTGAACTTGCTGCTCCTTGTTCTCACATATGGTTCTTTAAAGGTGTTCCTTCTAAAATGGGACTTGTCCTAGATATGTCTCCGAGGGATTTGGAAGAAGTACTATATTTCGTAAGTTATGTAGTAATTGATCCAGGGGCTGCACCATTAGAAGTTAAACAAACTTTATCAGATAAAGAATATCGTGCTTATTATGAAAAGTATGGAAATACTTTTAAGGTAGGTATGGGTGCTGAAGCTATTAAAGAACTATTAAAACAAGTTGATATTGATAAAGAAGTTGAAGATTTAAGATGCGAACTTGAAAATACAACAGGACAAAAAAGAATTCGTCTTGTTAAGAGACTTGATTGTTTAGTTGCTTTCCAAGAATCTGGAAATAAACCAGAATGGATGGTTCTAGATGTGTTACCAGTTATTCCACCAGAACTAAGACCAATGATTCAACTTGATGGTGGTAGATTTGCAACTAGCGATTTAAATGATTTATATCGTAGAATTATTAATAGAAATAATCGTTTAAAGAAATTACTAGAACTTGGTGCTCCAACTATTATTGTTCAAAATGAAAAACGTATGCTGCAAGAAGCTGTTGACTCATTATTTGATAATGGTAGAAGAGGAAGAAGTATTACTGCAGCAAGTAATAGACCACTTAAAAGTTTATCTAGTATGCTTAAAGGTAAACAAGGACGTTTCCGTCAAAATTTATTAGGTAAGAGAGTTGACTATTCTGGTCGTTCAGTTATCGTAGTTGGACCAAACCTTAAAATGCATCAATGTGGTCTTCCAAAAGAAATGGCTATTGAGTTATTTAAACCACATGTAATTAATGGTATTGTTGAAAGAGGTTTAGCTCATAACATTAAAGGTGCTAAAAAATTAATCGATTCTCGTGATGAATCAATTTGGGATATTGTTGAAGATGTAATTACTGAACATCCAGTATTACTAAATAGAGCTCCAACACTACATAGACTAGGTATTCAAGCATTTGAACCAGTACTTGTTGGTGGTAAAGCTATAAGATTACATCCACTTGTTTGTGCAGGATTTAATGCTGACTTCGATGGTGACCAAATGGCTATTCATATTCCACTTTCTGAAGAAGCAAAGGCTGAAGCTAGAATCTTAATGCTTAGTGCAAATAATATCTTAAATCCTAAAGATGGAAAACCAATTGTTACACCAAGTCAAGATATGGTACTTGGTAACTGTTATTTAACTATTGAGTATGCTGGAGAGCCTAATGAAGGTCACGTTTATAAAGATCCAAATGAAGCCTTAATGGCATATGAAAGAAAAGAAATAACATTGCATACAAGAATTGCTATTCCTGTTAATTCATTTAAATATAAATTATTTACAGATGAACAAAGAGATAAATACTTAGTTACAACTGTAGGTAAAATTAAATTTAATGAAATATTACCTGATACATTCCCATATGTAGAAGAAGGTACTAAAGCTAATATTGAAGGAATTACTCCGGATAAGTATTTCTTACCAATGGGTTCTAATATACCTGAAGAAATAGCTAAAATGGAACTTGTTACTCCATTTGTTCAAAAAACTTTAGGTCAATTAATTGCCCAAGTATTTAAAAGATATAAAACAACTGAAACATCTATTATGCTTGATAAATTAAAGAATTTAGGTTTCAAATATTCAACTATCGCTGGTATTACAGTATCTATTGCGGATGTTGTAAGAAGTGAGAAAAAGGGTGAAATTATTGAAGCTGCAAAGGCTAAAGTTGATAAAATTAATAAACAATATCAAAGAGGTCTTATTACTAATCAGGAAAGATATCAAAGTGTTATCGATGTTTGGACTAAAGCAACCGATGATGTAAAGAACGAACTTAAAGCAATAAGTGAAAATGATTTTGATAATCCATTATTTATGATGATGAACTCAGGTGCTCGTGGTAAAATTTCAAACTTTACCCAACTTGCTGGTATGCGTGGTTTAATGGCAAAACCAGATGGTTCAACTGTAGAAATTCCAATTACATCATCATTTATCGAAGGTCTATCTGTGTCTGAATTTTTCTTATCAACACATGGTTCTCGTAAAGGTGATGCCGATACTGCTTTAAGAACTGCAGACTCAGGATACCTAACAAGAAGACTTGTTGATGTTGCTCAAGATATAATTGTTAAAGAATTTGATTGTGGTACACATCAAGGGCTTGTAGTATATGATTTATTAAATGAAAAAGATAACTCAGTTATTGAACCTCTTGCTGAACGTATTTTAGGAAGATTTGCATCTAAGAAAATTGTTAATCCAGAAACTAAAGAAACTATTGTGGAAGCTGGAGAAATGATTAATGAAAATGCTGTCATTAAAATAACTAAAGCGGGTATTAAAAAGGTAGAAATTAGAAGTGTTCTAACGTGTAAATCAAATAATGGAGTATGTCAAAAATGTTATGGACGTAACCTTGCAACTGGTAACTTAGTTGAAAAAGGTGAAGCTGTTGGTATTATGGCTGCTCAATCAATTGGTGAACCTGGTACACAGCTTACTATGCGTACATTCCATACCGGTGGTGTTGCATCTGGTGATGATATTACTCAAGGGTTACCAAGGGTTGAAGAGTTGTTTGAAGCTCGCATACCAAAAGGAAAAGCTACAATTGCGGAAGTTACTGGTAAAGTTATTGGTATTGAAGAAAACAATGGTAAACATACAATTACTATTGAAAATGAAGCTGGATGTCATGAACACGTAACTAATTACAATATGAAACTTCGTGTTGCTGTTGGTGATGAAGTTGAAGCTGGAGATAAATTAACGGAAGGTGTTATTTCACCAAAAGAATTACTAGCTGTAACTGATCCGCTTACTGCACAAGAATACATATTAAAAGAAGTTCAAAAAGTTTATAAATTACAAGGTGTTGATATTTCAGATAAACATATTGAAATTATTTGTAAACGTATGATAAATAAAGTAAGAATTACTGATGCTGGAGATTCAGACTTTGTTGAAGGTCTTGCAGTATCACTAAGAGACTTTACAGAAGGTAATAAACCAGTTATTATTGCTGGAAAAACTCCTGCTAAAGGTAATCCAATTATGCTTGGTATTACTAAATCATCTTTGGAAACAGACTCATTCTTATCTGCTGCATCATTCCAAGAAACAACCAGAGTTTTAACTGATGCTGCAATCCATGGTAAAGTTGATAGACTTCAAGGTCTAAAAGAAAACGTTATTATTGGTAAACTAATACCTGCTGGTACTGGTTATAGTCAATATAATAGTATTGATATAGAACTTGAAAAAGCAATTTTAACTGATGATGCTCAAGAAGTTTTAGAAGAAAAACTTATGGATAACGAAGATGTAGTTAATGATACACAAAGTATTGTTGATGGAATTGATGATATCGAAGATGATATAGAAACAGAAGAAGAAATTAACGAAAAAGATGCTGAATAAGTGTCTTTTTTCATTTTATTTACATAACTGCTTGCAACATTTTGACATGTTTTGTCGAAAGTGTTGCAAGCCTTATTTTTTCTCTTTATAATACAATCCCTAAAGGAGGGATTATAATGAAAACAATTATTTTAAATAGTGATATTTCAGAAGAAAAATCTTTTATACTTTCTAAAATATTTGCTAATAAATTACCTTTATTTGATTTTATTAATTCTTTTTTCGGTTATATAAATTATGGTTATCAGATAATTGATGGAAGAGTTAATGTATTAAAATTAAATAATAGAGTAAGTAATGGTAATTTGGTTATTAATTATGATAATGAAGATAGTGTTCGTTTAAATGTATGTGGCATTTATCATATCATTATTGAAGATATTACTTTTGAAAAAATAATTTAAGTGGAGCGAAAATGTCGGACTAAATTAAATTGAAAGGATGGAAATTATGAATTATTATAAGGAAATAAAAACAGAAATAATAAATAATGAAATAACTAAAAAAATTAAAGACTACTCTAAAAATAAAAGTGATTTAACAACTTATTATAATGTAGGTAAACTATTAAGTGAAGCTGGTAAGCATTATGGTGAAGGTATTATAAAAGAATATTCTAATAAATTAAGTAAGGATTTAAATAAAAAATATTCAGTAACAACGTTAAGTTATATGAAACAGTTTTATGAAAGTGGAATTTTCCAACCATTGGTTGGAAAATTATCGTGGAGTCATTATTTACAATTATTACCATTAAAAGATAAAGATAAGATAAATTATTACATTGACATAACATTAAAAAATAATTTATCAAAAAGACAACTATGTGAACGAATAAAAAATAATGAATATGAAAGATTAGATGATAAAACAAAACAAAAATTGATTGAACATAAAGAAACTAAAGTTGAAGATCTCATTAAAAATCCAATAGTTATAAGAAATTCTTTTAATTATGAAATCATATCAGAAAAGATGTTACAAAAATTAATTCTTGAAGATATACCTTCGTTTTTAAAAGAGCTTGGTAACTCATTTAGTTTTATTTCAAATGAATACAAAATTAAAATGGGTAATACCTATAATTATATTGATTTGCTTTTATATAATATTGAATTCAATTGCTATGTTGTCGTGGAATTAAAGGTAACTGAATTAAAAAAAGAACATATTGGTCAAATTGAAGTATACATGAATTATATAGATAAAAATTTAAAAACACCTATGCAAAATAAAACTATTGGTATAATTATTTGTAAAAAAGATAATAGATTTATTATAGAGTATTGTAGTGATGAGAGAATAACTGTAAGAAAGTATGAATTAATATAAAAAAATAAAAGTGATTAAAAAATATTACTTACAAAATAAAATCACCTTTTTTCTAGGTGATTTATTCTAATTGTTATCTAAGTAATTTTCATCAACATTATCTATTACTTCATTAACTTCTTCTTCATCAACAATTTCATCGTAATCGTCGTAATCATCTTCAACACTAATTTTTACTTTAGCATCTCCGATGATTTCTACTCCCATTTCTTTTTCAATATCTAAATAGACATTTCCATTTTCACATTTTACATTTGATACGGTTGGTTGTTTTAAACATCTAACAATAATTTCACTAGCACCATCCATATTAGCATCATTTCGAAGTGGTACATTTAGATTATCTGTATAACTAAATTTCTTTGTTGTAACAGCAGTTTTTTTATCAGCATCATATGAATACCATACATTTACATCAAAATTACCATTTATTGTAACGCTACCATTAGTGCCTTTTACACCATTAAATGAATGATTTATAACCCAACAACCAAGGACTGTGTTTGGTATTTCTTCGGGAGTTAATGTAAAAGAATTACTGTTAGTTTTTTTTGCTTTACCAATAACTGCTTTAGTAACTATTTCTTTAAAACTAGACAAATTAATCACGCTCCTAATTAAGTATATGCATTTACTTTACAAAAGTACACAGGATTTGGTATACTTATTATGGTGAGATTAAAATGAAAGATGATTGTTTATTTTGTAAAATTGTAAGAAAGGAAATTCCTTCAAAAATATTATATGAAGATGATGATATACTTGTTATGCTTGATGCATTTCCAGATACAGATGGACATACTTTAGTTATTCCAAAGGAACACTTTGAAGATATTTATGAAATACCTAATGAAGTTTTAATTAAAATGATTAGTGTTGGTAAGAAATTTACTAAAGAATTAATGTTTAAACTTGATAAGTGTGCATCAACATTTTTAATTAATTATGGCGACTCTCAAGCTATTAAACATATACATTTACATTTGCTCCCTGATTTTATGCATAAAACGCATAATTTAGATAAAGATGAAGTATATAATTTATTAAAGGATTAGTTATGGCAAGAAGAAAAAGAAAATTTAAAAAAAATATATTTAAGTTTTTCTTAAGTATTATTTTAGTAGCTTTAGTTAGTTATTTAACTTATTATGGATATAATCATTTCTTTGGTAATGGCATTAGTGATGTAAATGGAAATACTAAAGTTAACAATAATAAACCAAGTGAAAATAAAGAACAAGTTTATAAATTAAAATTGCTTGCAACTGGGGATGGTTTAATTCATAGTGTTATTTATAGAAATTATTATAAAAATGGTGTTTATGATTTTACAGATGCTGTTAAGTATGTAAAAGATATTGTTAAAGATTATGATATTGCTTATTATAATCAAGAAACTCCAACTGGAGATGACTCAATTGCTTATTCTGGTTATCCGATGTTTTATACGCCGAGTGCTTATGTAGATGCCATGCGAGCAGTTGGCTTTAATACTGTATCTTTAGCATCTAATCATTCTCTTGATAAAGGTGAAAAAGGTATTTTAAATACTGTTAAATATTTTAAAACTACTGATATTTTATATAGTGGTATGAGTGATTCAGAGACTGATAGAAATAATTTTATTATAAAAGAAAAAAATAACATAACTTATACGATGTTATCATATACCACAATAACCAATGGATTAAATGTTCCGGCAGGAAAGAGTTATCTTTTGAATAAATATGATAAAGAGCAAGTAAAAAAAGATATTGAAGCTGTTCGTGATAAAGTAGATGTTTTAATTGTTGCAATGCACTGGGGGATTGAATATATTAATATGCCAAATGATGAGGAAAAAGAAATTGCTGAGTATTTATCATCTCTAGGTGTTGATATTGTAATTGGCAATCATCCTCATATTTTGCAACCAATAACTAAAATTGGAGATACTATTGTAATGTATTCTTTGGGTAATTTCATATCAAATCAATATGGTGGGTCTAATGGAGATTGGAATAAGCTTATTGGTTTTATGGCAACTTTAGATATAACTAAAACTGTTTCTAAAGATAATGAAGTAAATATGACTTTTGATAATTTAGGTGGGGAATTAATATTTACAAAATATAATGGTAATCCAGTTACAACTCCAGTTCATACAGGACATACTGTTATTCCATTTAGTAAAATGACTGATGATAGTTATTTAAAAGATTATGAAAGGATTTATAATAAATATACAGGTGTACTTAAATCTTTAGGGCAAGATTTAAATATAGCTCCGATAGGTTCTAGAGCAAACTAAAAAGCTGATTTTTTCAGCTTTTTAGTTTGTTTCTTTTGCTATTGGTTTAAAATTGCTAATAGCATTTACTAGTTTTGGATGTCTTATAATAAAATGAATGGTTGGGTTTTCTTCTTTAGATATAATAACAAATTTTTTGTTTACTATTGTAACTGTTATATTTTTAAATGTAAGTGATGATAATTTATTTAATTTGTAATTATGGTTCTTCTTAGAAAAAGTTTCTGTTTCTTTTAGGTGGGATAAATATTCTTCGTATGTATAAGTAATTCTTTTATTATAAAAAATATCTGAAAGTAAGAGATTAGAAGGAGAGTTTTTAAATTCTTCTTTTGTTAATATATGAATATTATCTGTTATAGATGAAGTATTTAAAATATTAGTATAGTTTATATAACATTCATTTTTATAATTTAAGATAGTATCTATGTCACTTTTTTTTAGTTTATTTCTTTTTAAAATAGAAGTAAGTAGGGTATCACTGATTGTAAAAAGAGGAAGACTAGATAAAAACCTTGTTCGTGGTTCAAACATTTCATAGTATTTTTTTAAAAAATTATTGTATGAATCAATGTTTTCATTTTTATAAATATCCATTAAAGGTGTAGCTTTTTTTAGTAAATTTTTTGCTTTTTCTTGATAATATTCTACCTCTTTTTTATTATTAGTTAAATAATATTTTCCTTTATTGTGGTGACCATTTATTGATTCTCCTGAGAGTGCTAATGTTTGTGATGTATATGTTAGATTTTGATAGATATTTGTTTTAATATCTTTAAAGTAATAAGGAGTAATTTGACCTGTCATATATATTGGAATCCAACTTTCTAATCCTAACATCATTTCGTTAAAAGGACGATCTAAGTTGTGAATAATATCTAAATGAATTCCTTTTTTCAACATACAAGCAATTCCAAACATCCATTTTTTTCCAAATTCCACGTCTTTTGCCATATCTTCCATGGGCATGTCACTACACATAAAAACTTCATTATTTTTAGTTAATACCGTTCCCTTAAAAAAGTCTAGTTCTCCTTTTTTCATTTCTTCAATTCCATAATAACTTTTAGTTTTGGTAATATAAAAGGGAACGTTAGGGATTTTTAGTTCATCAAATTTAATTGCTTTAATATAATCATTTAAATTGAATTTATCTAAATTTGTTAGAAAAATTTCGATTTTATCATCTGTTTTGTTATTGCTGTTTGTTAGGAAAGTTAATATATGCTTGTATAGATTATTAATATTTAAATCTTTAATATCTAGAAGAATAGATATTTTTTTTATGTCTTCTTCAGAATTATATTTATTTATAATGTAGTTGGTTGTTTTTTTTGAAAATTCAATTGGTTCACTTGGTTTGGTTTTTCCATACCTTATTCTTGATATGTGTGATGAATCATATAGAGTGTATTTTGACATGTCTTTTAAATTAATCTTTAATATATTAATTAAATCGTTTAAATTTTTACTAAAATTTTCATAATTAAAATCATCCTTTTTTAAAGAATTTAGTATATTATTTTTAATATCTTCTTTTTTGTATTTATTATTGCCCAATTCAAATATAGCATTAATAATTTTATCTGTTTGAATGCTATTTATTTCTGGCCTTCTTTGACCACTACGGTATCTACTTATAACTGATGGCGATATGTTTGTAAGTTCTGATAGTCTTTTAGAATTGCAGTTAAATTCTTTTAAATACTCATTTAATAAATCTTTGAAAGTCATAACTAATCACCTAATTGTATTATACTATATAAGCAATTAATTGTCATTAAAAACAATGTATTAATTGGAAACTTAATTACATTGTATAATCTTAAGTTATGAAGTGAATTAATATTTAATTTTGAAAGATAAGGATGAAAAATAATTTAAATTTACCACCTTTTATAGTAGTTTTTATTTTGGTATGTTATAATATGATTATCTTAAAGGAAGTGATGTAAATGGATCAAGAAAAAATAGGTAAATTAATTAAGAAGATTAGGATAGAAGGTAAATATAGTCAAAAAGAATTTGCAGAAAAGTATGGAGTTACTCCACAAGCAGTAAGTAAGTGGGAAAATGGAAAAAATATTCCCGATATAGCTATTTTAAAAGAAATTTGTAATGATAACAATTTGAAAATAGATGAATTTTTAAATGCAAAATCTTTGGAAAAGAAAAAAAATATAATTATTATAATTATTATAATATTATCTTTTATAATTATAGGTATTGGTGTGATTTCAGTGAAACATAATAATGATTCTTTTAAATTAAAAACTATTACATCAGCGTGTGAAGAATTTGGTTTATATGGTAGTATTGCATATAATAAAAATAAATCTAGTATATATATTGATAATGTAACTTATTGTGGAGAAAAAAAATTGCCTAAATATAAAAAAATAAGTTGTACATTGTTTGAAAAAGAAAAGGATACTATAAATGTTATAAATTCTTATGATTCAGAAGATGGAAAAATAATAACTATAGATTTATTTTTAAAGGATTTTTCGTTTAAAGTTGATGATTATGAACATACTTGTAAAAATTATAAAAATGATTCATTTTATTTAGAAATAAAAGCTATTACTTTAGATGATAAAGTTGAGTTACACGAAATACCTTTAATTCTTGGGGATGGATGTAACTAAAAGCATTTTACAATTTTAAATTGTAAAGTATTAAAATAGACTAGTAAAATAGTCTTTTTTTTGATAGAATTATTTTAGAAAGTAAGGTTGATGAAAATGTTTTTAGCTGAAAATCCAATTCATATTGAAGTAGAAAAAAAAGAAGATATAGCAAAATTTGTTTTAATGCCTGGAGATCCTTTGCGTGCTAAATATATTGCTGACAATTTCTTAGAAAATGCAAAGTGTGTAACTAGTGTTAGGAATATGCTAGGTTTTACTGGAACTTATAAAGGTGTTTCTCTTACTGTTATGGGAAGTGGAATGGGTATGCCTAGTATGGGTATTTATTCTTTTGAGTTATTTCATTTTTTTGGAGTTGAAAAAATAATTAGAATTGGCACTTGTGGAGCTGTTAGTCCAAAAGCTAATATAAATGATATACTTTTAAGTGAAAGTGTATATAGTGAATCAAATTTTGCTTATACTTATAATAATTATAGAGAAAGAGTAGTAATGGCTGATAAGTCTTTAAATGAAAATGTAGTGAAGGCCGCAAATGAACTTGGGTTAAATGATAAATTACATAAAGGAATGCTTACAACAATGGATGTTTTTGGACCTTACATTGATTTTGAAAGAGTTCTTTCTAGAATTCCAAAAGAATATGAAGTATTAGGCGAAGAAATGGAGGCTTTTGGTCTTATTCATGTAGCTAATAGTATGAAAAGAAGTGCAACAGCAATAGCTACAGTAGTTGATTCAAAATATAGTGATGTTGTTTTATCTATTGAAGAAAGACAAACGTCTTTAAATAATATGATAAAATTAGCACTTGAAGCCATAATAAAATAAGAAATAGGGTGATTAGATGGAAGCAATAAATGAAGAAATATTTAGAGCTTATGATATTAGAGGAACATATCCTAAAACTATAAATGAACAAGTAGCTTTTACAATAGGTAAGAGTTATGGTTCTTATTTACAAGAGAAATATAATAAAAATACTTGTATAGTTTCTCATGATAATAGATTATCAAGTGAAGCGTTAACTCAAAACCTTATTAAAGGTTTGGTTTCTAGTGGAATAAACATTATTTCTTTAGGATATACTACGACACCTATGAACTATTATGCTAGATATTTAAATCAAATGCCAGGTATTATGGTAACAGCTTCACATAATCCAAAAGATGATAATGGTTTTAAAATGTCTTTTGATGGTATGATTAATGCTCGGGGAGAAATGATTGAAGATTTTAAAAATTATACTTATGATGGAAATTTTAAAAATGGTCAAGGAAAAATTACTAATACAAATATTACTGATAAATATTTAGAATACTTAAAATTTTCTATTAAGTATGGTAAAAATAAAAGAAAGGTTGTAATTGACCCAGGAAATGGTGCAACTTGTCATATAATAAGAAAAGTATTTGATAATGCATTTTGTAATCCAATTTATATCAATGATATTTCTGATGGAACATTTCCAAATCACCATCCAGATCCTTGTGTAAAAGAAAATATGGTTCAACTTCAAAAAGCTGTTAAAGAAAATAGAGCAGACTTTGGAGTTGCTTATGATGGTGATGGAGATAGAATTGGTGTGGTAATGGAAAATGGAGAAGTAATGCCAATAGAATCTTTAATGCTTTTATATATTAAAGATATGTTTAATACAGTATCTAATAAGACATTTTTATATGATGTTAAATGTTCTAAAGTAATGGAAGATATGATTAACGCTTGGGGTGGAAAAGCAATATTGTATCGAACTGGTGCATCTTATACAGAATTTAAAACGCATGAAGAAAATTTGCCTTTTGGTGGTGAATATTCTGGACACTTGTATTTTAGAGATCGTGATGCTGATTGCGCAAGTGCAATATATGCTTCTTTAAGATTACTTGAAATAATGAGTAAGACAAGTGAAAAGTTAAGTAAGATGATAAAAGATTTTCCAAAATATTATTCTACACCAGAAATAAAGATTCCAAGTGATGATAATATAAAATTTAATGTTGTAGAACAGGTAAAAACATATGCGAAAATGAAGAATTATCCAATTAATGATATTGATGGTGTTAGAATAACTTATACAAATGGATGGGTTTTAGTAAGAGCAAGCAATACCGGACCTAATTTAACATTTAGAGCAGAAGCAACAAGTGAACAGGGGATAATTTCATTACAAAATATATATTTGCCAATGATTGAAGAATATAATAAACCTGTAGATATGTTATAACAATATATGTTTAAATATATTGTTATTTTTTGTAGAAAATCTATTTACAAGACTATGTTTATATAGTATAATGTTAATACATCAGCAAAAAAGATCAAAAATTTTACAAAAGGGTATTGCCAAAAGCAAAAAAATATTGTAAAATTAAAAAGGTTTTGTTAGTGGGCTTGTAGCTCAGCTGGTTAGAGCGCACGCCTGATAAGCGTGAGGTCGGAGGTTCAAGTCCCCCCAAGCCCACCATTAATAATGGCCCGTTGGTGAAGCGGTTTAACACACATGCCTTTCACGCATGCATACATGGGTTCAAATCCCGTACGGGTCACCAATTAGTACTCAAAAGTCCGTATTTTCGGGCTTTTTTTTTGCAATTACCGTCTGTATTTTCCATATTTTCCACTTTTTCCATATATTCCGCGGTAAAACGGCGGTAAAAATTTACCACGAAAATTATAAGTATTTATCCGTGGTATTTGCAATTTCTTTTTTTATTTCATTTGATAAATGTCCATATTTATTAACTGTTGTTGAATAGTTAGAATGTCCTATACGGGGACTTATTTGATAAAGTTGTTTTCCTTCCGTCATCATTGTTGCAACATAAGTGTGACGCAGATCATATAATCTTATTTTTGTTACATCGCACAAATCACAAAATCTATGAAATTGTTTTCTCAATGTAACATCAGAGTAGGGTCTATTTATTTCATAATTGAAGAATATAAGTGATTTGCCTTCAACGTGATATTTCATATCATTTATTAAAAAAGACTTGTATTTAGCTATTTGATTAATTAATTTTGGGGTAATAGCTATTTCTCTTTGTGAATGATAGTTTTTTGTATCAGATAAAAATACATCAGATTTTGTATCATAATTAATTGAATGCTTTATGTCTATAGTCATTTTTGTCCCATTAATTGTATCATAAGTTAAAGCACGTGTTTCGCCAATTCTATCACCAAGGGAAAAACCTATTGTTACTAGTGTCTGTATCATTAGTGCTTGTCTTTTAAATATTATGTCATCTGTATTTTCTATTAATTGTTCAATTTTGCTAAAAAATCGTATAACCTCATCAGTTGACCAGTATTTCATTTCTAATTTTGTTTCTTTGTATTTTTTTATTTTTGCTATTTCATTATACATTATAATATTTTCTTCGATGCACCAATTCAAAAAAGCTTTAATAGTTTTAATTAGATTATTTTTTTGTTTATCAGAGCATTGTGCTTGATCAATAAATTTTGCCCAGTACTCTTTATTAATTTTGTTAATTGGAATATTGATATTTCCTTTTATATACCTATTGTATGCTTTAGTTTTTCTTAAAATGGTATTATAAGCTTGTTTTTTTACGTATATACAAGCATCAATATATTTGTCCCATAAATCGTCAAAAGTTTCTTTGTGTTTTATTTCTTTACGTTTTTTTTCAATGATTATTTGATTATCTCTAATCTTTCTAGCTGTTTCAGAGTCATATATTTTGTTTCCACGTTCATCCTTTGAAATGCTAGTTCCAACTTTGCCATTGAATCTTATAACGTAGTTTTTGTTTGTTTTATGTCTATATATATTTTGCCAGCGGGTCTTTTCGTATATTTTTGTATTCATTTTATCACTTCTTTCATTATTTTCTTTGTTTTTTTGTGTATTTGTGATATAATGAATATGAAAGATCCATAAACATTATATCGTTGATATTTTGTTTTTAGTCTTAGCCGACTTTGCGATTTTTCATTTTGACTTCGTGTTCCAGCACGAGGTCTTTTTTTATTGTATTTTAATATAATCTTCTATCATATCGTAAAATACATTTTCTGATATGATATCAATATTTTGACCATTTAATTTTGCTTTTTCTGCATCTTTTTGCTTATGACTTTTTTCTCCATTTAGTATAGGATTATAATCATTATTGCCTAGTATTAAGTAATTAGTACTTTTTGATATTCTATCTTTTACTGTTCCCCCAAGCCCGATTATTATATCTGTGCAGTCTTTTCTTGATAGTTTTTCAAGCGTTCCAGTAATAACAAATTCGTTAGCATAGATTTGACTATTTTTATCTATTTCTTCTGGAAATTCATATTTATTTGCAAACGTCTTAGTTTTATTTTTTAGTGGAACACCATTTAATTTATAAAAATCTTCTTCTGATAATACTTTTAATGTTCCATTTTTTTCTAATTCATGAGCTTTGTTTAATTTTTCTGAGTCAATTCCAGCCACATACCTTTGATATGTGTTAATTCCTAAAATTAAATAATCACAATCTTTATAGAAAATATCAGATATAAGCTTAACATTACATTTTCTTGCTAATTCACATAAAAATTCGTATCCATAATTTATAATTTTCCCTTTAACCACTATTTTTTTGTTTTCAAATGGGTTTTCATTTGGAACAACAAATTCTTGTAACAAATGACTTTCGTTTTCTTGATTGTTAACATTTAATTCTTTAAGCTTATTGTAAACATCAAATGTTATATAACAATCTCTCAATGCTCTATGAGCATTTTTATAATCTATATTAAATGTTTCAGCTAGTGTTTTTAATTTGTGATTTTCAAGACTTAATAATTTTCTACTCATTCTAAGTGTATCAAGATAATTGTTTTCAAAGATATTGTTGTAATATTTTAAATTATTGTCATAAATAAAGTTAATATCAAAATTAACATTATGACCTATAACTAAATCGTTGCCCACAAAATCTATAAAATTCTTTAATTCATTTTCAATTGTTGGTGCCTTATTTATCATGCTATTATCAATACCTGTTAGTTCTGTGATAAAACTACTTATTTCAATTTCAGGATTTATTAGTGAACTGTATTCTTTAATAACTTTGTTATCTTTGATTTTTATTCCAGCTAACTCTATTATCTTATCTTTTTGTGGGTCCAGTCCAGTTGTTTCAATATCTATTATTACATATTCGTCATAATTTCCTAAAAGACTATTTCCTTTTTGTCTTTCTGTTTTTCGTTCTGTTAATAACATAATTATCCTCCTTATTTGTTAATTATTTTTAAAAAATCCTTTAGCATTTTTTTCTTTTCATCTGAGAGATTAGAAATCTGTTCCAACAATTGCAAATCGTCGTTATTTTTTAAATGGTTTTCATTTGGAAAAAAATAATTGATTGAAACATTAAAATATTCAGCAAGTTGATAAAGAAAATCTTGTTTAAACTGTCTTAAGTTATTTTCATATCTTGCAATTTGTTGCTGATTAATGTTAAGCTCTTCAGCTAATTTTTCTTGAGTTAAATTTCTCTGTATTCTTAATTCTTTTAATTTTTTGGCAGCATATTTGTTTATATCCATAATACCTCCTCAGTTAATATAATAACACTTTTTACTCCAAAATGGAAGAAAAAGTAATAAAAATAACAAAAAAGTGTTGACAATACTCCAAAATGGAGTTATTATGTAATTGTACGGAGGTGATAAAATTGCAAATAAAATTAATTGGACTAAGAAAAGAATTGGGGGTAAGTCAAAAAGATATGGCTAGTTTATTAGGCATAACTCAGAAAACTTATTGTCAAAAGGAAAATGGTAAAACAGAATTTTTATTAAGTGAAATGTTCATGATATCTGAATATTTTAAGAAGTCTGTTGAAGAAATTTTTTTACCCAGAAATACTCCAAAATGGAGTTAAAAAGTCGGCTAAGACAAAAAACAAACTAAAAACAAAAGTGATATAAAGAAAGGATCTATTTTATATGAAAGAAAATGAATTTTATACAGTTAAAGAAATTATGAAACAAACTGGATATTGTAGAAGTAAATGCTATGATTTAATTAGTTATACTAATGAACGACTAAAACAAAAATATCCAGAAATTGTCACATATAGTGGAAGAATATTAAAAAAATATTGGGATAACCAATTTGAAATGCGAAACGAAAAGGAGAAAAGAACAAATGAAAATTAATCTAAAAAATACATTAATATTTATGCTTGGTATTATAACGAGCATCATGTTTATTACTGATTGGGTAATAGCTGTTGCGTTTAATGGAACTTTTACTGTTTATGGAATTGTTGCAAATCTTATAGAAGCTACTATTGCAGTTACATGCTTCGACTATATAGATGCTTATCTTAAAAGCAAAAATATAAAATAAAAATTTCAGGGGCAATTGGTTGGGTTAAAAATTAAATGAAAGGGAACAAAAATGTGAAAGAAAAAGACAGTATAATATTTTATTTTTCTCATTATAACATTATTAAAAAGTTGAACAATGAACAACTTGGAAGACTTTTCAGAGCATTATTTGAAAAACAACTCGGAAATGAGGTTGTTTTAGAAAATGATATTGAAATGGCTTTTGATTTCATAAACAACCAATTGCTTGTTGACAATGAAAAATACAATCAAATTACTCTTAAACGCAGTATGGCTGGGCAAAGGGGCGGTGCTCCTAAAGGTAATAAAAATGCTTGCAAAAACAATCAATCAAGCAAAACAAGCAAAAACAAACAAAACAAGCTTAATGAAAATGAAAATGATAATGAAAATGATAATGAAAATGATAATGATTTATTTCTTTTATTAGAAAAAGAAATAAAAAGAACAATAAATCAAAATGAATTTGAAATGATTGAGAGGTGGGAAGGTACATTTGAATTTGCTGTAATTAAAGCGGCTATTGAAATAGCAAAGAGAAATGAAAAAGTTTCAATTGGTTATATTGATGGAATTTTAACTAATTGGAAAAATTTGGGGAAAACAAAGGTTGAAAATTTTAAATCAGGTGTTATAAGTTCGTTAAATAATTCAGAAATTGAGTTAACAGATGAGCAAAAAGAAATTTTAAACTTTGACTGGTTACATAGTGAAGAAGGAGCTGATTATAAATGATACTAGTTAGTGGAAAAAAATACAATAAATTAAAAAATGAATTGAGTTCGGCAAAAAATGAGGTTAAAGAATTAAAAGACTCATTAAAATGTGAAAAAGATAGAAATTATAAGATTTTACAAGATAAGTCTGAAAAAGAAACTGAATATTTAGAACAAATAAAAATATTGAAAAGTAGTGGCAAAAAATTTGAAGAATTAATTAATTCTAAAACAAATATTAATCGTGAAAAAGATGATAGAATATCAGAACTTGAAAAGAAATTAAGACTATCTAATTCAGCTCGGGGTGGTATGCAAAGAATAATAAATACATTAAAAAGAACAATTGAAGAACTTGAAAAAAGTGAAAAAGTTCTTAAAGTAAAAAAAATAAGAAGTTGTAAAGGAACAACTCAAAAAATGAAGGCTCCAAGAGTGCAAAAAAATTCTGTTAGAAGGACATTGAAAGAAATTGATAGTTTACGGGGAAATTCTGAAGACTGATGATAAAGATCGTGAAATACTAAAACTAAAAGCTAAAGTCTTGTCATTAGAACAGCAAAATAAATTACTGTATGAAAAATATGGAGCTATTAAATCACGACATGAAATTATTAGAGAGTTGAAATATCTTATTAAAGCACCATCAAGTGGAACTATGAAAGTTTATGAAGATGGACAAATAAAAGCTTTACTATTTGTTTTAGGTTATCCAGAAAATACAAAATTAGAAGATATTAAGGAGAAAGTATGAAAATAAGGTTATATGAAAAAGTTATTAATCCAGGTTTAGGCGAATGTTACTTAATAAAGCAAAAAGAAGGAAAATATCTTTTCTTTGTACCCAATAATTTTGAAAAGTATGTTATTACAAGACAATTATTAGGAAGAAAAGATAATTGTGGATTTTGTGGGAATGAATACATATATGACTTGGAAGAGGCAATAAAAAAATTTAAAAAAGATTAGAAAGGATTGATTAAAATGTTTAAATGTGAAAAGTGTAAAAAAACCACAGCACCAGGTGAAAAACTACATAAATATCCAATTAATTATAGAGATAAAGTATATCAATATGAAATTGGAAATGGAATTAGAAAAAAACTAGTTACTTCTTATGGTAAAGAAATAGTAAAAGAAATTAATATTTGTGAAAATTGCTATGCAGAGGTGAAAAAAGATGTATGTGTTTAGGGATTTAAAAAAATTAAAAGAATTGGAAAAATTAGATTATAAAGAAACTTTAGGCGGTTATACAAAAATGCTTAAAGGCGATGGGACTTTTGCTTTTATTGAAATTCTAAAAGATGCATCTGTTAAAAAATATCGTGAAGAAAATGGACATTTAAAGGGATACAATGTTGAAGCAGAAGATGTAAGTGATTTAATTAGAAAAAAACTAGTTGAATATAAAGAGGACTAAATTAAAAATTTGTCCACTAGTCTGAGGGAATTATTAAATGTTTTAACTGCTTTTTATAATACAATCACCACTTTATTTCTAAAATTCTCTCAGATTAGTGGACAAGAAAGGATAAAAATATGGCTAGAAGAATTAAAACTAGTGGCGGCAAAGGTAAAACATTGCCAATTAAAGATGAAAAGCTTCTTAAAAGGGTAATGGATTATCTGCGATTTCAAGCTACAAATGCTAAAACACCTATAAAAAAATATCAAGCAGATCGAAATTACATGTTATTTCTTATTGGTTTTAATACTGCTTTTAGAGCGGAAGACTTACTGCAACTGAAAGTAAAAGATATTGAAAAAGGTTATGTTTCAATAAAAGAAAACAAAACTGGCAAATGGCAACATTTCAGAATGAATAAAGATTTGCACAATGAAATAATGGAGTATGTAAGAAAATATGAACTAAACAGTAACAGCTACTTATTTATGGGGCAAAAGAAAAAGGATACTTATAACGGAGTTACTAAAAGTGTAATTTATCCAATTACAAGACAAAATTGTAGACAAACTATATTTGCAAAAGTTATTAAAGCATGTGGGATTGACTTTAGATTTGAACTTCATAGTCTAAGAAAAACTTTTGGGTATCAATTTATCAAAAATGGAGGTAAGCTTGTAACACTCCAAAAAATGTATAATCATGAAGACCCATCAATTACAATGTTTTACGTTATGTGGGATATGAATGATGTTGAAGAAGATCGTGAGTCAATTTATATTGGAGGAGCTAAAAAATGATAGATCGGGAAAAAGAAATAAAATATGAAATGTATCTTGCAAAAAGGGCAATACTTGAGCAAAAGAAAAAATTAATAAATCTAAAAGCTGAACAGAATAGTCTTAATGATGGTAAGACTAGAACTAGAAAATTAAATAATAAAAAAAACAAAAGTTAATATATTGGGGGCTAATTTCTGGGCAAAAAGTTTATTGCAACTGTTATAAAAATCCTTTCTACTTTTTATTCTTTGCCCAGAAATTAGCCCCCAATAAAAAAGATGGAGGAATTATGAATAAAAAACTAAGAAAAATTATTAATTTTTATGGAATAGAAAAACAACTTAAATATTTTCAGAGTGAGGTATTCGAATTAAATGAAGCTATTATAAAAAAAAGAAATAAAGGTGCTATAGAAAATATGATCACAGTTATTTCTAATGGATTATCAGTGATATTAAATACAAAGACTGTAGACCCATCAAGAGAAAATATAAAAGAAGAAATAGCAGATGTTATGGTTATGTTAAAACAATTTCAATTATATTACAACATATCAACAGAAGAAATAATCGTTGTAATGAAAAATAAAATTGCTAGACAATTAGAAAGAATTGATAAAGAGGTTAAATTATGAGAGAAGGTATGGAAAGAATAAAAATACTAGCATCAGATGTAAAAGATAATGCTGTTTTAGAAATAGTAAATTATTTATTATCTCGTGAAGATATGAACGAAAAATATTTAAATGAAGAAAAAAGTTTAAAAGAAATGTTGGAGTATATTAGAAGTAAAGCAATAATTAAAGCAGTTAATAATATGGCAATTATTAAAGATGAAGAAGTATTTAGTTGGGCGATACACTATTTTGATGAGACAAATAATGATTTAAAAATCAATTCTACTGAAAATAAAGTTGAACAAAAGAATGAAAAGGTTGTTGATAAAAATAAAAATGTAAAAAAAGAGTGGATTAGTGAGGGGCAATTAACTTTATTCTAATGTATATTAATAAAAAAACTAGAAAACAAATTGATGAAATTACTAATTATGTTAATAACTTTTTAGATTCTAAAGATTTTGTGAGTTTTGTAGAAAGTAAAAAAGAGTATATTTGCATTAAACATAAAAATGAATGTTACTGTACTAATTGTAAATCCACTTTTGATAAAGTAGCAAAAATTAATTGTTATATAAAATGTCCTAAATGTCAAAAGCAATTATTAGTTAAAAGAACAGATAATTTTTGTGATAAAACGTATTTTATGTATTTAATAAAATATGAAGAAAAATATATTATAAGAAATTATGAAATTGTTAGTTGTTATTCTAATTTGACTAGAGAAATGAAATTTATTATAACGGAATATGCTAGACAGGTCGTTGAAAAAAATGGAGAAATAATTTTTAAAATAATGATAAATAATATGAGAAGAAATTTAAATGGTTATTGGTATATAAGTTATTATGAAAAAACTGAATTTTGGAAGCCTGAATATTATATAACCGTTTGTGGACAATGCTTTGTTGATAATAATGTTTTAAAAGCAAAATATTATGATCCGAAAGAAATATTTGATAATGCAGAAGTTGATGTTTGTGATATGCTAAAAGGTATAAATGAAAATAATTATGTTCTGGAAATGCTAACCAAAGCTAAATTATATAATCTTGCTACTGATTATTCTAAATTTAGAAAAGGAAAGTTTGAAAAGGTATTTAAAATAGATAGAAGTTTTCTAAAATTTATGGTTATCAATAATATAGATAGTCGAGAATTAAAATGTTTACAACTAGTTAAGATTAAAGATTACAAATTAATTAAATATCTTTCTGATGTAAATAGAATTGAGGAGTTAATAAAATATTGTAAACCATATGATTTGATGAAATATCATATTAAAAATAAAGATATTTATATGTATTTAGATTACTTATCTATGGCAAAACAACAAAAGATGGATTTAAAAGATAAATCAATTCTATATCCAAAAAAACTTAAGGAAAAACATGATGATTTACAACATCAAATTCGAGTAAAAAAAGATAAGAATATTAACAAGTTGATTAAAAAAAGATATGAACAAATAAAGAAGAATGAATTTCAAAATTCGAAATTTGTGGTTTATCCAGTTAAGTCGATTGAAGAATTGATTGATGAATCCAGTCAACAAAATAATTGTGTTAAAACATATGCAGAAAGAATAGCAATGAAAAAATGTGATATTTATTTTATGCGTTTGCTAACTAATACAAAAAAATCATTGGTTACTATTGAAGTAAGAGACAATAAAATAGTTCAAAAAAGAACTAAAAATAATGAAATTACAACTAAAGAACAAGATAAATTTTTAAATATTTGGGAAAAAAAGATGCTTATGAAAGGAGAAATAAGAATATGAATATAGAAGAATTAGCATTTAAAGATAGAAAAAA
>ERZ773235.1073-NODE-1073-length-30649-cov-4.520952_pt1 | contig 30649 bp, 25 predicted proteins | sample MGYA00580522_ERZ773235 | MGnify/ENA primary metagenome ERZ773235 (study PRJEB29015, sample SAMEA2737797) | human gut metagenome | biome: human gut; feature: human-associated habitat; material: faeces | place: China | collected 2012 ...
TTACATATAAAAAAATTGAAAAAAAGAATAATAAAAAATATTATTCTGAGTGGAGTAATGTAGCAGAAGTTATTGCATGGAATACTAAGTGGGAATTTGCAAAAAATTCAAAGATTCATACTGATTCACCTACATTATATTTCTCTAATGCAGCTAAAAAGAAAAACAAAACAGTATGTGTAAATGCAGGACACGGAACAAAAGGTGGAGAAAGTGTTAAAACTTTATGTCATCCTGATGGAAGTAGCAAGGTTACAGGAGGAAGTACAAGCCAGGGAGCCATAACTGCTACATCTATTAATGGTGGAACAACTCTAGCCGATGGAACAAGGGAGGCAACAGCCACACTTAAACTTGCTATGACTGTTAAGAAACAGCTTTTAAAAGAAGGCTATAATGTTCTTATGGTTAGAGAAAGCGATGATGCACAATTAGATAATATAGCAAGAACAGTTTTTGCTAATAATAATGCGGATTACCATATTGCATTACATTATGATTCAACATCTTCTAATAAAGGAGCTTTCTATATTAGTGTTCCTAACAACAACAAATATAGAAGTATGTATCCTGTTTCAAAGAATTGGAAAAAACACAATAATTTAGGAAAGAACCTTGTAAACGGAATGAGAAGTGCCGGTGTTAAAATTTATGGCAGTGGTTCCATGGCAATAGATCTTACTCAGACTTCTTACTCAACAATACCATCTGTAGATTTGGAAGTGGGAGATAAGAGAAGCGACCATTCAAGCAAAACATTAAAGAAGATTGCAATAGGCATTGGAAAGGGACTAAACAAAATTAAGTAAAAACTTAAAATAATTAAATAAATTCATTAGATAATTAAAAAAATAAAATATATACTTGTGTTTTCACTTAATAAATGATAGACTTCACATCAACAAACAAGGGCGTTTGGCTTTATGGCCAGGCGCCTTTTTCGATGCCATAAATACTTGGACTGAAATTTATGGCATTGAAATGTTTTGATACACAAGATGAGAATTAAGAAAAATATGTTAAAAGAGTAGGAGGTATTATTGCATGAATGCAGGAGACACAGGTTTTATGTTGACTTGTGCGGCTTTGGTATTTTTTATGACACCGGGGTTGGCATTTTTTTATGGAGGTTTAGTAAGAAGAAAAAATGTAGTTAACACTATGATGGCAATAGTTATGATTATGGGATTAGCTGTTGTTATGTGGGCATTGTTTGGATTTTCATTAGCATTTGGTGGAAATCATGGTGGAATAATAGGAGATTTCAGATGGTTTGGCTTAGAAGGAGTTGGATGGGGCACTGGACCTTATTCAGATTCAATTCCTAATTTAGTATTTTGTGCATTTCAGATGATGTTCGCAATTATCACACCGGCGTTAATTACAGGTTCTGTTGTAGGAAGAATGAAATTTAAAGCTTTATTCATATTTGTGGCAATATGGTCAATAATAGTTTATTATCCGTTAGCACATATGGTATGGGGGCAGGGGGGACTTTTGGCAGAATTAGGTTCTGTAGATTTTGCAGGAGGAGATGTTGTACATATCAGTTCGGGAATAACAGCATTGGTACTTGCAATTATTCTTGGAAGAAGAAAAGGTTATGAGAGAGCGACATACAGAATACATAATATTCCATTTGTTGTATTAGGGGCTACAATACTTTGGTTTGGATGGTTTGGATTTAATGCAGGAAGTGCCTTGAAAGCAGACGGACTTGCGGCGCATGCATTTATGACATCAGCTATTGCATCGGCGTCAGCATTGTTATCATGGATGTTACTAGATATAATAAATGACAGAAAAACAACTTTGGTAGGAGCCTCAACAGGTTTGGTAATTGGTCTGGTAGCTATTACACCGGGAGCAGGATTTGTTCCAATTTGGTCATCTTTTATAATTGGTGCTCTTGTCAGCCCAATATGTTATTATGGAGTTATACTTATAAAGAAAAAATTAAAAATTGATGATGCATTAGATGCATTTGGTTGTCACGGAATAGGTGGTATATGGGGAGGAATCGCAACAGGCATATTTGGAAAAAGTTCTATTAATCCTGTAGCAAAATGGGACGGATTAGTTTATGGCGAATGGAGGTTATTTGTAGCACAGATAGAAGGAATACTTATTACAATTGTAATTGCAGTTGTGGGAACCTTAATTTGTGTAGCAATAGTAAGAATATTTACAACACTTAGAGTAACAGATAGAGAAGAAAGAATTGGACTTGATATATCACAGCACGGTGAAAATGCATATCCAAGTTTTAATGGTATGGATCAGTGATTAATTAAGAGGAGATGATATTCTATGATAATGAAAATAGATGCAATTGTTAGAGAAGAAAAATTTGAAGATGTAAAAAATGCATTAATGGAGATAGAAGTTAATGGTCTTACAGTATCTCAGGTAATGGGATGTGGCTTACAGAGAGGCTATAAAGAAATTGTTCGTGGTATGGAAGTTGAGCCACAGATGCAGCCAAAGATTAAATTTGAGATTGTTGTTTCTTCAGAAGAGTGGGCGGAAAAAACAATAGAAGCAATAAAAAAAGCGGCTTACACAGGGGAGTTCGGTGATGGAAAAATCTTCAGTTACCCTGTTGCCAGTGCCACAAAAATAAGAACAGGTGAAACAGGGTATGATGCGGTACAGTGTCAGGAATAAAGTTAAATATAAAATATTTACACCTGATGATGGAGTTGGAACACTTAGATTATATGACTTCCAGTTATTTAACATAAAATAGTGTAAAAAGTAAAATTTTTAACCTTTTTTGTCAAAAAAATAGATTGCGAGAGAACAAAAATAAGTATATTCTTATGTAAGAAGAAACGAAAATTTCGTTTTTAGATTACAAAAAGGAGATTAAAATGAAAAAAGGAGCACTAAAAAAATCAATAGCATTATGTTGTTCGATTACAATGCTAGCAACAAGCATACCATTTACTGCAATAAACATAAAAGCGGCAACAGGAGATTTTTTTGATGAGAACAATTCGGTAATGATTGACAAAGGCGGATATAAGAAAGAAGTCTTTGGAGTTAGAACTGACGACTGGGGAGTAAACTGGACAGATAGAAAAGAATCATTACCTCCATCAAAGGTTTATTTAACTGACAATTATAAAGAGACAGTTGGAACTGTTCCAACAAATGACTGGGCAAGTTCAGTTGTATTTGACCAGTATTCAGAGTCATTGTATGCACATCCTCTTGCATATAGAGCTGCAAGTAATGGTATGCAGATGGCATCACCGGCTGTAGTAGATAGTACTTCTTATGTTGACGGTGAACCAACAGTAGAAAGTTTATTAAATGATGATACAGTAGAAATGGTTGTTGGTGGTGAAAATTTTTCAGCTAAAGATGCTAAGGTGGATAAAACAACAGATTGGAGTTATGAAATTGTAATGGCAGATAATGCAGGCAATAGTTCAATGCGTTCAATTATTGCAAAGGGAACTCCATATGCCTATTATACATTTGATAATGTTACACCAACAATTTCACTTGGTGCAGGTGCAACAGACTTTACAATAGTAAAAAATACAACATCTTCAAATATAATCGGTGTAAGTTTAAAAAATAAAAAAGATGGAAAAATACATTATTACATGTTAGCAGCACCATCAGGTACAACATGGATTAATGCAGGTGGAAAACTTACAGCAAAGATGCCTTCAGGAAAAAACTATATGTCTGTAGCAATACTTCCTGATGGAAGCAATGAAGCATTTTCTTTATATGAAAAATATGCATTTAACTTTATTACAGATACAAAGGTACAGTGGGAATATTTAAAGAATTCTTCTAAGGTCGTTACTAAATATAATGTAACAACAAAGAATATGGAGAATGGAAGCACAGGTGGAGATACTATTATGGCACTATATCCTCATCAGTGGCGTTATTCTAATTCTAAATATACTAACTATACATACAACACAATTCGTGGAACAATGAAAACGATTGTTGGAACAAGTTATGTAACTGAAATGCAATACAACGGAATTTTATCTTCATTGCCGGTTACAACTGACGAAAATACAATTGGAAATATTAAGCAGCAGTTAGGATATCTTTATGATTATAGAAAAAACAAAGAAGATCCTAAGTGGATTTGCAATTTGGAAGGTCAGTATGGTGGATTTGACACATATTGGGTAGGAAAGAATCTTAATACATTATCAGATGCAATATGGCTTTCAGGTCAGCTGGATGGTGATGATGCGGATATGAAGAATATAACAAATGAAATGGTAGAAGGAGTAGAAAACTATCTTGAATTCTGGTTTGATCCATATCAGGCATATATAAGTGGTGATTACAAGGATAGCTATTTCTATTATGATGAAAATTATGGAACATTAATAGGCTATCCATCATCATATGATTCAGACAAGCAGGTTAACGACCATCATTTCCATTATGGATATTGGATTAAGGCAGCTGCAGCAGTTGCAATGAAAGATCCACAGTGGGCTAAAGAATGGGGCGGAATGGTTTATGAGATGATTGGTGATATTGCTAATGTTAATCGTGACGGAAAAGGTTATAATGCCAACAGTCCTACTAAGTATCCATTCCTTAGAAACTTTGATATTTATGAAGGTCATTCATGGGCATCAGGTGTGGCTAATTATGAATTTGATGAGAATGGAGAGTTAGTTGACAAGAAGGGTGGTCTTTCAGGTGGAAATAACCAGGAATCATCATCTGAGTCAATTAATGCATGGGCATCATTAATCTTATGGGGAGAAGCAGTTGGAAATACTACAATTAGAGATGCGGGTATTTACATGTATACAACTGAAATAGCTGCAATTGAAGACTATTATTATGATGTACATAATGAAATTTTCACAGAAAAATATAAAGATGCAGGTAATTATAATATTCAGACAGTTACAAGATTATTTGGTGGTCGCTATGATCATACAGCATGGTGGACAGAAAACTCTATTGAAGTAACTACAATTACAATGTTACCAATTTCCGGGGCAACACTTTATATGGGAAAATATAAGGATAAAGTCAAAAACGTTGTAGACAGTATAGATGAAAACAGTAATCAGTGGAAACATTTTGTTTCTAATAAAGAACAGATTTGCAATAATTTCAATAAAGTTGACATGCTTACAGATCCAAAGACTAATCAGGATGTAGTAGCAGAGTATTATGCTTATTATGATCCGGATGGTGCCCTTGCAAGATGGGATATGAGTGATAGCGGAAAAGTTGAAAATGGTGAATCAAGGGCACATACTCTTTCATATATAACATCATTACAGAAGTATGGAAATCAGGATTTTTCCATTACAGGCAGTGAGCCACTTTCACTAGTATTGAGCAAGGATGGAAACAAAACATATGTTGCGGAAAATCATACTGATGAAGTAAAGAGAGTATATTTTACAGATAATACATATGTTGATGTACCAGCTAATTCAAGCTATGTTGGACCAAAAACAGGAAACGGTTCAAATCCAAATGTTGATGAAAGTGAATTGCTAGGAAATACTTCAAAAGTTAACGTGGAAATATATCTTGAAAATTATGAGGGAACCGGATACGAAAAGCAGGAAAAACAGGTTAGCGTAAAAGAGGGAACTACAAGTTATACGTATGAACCAGAGAACATTACGGGATTTACATATGATAATGGAAATAGCAATAATATACTTACAACGGTTGTAAAAGAAGACAATACAGCTACGGTTAAGGTATATTATAAACGTAATAGCTATACAATTCAGTATGAATTAAACGATGGAACAAACAATGATGCAAACCCTAACGGTTATAGATTCGGAAGTTCAATAAAACTTAATAATCCAACGAGAGAAGGTTATAAGTTCCTTGGTTGGTATACAGATGATAAGTATCAGAATCAGATAACGGAAATAACAGATTCTACAGCAGAAAATTTAGTACTGTATGCAAAGTTCCTTGATGAGTCAACTATATCCGAGTATACGGTAGAGTATTATAAACAGAAAGAAGACGAAAGCGGATATGACCTTGTAACTGAAGATACTGAGAGAATAGAAGCTATAATCGGTACAGAGGTTTCTGCAGAGGAAAAGGAGTATGATGGTTATATTCTTAGCGAAAACTCAGTGACTAAGGGAACAGTAATAGCAGAAGGAAAATTAGTTCTTCGCCTATATTATGATATTAAAAAAAGCCCTGAATCAAGAATACAAAGAGGAGCATATGTTGATGAAAATGGAAAGTTAAATTTCATTGCAAAAGATGATGTCAACAGTGCAATTGTATATTATGAAATACTTAATGGAAAAACAGAGGCAGAAGCTTTTTATAAGCAGGCAGTAGAAACAAATGGTGGAAATTGTCCAGGATATCCAATGAATAAGACAGATATTGGATTTAAAAAAATTGTTGATCAGGAAGTGACAGGCGAGCAGTATGTAGTATTTAGATTCAATATTAATGACAAAGAATTAACGGATTGGGTTATTTCAAAAATATCTGATGTTGAAAAAGTGTCAGCTGAGACAAAACCAGCGCCAACAACAACGGTAGCGCCAACAACAATGGTAGCCCCAACAACAGTATCTCCGGAAGTAGATCCAAGTGTTGATGAAAGTATTAAGACACCGGAAGGGCTTGTATGGGCAGGAAATGCACAGTTACCATACTATTTTGCGTGGGCAAGAGCAGATGGAGCAGATTCATATAATGTTTATGTTAATGGAGTTTGCGTTAAAAATGTAGTTGATGGAAATGTTAATTTAGATTACACAGCATTTACAAAAGGATCAGGAGAATATGAAATAGGTGTTGCAACTGTAAAAGGAAACAAACGCTCAAGAATAACATCTATTATGTATAACTATGTTGATGATGGAAATCACCCAACAACAACGTTAGCACCAACAACAGTAGCACCAACAACAGTAGCGCCAACAACAACGGCAGCACCAACAACAACGGCAGCGCCAACAACGGTAGCACCAACAACAACGGTAGCGCCAACAACAACGGCAGCACCAACAACAGTAGCGCCAACAACAACGGTAGCGCCAACAACAACGGTAGCGCCAACAACGAAAGATACAGAACAGGAAACAACTACAAATAATGGTGCAGCAATATCTGTGGAAACATCAAGCACTTACAAAACAGCTGAACAGATGGAAAAAGAAATTCTGGAAAAGAAGGATGATAAGGATTTTGCAGATTCTACATTTGCAAAACTTAGTGTTAGAGTAAAGAAAACAACTAAGAAGTCAGTTAAGCTTGTTTGGAAGAAGATGTCCGGAGCAACAAAGTATGTTGTATATGGAGCTAAATGTGGCACATCGTATAAGAAGATTAAAGAAGTAAGCAAGAAGACATTTACAGCTAATAAATTAAAGAAAGGTAAATATTACAAATATCTTGTAGTTGCACAGAATGATAAAGGTGAGGTCTTGGCTACATCAAAATTGATTCATGTAGCAACTAAAGGTGGAAAAGTAGGAAATTGTAAATCTTTAAAATTAAATAAGACTAAAGTAAAACTTTTACTTGGGAAAAAATTCAAGATTAAAGTAAAACAGATTGCAGACAGCAAAAATGTTAAGATTAAAAAACATAGAAAGGTAAGTTTCGAATCAAGTAATCCTGAAATAGCTACAGTGTCAAAGCGTGGTAAAATAACAGCCCTAAAGAGAGGTAAGTGCACAATTTATGCATATGCACAAAATGGTGTTTACAAGAAAGTAAAAGTTACAATTAAGTAAAAATACAATATACACTTTTCAGGGGAGAGTCTGGCATGCCAGGCTCTCCCTTCCTGTTATTTATAAGGATATGTTGAGTATTTTTAAACAAAAAGGTAGATATTTTTACTAATTAGATTTCTTAGTAAAAATTTTAACCTTTTTAAGTCAAAAAAATCAATTGAGACGTTTCAAATAAATTAGTAATATATAATTAACAAGATAAGTACGGAAAAGAAAAAATTATCTAAAAAAAAAAGAAAAAATTTCAATGTCTGGTTTTAAGTTGTACAACCTGAAAAGATAGGCTATAGTTGAGTATAGAAGGATACGGATTTAAAAAAAAATTATGGAGCAGAAAAAAGTTGAAAAAAATTATAAAATATTGGAAAAAATCCAAAATAAGAACACAGATTATATTTACATACATATTAATTTTGCTACTATCATTTGTTATGACGTTTTCAATGATATGGGCTGTTAATAATAAGTATACTAAGGAAGAAATCGGAAAAGCAGGTGTTCAGACAGTTAGCGCACTTCATGGAAACTTAGCATTAGTGTTTGAAAATGTTACGCAGCTTTCTACGTATATATATTTTGATGATATTGTACAGGATTCTCTAAGACAAATTAATTCAGCTAATATTGATTTAAATTATCAGAAGAACATAACCAAAAGTCTTTTTAACATGATTTTATCAGGAGATTATGTTTCGGGAGTATATATATTTGATCAATATAATAATTGTTACAGTTCATATAAAAGAACACCAAGAAAAGTTAATAAGTACATCCAGGGAGCTGACTGGTATAAGAAAATGCAAAGTGCCGGTGGCAATGGATTTTTTCATAAGGGAAGTGATGGCACAATAGAATACTATGAAAATAATAACTATTTGTGTTATGTAAGGCAGATTTTAGACAAAAAAGATTATAAGCCTTTAGCAACACTACTTATCACTTTTGATAATACTGTTCTTCAGGGATATTTTAATCAGGTAAGTGAAAATTCAAAGAATCAGTTTTATATTATTGATTCAAAAGGAAATTATGTAATAAAACCTCAGGAGGGAAAAAGAGATTTCAAAAAGTATACGAAAGTAGCAGAAAATATTAATGAAGGATACAAAGAAGTAAAAAATAATGGAGAAGAGTGTATTGTAGCCTGTCAGGATATGGGAATACAGGATTGGAAACTGGTAGGAGTTTTTTCAATGGACGATATTACATCTTTGGCACCGTATTATTCAACGATTATTGCAATAATTATGGGAATTAATATTATTTTTGTATTTTTGTGTTCCACGCTACTTACGTATCTTATTTTTAAACCTTTAAGAAAAATAGAAAATCATATGCAGATAGTAGAAAATGGGAAATTTATTACAATGCCTGTGGATGACTATGATAATGAAATAACGAATTTAAGAAAAGTTTTCAATCATATGATTTTATCAGTTAAGGCATTAATGAAGAGAGTAAAGGATGAGGAAAGAATAATTGCAAAAGGAAAGTTAGACATAATTTACGCTCAGATAAATCCTCATTTTTTGTATAATACTTTAGATGCAATTTCGGCATTGGCTTTAATGGAAGAGAATGAAAAATGCTTTCAGATGATACAGTCATTGGGTAACTTTTACAAAAATAGTTTAAACAGTGGACTGGATTATATAAGCGTAGAAGATGAAATCGGTTGTATTGAAAGCTACATTACAATTTTAAACACCAGATATGAAAACCAGATTGCAATTAGCTATGATATAGAAGATGTTGTAAAACATGAAAAAGTGCCTAAATTACTGTTACAGCCGCTGGTAGAAAATGCTGTACATCATGGCTTAAATGGTGAAGGAGGTAATATTGAAATTAAGGTATTTGAGCAGGAAGATGAAATAATTTTCATAGTATCAGATGATGGAGTGGGAATGAGTGATGAAAAAATAGAAGATATACTTGCAGGAAGAACAGTTACCGGAAAGTCAGGATTTGGTTTATATAGTTTAATACAGAGAATTCGTCTTACATACGGAATAGAAAATCCTGTAATTATACAAAGTGAAGTTGGTGTAGGAACGGAGATAATTGTCACAATCAAAAAGATTAAAATGGAGAAATAACATATGTTAAATGTATTATTGGTTGACGATGAAAAGTTAGAAAGAGTTTTAATCCGTAAAGGATATAATTGGGAAGAGAACGGTTTTAATATTGTAGGAGAGGCTGCATCAGGAGAGGATGCCTTGGAATATATAAACTACCACAATGTTGATATTGTAATTACGGATATTAATATGCCTGGAATGGACGGATTGCAGTTTACGGAAAAATTGCTACAAAAAAATCCTAAATGCAGGGTAGTAATTGTAACCGGATTTCGTGAATTTGAATATGCAAGAAAAGCAATTAAGCTTGGAGTTGACGAATTTCTTTTAAAGCCTGTCAACATAAAAGAAATAAGTGAAGTTATGACTAAAATTAAAACTGAAATAGCAAAAGTCAATGAAGAGGAATCAAAAGTAGCAAAGCTTAAAGAAAGTGCGGAAAGAAATTACGATATATTAAGGGAGAGCTTTCTTCTTAGATTAGTAGAAAATCGTATAGGAGAAGAGGAAGCTACAAAAAAATTGGAAACATATAATTGCAGTGATTTAGTTGATGGATGTGTTTGCATAAATGTAAAAATCAAAGATGCCCAAGAAAATCAAAATTATAAAAAAGTGTATGAATTTATACAAAAGCAAAATAATGAGAATAGCCTTTCTTTTATACATTTTATGCATAATATTGTAATGTTTTTCACAAAAACAGACGTAAGTAAATGCATTGATTACGCTAATGATTTGCATAATAAATTAAACAATATGGGAATAACGGCGACTATTGGTGTTAGTGAAAAAAACAGTGAATTTAATGGAATACCGGCAGCATATGGTCAGGCAAACAAAGCTATAGGTGTTTCTGTATTATTAGGCAGAAATAAGGTTGTTACCTTTTCTGAGTATCAGGAAATAATAAAGAAAAACAGTTCAAAAAAGGAAATAGACTGGGATGAATTTTCAGATGCAATAATTAATTGTAGAAGAGAAGAAGTACTAAAATATGTTTCTGATTACACAGAAATAATTAAAGCAGAAAAAATACCTGATGAGGAATATCTTAAATTAATGGCAATGACAATAATCCTAAGGGCAAGCTCTACATTAAACAAATATGGAACAAACATATATCAATTGGCAAGTGAGGAAGAAGTTTTCCAAAATGTTAGGGAAATAAGAACCATAGATGATACATCAGAGTGTGTTATAAAATACATTAAACAGGTTTGTGATTATCATGAAAAAAAGCGTTCAGGTAAGAGAACAAATGTAATAAAAGATGCACTGGATTACGTTAACAGAAATCTGTATAACCCGGAACTTTCGCTTAAAAAGGTCGCCTCCGATTTATACATAAATGACAGTTACCTAAGTAGGGAATTTAAGAAAACATATGGTGTAAGTTTTATTGAATATATTTCCCGGAAAAGAATAGAAGCAAGCAAAAAAATTCTTAAGGAGACGGATCTTAAAGTGTATGAGGTGGCGGAAAAAATAGGGTTTAAAGACTCCCACTATTTCTGTATTTGCTTTAAAAAGCAGACAGGACAAACAGTAAAAGAATATAGAGTATAGTGTTAAAAAAAGGTTAGAAATTTTAGTAAAATTTTTAACCTTTTTTGGTCAAAATATTAAATTGAGATAGGTGTTGTACTAAAGTATACTTTCAGTATAAAAATTCGAGGAGGAAACAAAATGAGAAAGAATTTATTTAAGAAAGTGTTAGCGGTTACGTTAGCATCAACAATGGCATTCTCTATGGTAGGATGCGGAAACAGTGATAGTAAGAGTGAGGGAAAAAAGGATGACGGAACTATCACATTAAATGTATGGCACCAGTGGTCAAATGACACAAATGAACTTAAGGGTAGATATGAGGAAGCAGTTAAGGCTTACGAAAAAGATAATCCTAATGTAAAAATCAAAACAGAAACATTGGATACTGAAGCATACAAGACAAAGATTAATGCAGAGTTTGCAGGAGATGCAAAGGGCATTGATGTATTCTACTGGTGGGGTGCAGGTACAGCTAAGAAATTAGTTGACGCAGGAAAAGTAATGGCATTAGATGATTACTTAACAGATGATGTTAAATCAAGAATGGTGGAAGGTTCAACATCAGCATTTGAATATGATGGAAAATTATATTCAACGCCAATGTTCTCATGGTATATGACATTATTCTGCAACAAAACATTATTTAACAAGGCAGGTGCTAAGCTTCCTGAAACATATGATGAATTAGTAGATGCAGTTAAGAAATTAAAAACTCTTGACGGCGTTACACCATTAGCAGCAGGTGCAAAGGACGGATGGAATGCAGCTTTTGTATACCAGGCATTAGCTTTGAGAGAAGTAGGAGCTACAGGTGTTAATGAAATGCTATCAGGTAAAAAAGAATTTGGTGACGAGGGATATAAGAAGGCAGCACAGAAAGTATCAGACTTATACAAATTAGGAGCTTTTGGAGAAAATCCATTAGAGCAGGGAAATGATGACGCCAATGCAGCATTTGAAAACGGCAAGGCAGCAATGAGAATTATGGGAAGCTGGTTTGCGAACAACGTATATACAGATGAAGCAGCAACAGTCAACCCTGAAGAAGTTGTAGCATTAAAGATTCCTATGATTTCTGACGGAAAAGGAGAATCAACAGATTACTGTGGTGGTTATGTTGAATCATTCTGGGTAAACAACAATACTAAGTACAAAGAAGAAGCAGCAAAATTCTGTATTTACATTAATGAAAAAATGAGTGTTGCATCATACGAAACAGGTTCAGGATTCAGCGGATGGACAACAAAAGCTGATGAAAGTAAGTTAAATCCATTATTCATTCAGATTAAAGATTTATTGGCAGAAGGAAAACAGGGTGTTCTTGCATGGGATACATCTTTAGAAGCAGAACCTGCAGCAGTTCATAACGAACAGGTACAGACATTATTTGCAGATGGCGCAGATATAAATGAATTTATTGATGAACATAAAGCGGCAATCAACGGCAAATAAGAAGTAAGAGGTGGGTAGTGTTATGGAAAAAATGCTTGGAAATAAAAAATACATATTGATTTTCATATTACCGGCGCTACTTTTATTTTTAGGATTTACTCTAATCCCATTGATAACATCAGGAGTATATAGCTTTTTTGAATACAATGGGATTGGAAGTAAAACATTTATTGGAATAAAAAACTATATTGAATTATTTACTTCCGACAGATATTTTCCACAGGCGGTAAAAAATTCATTAATATTAGTGGCAGCATCATTATTTATTCAGTTACCAATATCATTAATATTAGCCTTGATATTATCAAAAGGTGTAAAAGGGGATAACTTTTTTAGAACTATATATTTTATACCTGTTGTAATTTCAAGTATGGTTATTGGACAATTATGGCTTAAAATGTTTAACAGTGATTATGGTGTAATAAATACTGTAATAAGACATTTTGTACCGGAATATGAACACTCATGGCTTACAAAAAATGCATTTATGACCGTGTTAATTCCATCTGTATGGCAATATATAGGTTATCACATGATTATTTTTTACGCAGGAATTAAATCAATTTCAACAGATTACTATGAAGCTGCACAGATTGATGGAGCATCAACATGGCAGGTTTATAGAAAAATCACGCTACCTCTGCTGGTTCCTGTAATAAAGACTTGTGTAATCTTTGCAATTACAGGTTCACTTAGAGCCTTTGATTTAGTATATGTAATGACAGGTGGTGGACCAAATCATATAAGTGAGGTTCCGGCAACATTAATGTATAACAATTTGTTTAGAAAAGGATTATATGGTTATGGAAGTGCTCAGGCATTTTTTATAGTAATCGAATGTTTAATATTTACATTTATTGTAAACAGATTGTTTAAAAAAGCAGAACAAAATGTTTCAGCAGTATAGGAGGGTACAATGAAGAAGAAAAATAGGCAAGATAAAATTTATAGTGTTGCTTTTAATTGCTTTGACTCAGTTGTTTCCCTTATACTGGCTTATAACTTTTTCATTAAAAAGCAATACGGAAATATTTGGCGAGAATGTAATAGGACTTCCAAAAGTTTGGAGATGGGATAATTATATAACAGCATTAAGTTCATCTAACTTAATTCGTTATTTCCTTAATTCAGTTTTTTATTCTGTAGTTACCGTTGTTGTGGCAGGAATAATATCTTCAATGGCAGCATACGCCATTGCCAGAATGACATGGAAACTAAAGAATGCTGTTTATGGATTATTTATGATAGGAATAATGATACCTGCGCAGGCAGCATTACTTCCATTATTTCAGATTCTTGACACCCTTGGGTTAAAGGGAGGTTATCTTGGACTAATGATTCCATATATAGCAGGAGCTCTGCCAATGAGTATTATGATATTAGTTGGTTTCTATAGAGGAATACCAAGAGAAATGGAAGAAGCCGCATATATTGACGGCTGTGGAATATTTAAATGTTTTATTCAAATAATATTCCCAATGGTTAAGCCGGCTATTGCCACAGCTTCAATATTTACATTTCTTGGAACATGGAATGAATTAATGTTAGCCAATACTTTTGTTGACAGTGACCAGTATAGAACACTTCCGGTAGGAATAATGTCACTTGCAGGTCAGTATTCAACAGAATGGGGATTAATAGGAGCAGGTATGGTTATAGCAACATTACCTACTATCATTATTTATTTCTTTTTAAGCAAACAGGTACAGGATAGTCTTGTAGTTGGAGCAGTAAAAGGATAAAAATCATAATTTGTTGAGAAAAGAGTTGGGGAGCCCGGCTCTTTTTCCTTTGCATATTGTAATGTATGGTATATAATAATATTATTAGAATTAAAAAAAGTATTGACCTTCCACCTTATGGAAGCTGTATAAATAAGGCGTATCGATACAGTTATAAGTGAATCGGGTTATGGAAAACATGGAGAAGGAGGGCATAGATTTTATGAACATTAGCAAAATTGACATCCACATGAAGAAGAAAATGGGAGCAATAATCGGAGGAGCAGTAATGATAGTATTTATGCTATTTCTTATTGGAATGTTCCTGTGGGGAAATAGTGTTGATCCAATTCCTTTAGGACTTTTGATAGTTTTAGTAGCAATTCCGGTTGTTATCATTGTATGTATCATTGGTGTTTTAATAGGCAGAATAAGAGAAATAGATGGAGGAGAAGAAGATGAAGCTGCTAAGTATTGATTATATTCCGGGAACGGAAATAGAAGCATTGGGTATGGTAAAAGGAACAGTTGTTCAGACCAAAAATATAGGTCGTGATTTTATGGCAGGAATGAAAACACTTGTAGGTGGGGAAATCGTAGGTTATACGGAAATGTTAAATGAGGCAAGACAGATTGCTGTTAAGAGAATGGTTGATGAGGCAAAAGAACTGGACGCAGATGCAGTAATTGGTGTAAAATATGGTTCATCACAGGTAATGAGTGGAGCAGCAGAAGTGATTGCCTATGGTACTGCTGTAAAAATTATAGACAAATAATTTGTTTATAAAAGAAATAAATGCTTACAAGGCATAGACTATGATTTAATATAGGTAGTAGGCATAATTGAATAAAAGAGATATAATAAACGTGCAAGGTCAGAGATAGGCTTTGCACGTAATTTTAGGTTTTCCTAAAATGGAGTACAGTTTATAGTAGTGTATAGCGTGTACCAAGTTATAATTATGGGGTTGAAAATAACAGTATACACAGATAATGTGGAAAAATGTGTATGACGTTTATATAGAAAATAACATTGAAAAAGAAATTCAAGAATGGGTAAATTCATTAAATTTAAAATAGAATAATAATTACATGAGTGACAGAAGATAAGAATCTGAATTCCCTGTCACTTTTATATTATTTGATAAGAAAAAAGAACTGGTTTATATCCGATAAGAATATAGACTGGTTCTTATTTTTAATATGCTATTATATACACAGGGAGTCGGGGAATGTCGAACTATAGCAAGCCGGAAAAGAAAGCATTGATATCGGTATGAAAGAGTTTTGCAAGTGCAACTAATTCAGATGCCTTAATGTTCATGCGATTTGTTTCCAGTTTGGCATAGGTACTTTTGGTGATGGAGATACCCATAAGATTTAATTTTGCAACTACTTGGTCTTGAGTCATATTGTTTTTATATCGAATTGCTTGGATATTTTTACCAATATCCATATCTGGTCTAATCTTTTGCATAATGATGAACTCCCCTTATAAAATAAAAAGTTTCGTAATACAGAAACATATATATTGATTCTAAAGAATTTAAATTTTATAATGTTTCGTAATAAGGAATTATTTTTAACAGGAAGAGGTAAAAGTATAATGGATGTGGAGATGGAAAAGAGAAAATTTTTAAATCTATGTGGCAAAAGAGATCGAGCATTATTGTCAGATGAAAAAAGAATGACATTGGGGGATATGGAACGATTGACATATCTGACAGAATTTTTTGAACTGGAGAACTATGGAATCGCCTTATGGAAAGAATTTGGTGATGATGTAAAAGAGCCATTTGAAGCGATGATGAAAATGTTAGATGAGCCGGAGTGCATAGAAGATCGATGGCTTGATGACGAAGCAAAAGGGGAAAAGTGGTTGTTAGAATTTCAGGAACTGGCATTAACGGAAGAATACAGGGAATGGATTCGAAATTATATCGATAAAAAATATGAAGAAAGAGGATTACCATATCCGACAGGAGCAGACTTCGATTAAGAGGTCTGCTTTTTTCTGGTCTTTTGGGAGGTGATAAGAGGTGGAAGTAAGTATTTATGAACTCTTGGCGGCAGCAAGAGAATCGGCTAAATCTGATTATATAAAAGGGGACAGCATTTTGTGTGAGAAGAGATTTCATCCAGATACCCATTACATGGTAGAAATAGAACTGCTGAAAAATGATAACAAGCTGGGAAAAAAGGGCAATTATATACGGAAGTTTTTGACAGAACCGGAGTATCTTCCCATTTTACAAAAGCAGGAAAAACATCTCATAAAAATAAAAAGACAGGCAATTGTTCAAAAAGGAAACTTGCGATATATCCCTCCCCCGGACAGGCTGGACCGCCGCCGGGAGAGGGATCTTTTATAACCGGCTGGGAAGGAACAGTAGTGTTCCTCTGGCGATAGTGGTATAAAAAAGCCAGATTTTCCGCAGGTTTTGGGACGCTGGAACATAGAAAAGTGTTCACGAATGGCACTTTTGCAACGATCCGTTGCAGCAGTGACAACATTTTTGACCTTACGTTAAACAGAAAAAATGAAAGGATGTGATTGCGATAATCATAGGAATTGATCATGGCTATTATGCCATTAAAACAAGACAAGTGTCTTTCCCAAGTGGAATTATTGGGTATGATTACGAGCCGTATACCATGCAGAATGTTCTGCAATATCAAGGAAAGTATTATGTCTGCGGTACGGGAAGACAGACGCTGGTAAAAAATAAAACGTCCAATGATAATTATTATCTGCTGACGTTGGCAGCCATTGCAGAAGAAATCAAGCATCGGAAAGCGGAACGAAAGACAGAGGTAATTCTGGCTGTTGGACTTCCGCTTTCAAGTTTTGGAAGAGAGAAACAGGGATTCAGGGAGTATCTGTTGCGGAAAGAGCAGCCAGTGCGATTTTTATATGAAAGTGAGTTATATGAGATAACAATAAAAGATGTGAAACTGTTCCCACAGGGATACTCTGCGCTTGCTCTGCATCCAGAGTATCTGAAGAATGAACCGTCTGTTCTGCTTGTTGATATTGGTGGCTGGACCGTTGACCTTATGAGGCTGGACAATGCTGTTCCGAATGCAGCAACGTGCAGAAGTCTGGAACTTGGAGTAATCCGATGTATTGATGAGACAGCAGAACAAGTGCGTAGAAATACCGGACTGTCTGTGACAGAAACTCAAATTGAGCGTGTGCTTCGGAGGGAATCTTGCAGTATGGCAGAGGAGGCCAGACGGATCATACAGGAAAACGGACGGAAATATATAGAAAGAATACTGTCTGCGGTGACAGAATCCGGGTTTGATCTCCGGGCAGTACCCACCGTATTTATGGGGGGAGGCTCCGCAATTTTAAAACGCCACGTGACCGCACAGGACGCGATTTGCCGCCCCGTTTTTATAGAGGACGTCCATGCCAACGCAACAGGGTATGAACGGATTGTAGAGCAGATGTGGACGAGATGACACGCCCGGTATATTCGTTCCGCCCGAACCTGAAAAATCCAGAACACCAGAGGGCATGGGAGAAATTTCAAAGTGTTCCAGAAGGGCAGAAAAGCCAGTATCTGGTTCAGGCAATTCTGGAAAAAGAGGATCGGAAATGGATGGAAGAAGTCATTCAAAAGACGATAAAAGAAAGTGTTCGGGAATTAGGAATATGTGGCACTACGGAACAATTGAAAACGAAACCATCATCGGAAGAAATACCAGATCAGATGATGGATTTTCTATCTCAAATGGAAAATTTGTAAAGGGGGTGAGGCCTATGATTGCACGATACATACATTGTTGGATCTGCTAGGGGTAAGGCAAGAAATGCATCGATATCTTTGGTGGGTATTGTGAATAGCTTTCCATGCGGCTTTGGAGTATGTTGTGTGTAGCAAAAGTGAAAGGAGAAAGGTTATGGCAGAGATGAAAAATATCTGCGGAAAGATCCCGATGGACTTACATGAGAAAGTAAGAGAAGAGATTGAACTCACAGAAAGCAGCACACAAAAATTTTTACAACAGGTCATTGAAGAACATTTCAACAGAGTGGAAGGAAAAGGAGAAATAAGCATGGGAGCAGTAAGAACAGTAGCAGTACAGGTATCAGAGGAATTATTCCAGAGATTAAAAGTAGTCATCGGAAAGAAACACATGAAACAGAAAGACTTCTTAATTCAGATTATAGAAGAAGCACTGGAAAAGGTAGAGGTCGAATGGCAAAGCAAAGAGCAGCCTGAAGAATCCGAACAGACAACTGGAGAATTGGGAACAGAAGAAACTCAACCGGAAGAAAGAACTGAGCCGGAAAGGGAAAGTGAACCAGAAGAGGAAGCCGAACCGGATGGAGAAAGTGAACCGAAAGAGGAAAACAAACCAGAAGGGGAAAGTGAACCGGAAGAGGAAACTGAACCAGAAGGAGAGACTGATCCGGAAGAATCCAAAGCAGAAGAACCAACAGAATGGTAACCAATTGATACAGAATAACGAAGGGCGGTATGAGAGATCATGCCGCCTGTTTTTATCAGCAAAAAGGAGGTTGATAGCCGCAACCATTCAATTTTTTGATCTCTTTAGCGGAATCGGGGGATTTCGTGAAGGCTTAAGACGGGCAGGAAACTTTGTCTGTGTCGGACATTGCGAGGTGGATACTTATGCGGATAAGAACTACCGATTGCTGTTTGATACGGAAGGGGAGTGGTATTGTAATGACGCAAGAACAATCGAACCAGAACGAATGCCAGATTTTGATTTACTCTGTGCAGGATTTCCTTGCCAGGCATTCTCTATCGCCGGAAAGCGAGAAGGATTTGCAGATGCAAGAGGAACTCTCTTTTTTGAAATTGCCCGGATTCTTGAAGCTAAAAGACCCTCGTATTTTATCCTTGAAAATGTTCCCGGTTTGTTATCGCATGACAAAGGCCGGACGTTTTGCACCATCCTCAGTACGCTTTCTGAACTGGGGTACCATGTCGAATGGAAAGTGCTTAACAGCAAGGATTTCGGAGTCCCCCAAGCAAGAAAACGGGTGTATATTGTCGGATATTTTGATTTCCGATGTGCCGGAAAAGTATTACCTGAACCAGAAACAAATGGAGCAGCTCTTGTTCAAGTCCGGGCAGGAAGTCAGGGGAAAAGAGTTTATAGTCCAAGAGGATTAAGCTGCACCCTGACATCACAAGCCGGAGGAATGGGTGGAAAGACAGGATTATATGATGTGGGTGTTCCAATTAAAGAAAATACAAAGCTTGGCTACAAACTTGCAAGAGAGGGTGACAGCATCGATTTAGGCTATGCGAATTTCAACAGCAGGAGAGGAAGAGTCGGACATCAGATAGCACACACTCTGACTACAGGTATTCAACAGGGAACACTTCATTTCGTAGATTTGTCTCCACCACCACTGGTAACTGAAGAATGCAGAAGCCTTAATACTCGACAGTGCGGAATCCACAAATACAAAGGAGAATGTTCTGGTGTATTAAGGGAAGAAGGGGCAAGAGCAGTCCTTACACCAGCCAAAGAAAATGTTCGTCAGAACGGCAGACGTATGAAAGAACCCGAAGAACCGATGTTTACAATTACTGCAACCGATCGTCATGGCATCTTGTATCACGGCAGAATAAGAAGGTTAGTTCCGAGGGAATGTCTGCGACTGCAGGGTTATTACGACTGGCAGATTGATAAGATCATAGACAGCACTTCTGACGCACAGCTTTATAAACAGGCTGGAAACGGAGTAACTGTCAATGTTATCGAGGCAATTGGCAGATTGTTACAAAAGGCAGACTCCGAACTTAACACACAGAAAGTGTCTGAGAAAGGAATCCATTAGGCATGATCGGAATAAAAGACCAATACTTTGGCACAGAAATCGAAATGACAGGGATTACCAGACAACGTGCTGCAGAAGTTGTTGCTGAAATGTTTGGAACAGAAGCATATTATGACGGCACTACTTATGGAGTCTGGTCAGTGATAGATCTGGAAGGAAAAAAGTGGAAATTTATGTCTGATGGGAGCATTTATACACAACGGAAAGTATACGGTCGAATTGTAGACGCAGGTGGAGAATATTCAACAGAAATGGTATCACCGAAATTATCCTATGATGAAATGGGAAAGTTACAGGAAGTAGTACGATGTCTGCGACAGCATGGAGGTTTTGTAAATGAGTCCTGTGGTCAGCATGTTCACATAGATGCATCGAATCATACACCGCAGAGTCTGAAAAATGCACTGACAATTATGTATGCAAAGGAAGATATCCTGTTCAAAGCACTGAAAGTGCAGGAGAGAAGAGCAAATAGTTATTGTCAGAGGGTGCGACCGGAGGTATTGGAGAAAATCCGAAAAATACCAAATAAATCAGTCACAATGGACCGAGTAAGAAATGTCTGGTATGGAGGCAGGGATGGAAGTCATACCCATTATGATCATACCCGTTATTATGCTCTGAATCTTCATGCTGTGTTTTCCAAGGGAACTTTGGAATGGCGTTGTTTTGAAAGCACACTACATGCAGGAAAGGTGAGAGCAAATATTACACTGGCGTTAGCCATTTCCGCACAGGCAATCAATCAGAGATCGACACAGATGAAAAAGACACTGATATCAGAAAACCCGGCATTTACATTTCGTACATTTTTATTGAGACTTGGGTTAATTGGAGACGAATATAAAAATGTTCGAAAACATCTGCTGGCAAATCTGGATGGTGATCTTGCGTGGAGATATGATAAAAGCACGTATGAGTGTCTGAAGAAAAATCAAAGGACAGAAGGAGTCAGATAGAGGTGAGAAAAAATGAAAGATAGATATTACTTCGCTTATGGCAGCAACATGAATCTGGAGCAGATGAAGTACAGGTGTCCGGCTGCGGAAGTTGTGGAAAACGTCCGGCTTGAAAATTATCGGCTGGCATTTCAGGGAAGGGCTCCGGGCAATGGGGTAGCAACGGTTCTGCCGGAAAAAGGAAGCTATGTCGAAGGAGTCTTATGGAAAATCACAGAAGCGTGTGAGAAGAGTCTGGATTTTTATGAAGGATTCCCAAGTTTTTATGGGAAAGAATCGATTCGGGTAAAAAATCAGGATGGTGTGGAGAAAGAAGTGTTTGTATATATGATGAACGCTCCGCACAAAGATGTTCCGGCAAAGCCATCGAAATTTTATCTGGATGGAATTCTGGAAGGATGTAAGGATAACCAGATTCCAACGGAGTCTGTCATGGAAGCGGTAAAACGTACCAGACAGGAAGTAAAAAAAGAAAAAAATCGATATGCAAGATAAAACGTACCGCAGAGGAAACATCTTCTGCGGTATTTTACTGAAAAAATCTATTTATAATAGGAAGGAAAAGCACATGAAGGTTAGAAAATTAAAGACCAGAATTGCTGCTTTTGGACTGGCTGTCCTGATGGGCATCAGTACCTTGAGCAGTGCGAATGCGTTTGCGGCCGAACAGACAGGCTCGGAACAGCAGACGGAAGTACAGGCATCTGAACAGGCGGTAACAAGTCAGAAAGATACATCAGTTACAGCAGATGATATCACAAAAGCAGTTTCAGATGATACATTTGCAGTGGAAACCAGTATGGAAGGAATCCATTATGATGCAGAAAAAGAAGATGTTACGCTTGTAAGTATCAAAGATGAGAATGGTGGAGAGTATCATTCAGACAAAGCAGGAACATATATTGCCACTTATATGGTCGTTCCAAAAGATAAGAGTGACAGCTATACCATCACCCGTAAAGTGAATCTGACGGATACCGAAGGACAGGCACATTCCGAAGAAAATGGTGGAGAGAAACAGAAGTCAGATACAGAATCTGAAGATGATTCGGATTCGCCTGTGCAGAACTACACAGATGTAGAAATTGAAACATCCGAAGAAGATGCATCTGCACAGGCAATCAAAGAACTGAAAGAGGACATCGAAGAGGGAAATGTGATGGTATTGTCTGCGGCTGAAAGAGCTACAAGCAGCGGTTCCACAGTTACATTGACAAAGGGGAGAACTATTTATTATCCAAGTTATATTGGAAATTATCTTACTTGCCTGTTTACAGTCAATGGAAAAATTGCATACTGCCTTCAGTCCCAGAAAGCATCCCCACCGAGTGGAAGTTATGTAGCACAGGTACTGGACAGCAATAAAAATCTGCAGAAAGTCCTTTATTATGGTTATGGCGGGGCAGGAGATCTGACAGGAAGTTATCTGTCTGGAAAAACGGAAGATGAAAAGTATGTGTATACACACATTGCAGCCAGCTATGCTTATGCAGGAGAAGCCGGATTTACAGGGTGTAATTATAATGACCTTGTAAATGCAGGGGTTATCGCATATATCAATTATCTGTTTGGACAGGAAGAACCGCCAAAAGGTGAACTGAGCCTTTCAAGCACAAAGCTGAATGCAGTACGGGATGGAAACATCCAGAAAACACCAAATATCACACTGTCTGGAGATCACAGAAACTATGTGACACTGAGTGTACCAGAAAATGTGACAGCACATAATCTTTCCAAAGGAACAAGTGTTACAAATGGAAAAATCCAGATTTATGGTGGAGATACATTCTATCTGTCCGCAGATTTATTACTGACAGGCAGTTATGCTTCCGGCAACTTATATGGTTCTGTCGGAAAGACATGGAGAACACTGGTGTTGACAACCGGAGATTCCAAGCAGGATATCGGTGTATTCGAAAGCGAAACAGCAGCTCCGGTAAGCTTCAGCGTACAGTGGCTGAACATGACACGTATTGAGTTGACGAAGAAAGATATCAATACACAGAACCCACTATCTGGAGCAGTATACGGTATTTACACCGATAAGAAGTGCGAAAATCTGCTGATGACGATGACTGCAACCGGAACAGATGGAAAAGCAGTCAGTGATTATTTTGATGCCGCACTCAAAACTGTGTATGTAAAAGAAGTGACTGCACCGACCGGATATAAACGGAATCAGGAAGTCTATCAAGTGGACGTTGCAGCCGGAAAGACATTGACGCTAACAGCAACGGATGAGAGGGTCACCGGAAAAGTAAAGATCGCAAAGATTGATAAGGAAACACTTGCATTCCAGCCACAGGGAGACGGCGCTCTTCGAGGTGCGGTGTATGGTTTGTATGCCAAAGAGGACATCGTGCATCCGGATGGAACAACAGGGGTGCTGTATAAACAGGACAGCCTGATCGCACAGGGAGTCATCGATGATGATGGAACACTGGAGTTCTCAGAATTATATCTTGGAGAAATGTATGTAAAAGAGATCGCTCCGCCGGAAGGATATACACTGGATACTACAAGATATGAGGTATCCGTAACCTATGAGGGACAAGATGTTGCAGAAGTGACAAGAGACCTTACGGTAAAAGAGCAGGTAAAAAAACAGGCATTCCAGTTGATCAAGATCAGTGAAGATGGAGAGCAGACAGAAACAGACCTGGTCGCAGGAGCAGGATTTCAGGTATATCTGATCAGCAGCCTGTCACAGGTGAAAAATGGAAAGCTGAAACCGGCCAATGGAGAAAGCTATACGGCAAGTGATTTCAAAAATTATGATTTCAGTAACGAGAAGGTGGCAGTCACCTATGAGAATGGAACAGCCGTACCAGTGCCGGAACTGATCACAGATACAAAAGGATACGCAGTCAGCCCGGAACTGCCTTATGGAAGTTATGTTGTGGTAGAAAGCACGACACCGGAGAATCTGAAGACCATCGATCCATTTGTGGTAAATGTGGAAGATGACAACAGAGAACCTATGCAGTGGCGAGTGTTTGATGACCGTCCGTTTGAGTTCCTGTTAAAAATCGTGAAGAAAGATGCACAGACAGGGAATACTGTTTTAAAGGCAGGGGCATCTTATAAGATTTACGATGTGACAAATAAGAAGTACATTGAACAGGTCGTTCAGTATCCGAAAAAAGAAAAGATCAGCGTATTCCAGACCAATGAGGAAGGATATCTGATCACACCGCAGGAACTGAAATGCTCAACTTATCGGATCGAGGAAGTGAAAGCACCGGAAGGATTTGTAAGACAGGGATACGAAGAGTCTCTGTATGACGGAGCAACGATCCTTTCACCATTAGACCAGACTGCAAAGGGAACTTATAAAGAAAATCCGCAGAGTGCCATTGAGATCACCGTATCCTCAAACACGGCACACCAGATCGATCCGGATACAGGAGCTGCAATCGTAGAGGTAGAACAGAAAAACGATGAACAGGTGGGAAGTCTGTTCCTGACCAAAAAAGGAGAACAGCCTACCGAAGTAACCGGGGATTCTGTTCTGGCAAAAGTAAAGACGCTTGTGTCAAAGGTAAAAAATGCGGTATCCGGGAAAGAAGAAACAGGTATCTATAAAGGATTTAAATATGAAGAAACCGGAGTAGAAGGTGCCCAGTTTGAAGTATATGCCAAGGATACCATTTATTCACCGGATGGGGCAAAGGACGAAGAAGGGAATCCGCTTGTCCGTTACGAGAAAGATGATTTGGTAGCCAAACTGACTACAGACGAAGAGGGAATGGCAGTACTCAACAACCTGCCACTGGGAACTTATTATCTGAAAGAGGTTGTGGCAGGAGAGAATTTTGTTCTGAATATCGAGCAGAAAGAATTTACTCTGACAGCCGAGGATGATACACAGGCAGTTGTTTATGAAGGGGTTACTTACAAAAACGAGAGACAGAAGGTGTCCGTATCAGTAGAAAAGAAGGACTCTGTTACGGGAGAAAAACTGGAAGGAGTCATCTTCGGACTGTATGCCGGGGAAGATATCGTCTCTAATCAGGGAGAAGTTCTTGTAGAGAAGGATACCCTGCTGGAAAAGAAAGCAACCGATAAGAACGGAAATCTGACCTTTGACAGTGACCTTCCACATGGGAAATATTATGTCAAAGAGGAAGTCAGAAAAGCCGGATATCTTCCGAACGAGGAAGTATGGAAAGTAGATGCATCCTACGAAAACCAGAATCTTGAAAAGATTGTACTGAGTAAAGAAGTTGAGAACCAGCCGACCGAGACACGGATCAGCAAGACAGATGCAACCACCGGAAGCGAGCTGGAGGGAGCAAAACTTCAGGTAATCGACAAAGACGGAAATATCGTGGAAGAATGGACCAGTACCAAAGAAGAATATGTGATCTATGGTCTGCCGGAAGGAATTTATACCTTGCATGAAGAACTGGCTCCTTATGAAGACGGCTATGTGTCTGCCAGCGATGTGACCTTTGAAGTCAAAGAAGACGGAAGTGTGACAAAGGTTGAAATGAAAGACGAATATTCCAAAGTGGAAATTTCCAAAACAGACATTACCACAGGGAAAGAACTAGAAGGGGCAAAACTTCAGATCATCCGAAAAGACGGAACTGTTCTGGAAGAGTGGATCACGGACGGAAAGCCACATTCTGTTGTGAAGCTTCCGGTCAATGAGGAACTTACCTTGCGTGAGATCACAGCACCAGATGGTTATGAGATTGCCGAAGATGTTACATTTACATTGAAAGATACGATGGAAGTGCAGAAAGTAGAAATGAAAGATGCCAGAACACCGGAGAAAACAACTGAAAAGACCAATGCACCAAAAACAGGGGATAACCAGAAAGTATGGGCATTTGTCCTGCTTGCACTGGCATCTGCCGGAACAGTTACAGGGGTGACTGTGTACCACAGAAAGAAGTCAAGAATGACAGAAAACAAAGAAGAAACAGAAGAAAAATAAAAGAAGAATAACTGGATAAATCAATCCGGCAGGGCAGGAGATGTGTATCAGGCAGCTCCTGCCCTGTTTATCTTGCCATGCATTCGTAAGTAAGGATTTTCCAGTGGCAGGACTTATAGATATAAGGAGAAGAAAAAATGAGACGTTATTATACAGCAGAATCAGTAACAGAAGGACACCCGGATAAAGTATGCGACCAGATCGCAGACGCAATCTTAGATGAATGCCTGAAACATGATCCGTCTTCAAGGGTTGCATGTGAAGTGCTTGCCACAAGAGGAAATGTGTTTGTGGCTGGAGAAATCAGCAGCGGATATGAGCCGCCAGTGTTTGATGTGATCCGAAAGGTTCTGGGAGAATGCGGATATTGTACGGATGGAATAGAAATGGATACGTTTGTACACCAGCAGAGTCCGGATATCGCAAAAGCAGTGAGTGTATCAAAAGAATTCCGGGACAACAATGGAAAAAAGGGAAGAGACAGAAGCAGGGGAGCTGGAGATCAGGGCGTTATGGTCGGTTATGCGTGTGATGAAACCGCACAGCTTATGCCAATGCCTATCGTTTTGGCACACCGGATCACCCGTGAACTTTCGGCTTGCAGAAGAAGCGGATATATCAAAGATATCTTTTCGGATGGGAAAGCACAGGTAACCGTAGAATATGAAGATGAAAAACCAGTGAGACTGGAAAGCGTGGTTGTTTCCTGCCAGCATGGTGCAGAAAAGAGTCTGAAGAAGTTAGAGACCGAGATCAGGGAGAAGGTGCTTCGTCCGGCACTCCGATTACTGCCTCCGGATGAGGATACGAAGATCCTGGTCAATCCGTCAGGGAGATTTGTGTGCGGAGGTCTTGATGCAGATACCGGACTGACCGGAAGAAAGCTGATGGTGGATACCTATGGCAGTATGGTTCCGCATGGCGGCGGTGCATTTTCGGGGAAAGACTGTTCAAAAGTAGACCGTTCTGCAGCATATATGGCAAGATATATTGCTAAAAATATGGTGGCTGCAGGATTTGCAAGCAAGTGTCAGGTGTCTTTGGCTTATGCAATCGGAGTAGCAGAGCCGGTTATGATTGAGGTGGATACCTTTGGTACAGGAAAAGTGTGTGCGGATGATTGTCTGGCGGCAGCAATCCCACTGGTGTTTGGAGTGACACCCGTTCAGATCATGGAATCCCTTCGACTGAATCGTCCGATTTTTCGTCAGACGGCAGTTTTTGGTCATTTTGGAAGAAAGGAGTTTCCTTGGGAGCGGACGGATAAGGTACTGGCTCTTCAGGATGCAATTCTGTAATGCCCTGGGTAACGGAAGAAGAGATTCAGGCAGCAAAAAATATGACTGCGTATGAGTATTTGCGAACGCATCAGGCACAGCGACTGCAAAAGACAAGAACCAGAAATGAATGGCAGTTAACGGACCATGACAGTTTTAAAATCAATGAACTGTCAAGTAAATGGCATTGGAAATCCAGAGATATCGGTGGCGTGTCTGCACTGCGGTTTCTGATTGAAGTAGATGGAATGAAATTTACAGATGCCGTAAAACTGCTGTGCGAAGAGAGTCCGTCTTTTATTCCGACACAGTCTGTGGAAAGGGAAAAACTGCCATTTAAGCTGCCGGAGAGGTATTGTAATTGCAGACGAATCAGGGCGTATTTAAACCACAGAGGAATCAGCGATGAAGTGATCACGTATTGTATTTCACATGAAATCCTTTATGAAAGTGTCCCGTATCATAACGCTGTTTTTGTTGGGAAAGATGAATCCGGAAAAGCAAGATATGCATTCCTGCGAGGAATCTATGAAAAAAACGGGAAGGGATTCAAGATGGAGCAGACCGGGAGTGAAAAAAAGTACAGCTTTTGTATTCCACCTGAAAGAGAAACAAAACGAGTTGCCGTATATGAAGCGTGTATTGATGCACTGGCACACATGACACTGGAAGAAGGAAAGAGGGATAAATATCGTCTTTCCCTTGGGGGAATCGCTGCTCCGAAAGAAAACGCACTGATACAGAGTGAACGTTTTAAAAAGCCGCCGGACGCACTGGAAGAGTTTCTGAAGAACCATCCGGAAATCAAAGAAATTGAAATATGCACCGATAATGACTTTGCCGGGAGATGGGCGAAAGAACAGATGAAAAAACATTATGAGGGAACGTATCAGATTATCTGCAATCTGCCGGAAAAAGAAGGGGCAGATTATGCAGACCTTGCGAAAGAAAAAAAGCAGGCAAATAAATGCAGGGATAGACCATTGGAAAGAAGGTGATAGAGAATGGAAGAAAAAGGAACGATGCACGTACATCTGTTGACGGAGCTGACTGGAAATCTTTATTCAGAAGAATCCGAATGGGAAGAAGATTGGTCGGAGAGTGATGAATATGGAATGCCGTTAGATGGAACAGAACTTGCCGATTATGAAGAAGTCATCCGAGAAGAACTGGAACTCTATGGGGAAGATGATCTCATGCAGTATTTTGATGGAAGTGAGTCCATTCATGGAAAAATACAAAGTGCAGTTGTTACGATAGAAAACAAAGATGGAATCCTGTACGGCTGTACCAAACTGGAATTAAATGAATTTTTAAGTCAGGAAGAACTACAGGAATTCACCGAATACATTACAGGGCAGTACAGTGACGGTTGGGGTGAAGGATTTGAGCAGAGGGATATCAAGGTAGATGGTGGAAAGCTGAATGTGCATTTCTGGCATCCAGATATGGAGCAGCCGAAAATCTATGAAAAGAAAACAGAGCAGATCCCGATAAAGCCTGAGAAACAACGTCCCAAGTTACAACTCCTTGGACATGATGGGAATATTTTTTCCATTATGGGCGATGCCTCAACTCTTTTGAAAAAGAATAAACAGACAGCAGAAGCAAAAGAAATGTGTAAAAGAGTATTGGAAAGTGGGGATTATTACAAAGCACTTTTGATTATCAGCGAATATGTGGAAACCGAGTTGAGTCCGCCACCAAAAGAAAATAAAAAGACAAAGAAGAAAAATCAGCCGGAACGCTGAGAAAAGAAAGGATGATGCCTATGACAAATGGCCTGAGTTTGGAAGAACTTATGAAAGAGGGAACATACCCGGAGGAATATGCTGAAGGGGAAAACTGGAAAATATTACATGGAGATACATTAAAACTGGTCAAAGCATTCCAGCCGGGAATCTTTGATGCAGTCATTACCGATCCACCGTATGCGTCCGGTGGAACAAAGCAGAATGAAAGAAATCGTACTACAAACCAGAAATACAGCAGTATGAGTGTTGCGAATGCACTTCCGGATTTCGATGGAGATAATAAAGATCAGAGATCCTGGACACACTGGATGGCTGAGTGGCTCTATGATGTGCGGAAAGCCTGCAAGAAAGGTGCTCCGATCTGCCTATTCATTGACTGGCGTCAGTATCCATCGATTACTGATGCATTGCAGTGGGCAGGATGGATCTGGAGAGGAACAGCGGTGTGGGATAAGGGAAACTCCCGTCCACAGAAAGGTCGTTTTCGCCAGCAGGCTGAATACATTGTGTGGGGCAGTAACGGACCGATGCCGATCAACCGTCCGGTATCTTGTCTGCCGGGCGTCTTCCGATATGGAAATCCGCAGAACCGGATTCATGTGACAGAGAAACCGTTGCAGCTTATGAAAGATGTCATCCAGATTTGTGAACCGGGAGGGCTGATCCTGGACCCGTTTGCCGGAGCAGGAACAACTGTCCTTGCAGCGGTTATGACAGGTTATCGTGCAGTGGGAATTGAGGTAACAGATGCCTACTACAAACTGGGAAGTGACAGAGTGAAAATTGCATTAGAAGCAGAGCAGAAAGAGGATGAAAAGTAGCCGGGATGTCCAATTGGACATCTTGTTTTTTATAGAGAAAATCAGTGGCATCCAACTGGATGCAGGAAGGAGATGGAGCGTATGGAACAGGCTCTGGCTTATGTGTGCTGTTCAGCAGAAGAAAGCCGGGTAAAGGTGCAGAAATATTGCAGAAAAATCTATGAACTTGGGTATGTAGCAATCTGTCCGAGATTTGTATTCTCACCATTCTTGGAAGAGTCCGATGCAGAAGATATGCAGGGATATGGAAGAATGTCACATATCCTTTTGCGGAGATGTCGGATGGTAGTCGTATGTGGAAAAGAAGTGACAGGAACAATGAATACCGAAATCAGTATGGCAGATAGACTCCATATCATTTGTACGACACTCGATGGACTGGTACAGATAAAAGAATCAAAATAAATCAGAATCGAGTCAATCCAGTGCTACAGAAACTGGTGGTACTCGTTTTGCAAGCATAGCGTTTGGATATCCAAACGCACTTTGGGGAGAACCCCAATC
>ERZ773235.1074-NODE-1074-length-30647-cov-9.917887_pt1 | contig 30647 bp, 29 predicted proteins | sample MGYA00580522_ERZ773235 | MGnify/ENA primary metagenome ERZ773235 (study PRJEB29015, sample SAMEA2737797) | human gut metagenome | biome: human gut; feature: human-associated habitat; material: faeces | place: China | collected 2012 ...
CGAGGGTCCACCCGTTCCCATCCCGAACACGGAAGTTAAGCTCGCTTCTGCCCACGATACTTGGCTGGAGACGGCCCGGGAAAATAGGTAGCGCCAACATAAAACCATCACTCTCTTGAGTGATGGTTTTATTTGTCAAAAGCTATAATTGCTTTAATGTAAGGATTTGCCATGCATCGCATGTCAAATCCTTACATTGATTTCAATATTCATTGTCCATCAGCCACTTTTATATTCCGTCTCCTGTCGAATAATCTTCCGAAGCGCGGTCAGATAGGGGGAGAAAGCAACATTGTCATTTCCATAGGTTAAATTCAGTCCATATTCCAGCGGAAGCCAAGTACTCAACGGGGACTCATTGTGTGAGATTACAGCTTCAAGCTTATCTATGGCTTTATAGAGCTTAGCCTCTGGTGTCTGCAGCGCATTCATTTCAGCATATAGTGCAGCCATATCATAACGATATGGCTGGGGAAGATTGCTGCCCCACTGTGCCAGAAGATCGTCTTTTGTAGCGGTGTCTTCATCGGTTTTTTCAAAAGTGGGAATATCGCCGGTAAAACACTCACCAAGACCATGAATTAGGCACATCTTTATGACCTTGTTCATATCCAGATCAGGAAACTCGTCCTGTAGCAGATAGGCCATCAGCGCAGCGCGCCAGCTGTGTTCCGCTACACTTTCGTGGCGGCCGTGGCTGGTGAGCAGTGACGAGTGGTATCTTTAAGCCGTGCTGCGGTATGTTGTAGTACGGAAAGCAAATCCTGAGTCCTCAATTGCGTATCTCCTTTTGATTGCTAAGAAAGGCCATTTACCTACGGGTAAACGGCCTTTCTTCGTTTTAGATTAGAAGTTGTCCTTTTGGAAGATCTTCAGAATATCATTGAACGATTTATCCATATCGTCATCGGCTTTCTCACCCTCAGCAGGAAGGGGGTCCAGCTTCACTTTATCTGAAGCTTCTTCAGCTTTCGGCTGCTCTGCGGCGCTGGGCTTGTCCTGACCGTCATGCACATCGGAAAATCCCGTAGCGATTACCGTAACGCGAATCTCGTCATCCAGCGTTTCATCAAAAGTGGCGCCGAAGATTGTCAAAGCATCAGGATGTACCGCCTGCTGTACCAGCGTGGCAGCCTGCTCGACCTCCTCTAAACCGATATCGGTAGAGCCAGTGATGTTGATCAGTACGCCCCGCGCACCTTCGATCGAGGTTTCCAGCAGGGGACTGGAAATCGCCATACGGGCAGCCTCCTCAGCCTTGCCCTTCCCGGCAGCACGACCGACACCCATGTGTGCCATACCGGCATCCTTCATGATGGCGGTCACATCGGCAAAGTCCAGATTGATAAAGCCGGTGTCACGAATCAGGTCAGAGATAGACTGAACCGCCTGACGCAGTACGTCGTCAGCGATTTCGAAAGCGTTGGCAAAGGTGATTTTTTGATCGGTGGCATACTTCAGCCGCTCATTAGGGATAATGACCAGAGAATCCACCCTTTCTTTCAGCTCGGCAATACCGGATTCGGCCTGCTGCGCACGCCGGCGTCCCTCAAAGCCGAAAGGCTTTGTGACAACGCCAACCGTCAACACGCCCAGCTCGCGCGCTACCTCGGCAACGACAGGTGCGGCGCCGGTTCCTGTGCCGCCGCCCATGCCGGCGGTGACAAACACCATATCGGTATCCTCCAGCGCCTTGCTGATCTGGTTGCGGCTTTCCTCAGCGGCCTTGCGGCCGATTTCCGGGTTGGAGCCGGCACCCTTACCGCCGGTCAGCTTCTCGCCGATCTGCAGCTTATAATTGGCACTGGAGGCGTTCAGCGCCTGCTTATCCGTGTTGACCGAGATGAAGTCAACGCCCTGTGCACCACTGTGCACCATACGATTGACCACATTGTTGCCGCCGCCGCCGACACCGACGACCTTAATATTGACTACGTTTTCCACGCCTGTTTCGAGTCCAAAAGCCATGTTCGTTTCCTCCGGCAGAAATGGTATAAAAACGACAAATCGTCCATTTGAAAATACTATATCTTGTATTATTATATTGCGGAACGTTCCGCAGGTCAAGTGTTAACGGCTTTTTTTCAAAAAAAGTTCGCCTGAGGGGAATCAACCGGGAATAAAACTGGCCTTTCCGTCCTGTGTCATATCAATAGCGCCCTTTTCGTTAACCTCAAGCCGTTCCACAACGGCAAGAAGGTAATTCAGCTTATAATCAAAATCCGCATTCCAACGGAAAGTAACATCAAACCGATCCAGATAGCGTATGACCACTTGTGCGGTGTCGCTCAGATCGATGGACTGCACATCCTGCAGCATGCCTTTGTCACGCAGGAGGCCTAATATTGTCAGCAACTCCTGCGCCGCCGCAGATTGTTCCTCCGGAACCTGAATGGCGGCGCCAACTTGTGGCTCCAGCAGTGACAGGCCTTTTACCACAGCATATTGCTTGGCGCTGGCGGTACTCTTGCTGTCCACGATTTTCCCGTCTCCCGAAAGCAGCCATAGCTTTCCGTCCTGCTGTACGGCTGCAGGAGCAGAGCACTCCCGCACAATAACGATCAGCGTATCCGGCAGCTGACGGGTAATCTGTACGGTTTCAACATAGGGCAGTGCGGAGGTGATCTCTTCGGACGCATTGTATTTATTCAGAAAGAACATATTGTCGCCGGTTTTGATTCCGCTTGCCTCTATGATCTGGTCGGACGTATAGCGGCTGTTTCCCTCTACAGATACAGTCTCCACCTTGAAAAACATTGTCAGCGCCACGGCAATGGCACCGCAAATAACCATAAAGACCAGAATTCTATATAAAAATGAAAACCGACCCTGCCGTCTCCTGCGGCTGTACTTGTTGCGTCTGGCCATAGTGTATCCTTTCTCTATATGTCATACATCGGCGGTGTGGATCGAGGCACCCAATGCGGTAAGGTCGCCCGCTATATCCTGATAACCCCGCTGAATGTGGTGAATATCGTGAATTTGTGTGCTGCCGCTGCAGGTCTGCAGGGCTGCAATCACCAGCGCTGCGCCGCCTCTCAGATCGGCGGTGTGCACGATGGCCCCATGAAGCTTTGGTACGCCGCAGATCACGGCGACTCGCCCCTCCAGACGAATGTCCGCCCCCATTCGCATCAGTTCCGGCACATGGCGGTAGCGGCTCTCAAACATGTTCTCCACGAACATGGTGGTCCCTGTGCTGCACAGCAGCGCGGCCATCAGGGGAGCCTGTGCATCCGTCGGAAATCCGGGATAGGGTGAAGTACGCACCGGTGCAACGGCGCGCAGGCGTCCTTCGCTTTTCAGCGTAATGGTATCCTTGCCGCACTGCAGATGGCAACCCGCCTGATGCAGCGCCGTGGTCACGGTAGCCAGGTGGCGGTAATCCACACCATCCAACGTGATCCTGCCGCCGCTTGCCGCCGCTGCACACAGGTATGTAGCTGCCGCGATGCGGTCTCCGATACAGCGGTGAGTGCCGCCGTGCAGCGTTTTGCCGCCGCAGACGGTGATGGATGAGGTTCCGGCGCCATAAACCGTTGCGCCCAGCTTTTGCAGAAAGTCCTGCAGATCCACGATCTCCGGCTCGCGGGCCGCATTGGAGATCACGGTTACCCCCTCTGCGCCGCAGGCGGCTAAGATGGCGTTTTCCGTGGCGCCCACGCTGGGCAGTGTCAGCACAATATCTGCCCCCTGCATATGGTCGGCATGACATAGAAGGCTGCCGCCAACCTCATTGATCTCGGCGCCAAGTGTACGCAGGGCAGTCAGATGCAGGTCGATGGGACGCGGGCCAAGTTCACATCCGCCGGGATAAGACAGTTCTGCCTGAGAGCAGCGACTGAGGATGGCCCCCAGAAAGATCACGGATGAGCGCATTTTGCGCATCAATGCCTCCGGAATGTCACACCGTGTAATGTGCGTGGTGTCCACCACAAGGTCGCTGCCCTCCCAACAGACAGCGCAGCCAAGATGCCGCAGAATATCCGATGCCGTGTCCACATCGCTGAGACGGGGACACGCTGTGATCCGACAGACATCGCCGGCCAGCAGTGTGGCGGCCAGTATCGGCAGCACGCTGTTTTTGGCGCACTGTACGGTGATCCGGCCGTGAAGAGGGCGGCCGCCCTCGATCATCAAATAAGACATATCGCTCCGCCTTTCCCAATGGTTTTACCCATCCTATGTCATGCGGAGCTTGCCCCGTTACAGCAGGGACATCAGTGTGCGGTAAATACGTTCGGTGGCATCGGGAATGCCCAGCTGAGCCATAGCCATGGCCATAGCGGTCCGTTTTTCGGTATCGTGTAAAATGGCTTCTGTTTCGCGGTATAATGCATCGCCATCGGCTTCTTCCTCGGTCAGTACCACGGCGCCGCCATGGCGCTCCAGCAGCCGGGCGTTCTTCTCCTGATGGTTGGCCACCACATAAGGCGAGGGTACCAGAATGGATGGCATCCCCAGCGCGGTCAGCTCGCTGAGCGTGCTGGCGCCCGCCCGGCTGATTACCAGATCGGCCGCCGCCATGACGACGGCCATGTCGTAGATATACTGCCGTGCGTCCAGCATAGGGCTGGTAAGATTCCGCTTTTCCATTTCACCGCACAGCTGCGGCCAGTCGTTTCTGCCGGCGGCATGAATGTGGTGAAAGGGGAAACCATCCTGCTTTTCCCGCTCAAAGAATGCCAGCATCCGCTCATTCATAGTGGAGGCACCCAGACTGCCCCAAAATGAGACCACCAGCGGCTTATCGTCCGTATAACCCAGCTTTTGCCGTGCCTGCGCTTTGGTCAATTCAAAAAAGTCGCCGCGTACCGGCGTTCCGGTCACGACTACCTTATCCGGGTGCTTATAATGGCGGCGGCAATCCTCAAACCCCACCATTACGCAGTTCACACAGTCCTCCAGCAGCTTTGTGGTCAGGCCGGGAATCATGTTGGACTCGTGGACGGCGGTGGGAATATGATGCCGGGCGGCGGCTTTTACCGCCGGGTAGCTGGCATAGCCGCCGGTGCCTACCACCAGATCGGGTTTGAAGTCCCGGATAATGGCATCCGCTTCCCGGCGGGAGGTCACCAGCGTTTTAGCGGTTTTTAAATTGTGCCGTATGCCTTCTAAAGAGAGGGAGCGGCGAAAATTGCTGACCTCCACGGCGGCGAAATCATACCCCGCTTTTTCCACAAGACCCCGCTCCATGCCATTGGGTGTGCCCACGAACAGTATGCGCCCGGCGGGGTCCTTTTCCTGCATATACCGCGCCAGCGCCAATGCCGGATTCACATGTCCGGCGGTGCCGCCGCAGGTAAAAATCACATTCATAGCTTTTCGCTCCTTTTATCCGTTTCGCGGCGCAGGGATCTGCCGTGAAACGCTCAATACAAGGCCCATTTCCACCAGCTGCAGGGCAAGCGCCGTGCCGCCGTAGCTGAAAAAGGGCAGGGAGATGCCGGTGGCGGGAACAAGACCGGACACCACCGCGATATTCAGGAATACCTGTAATCCCAGATGGGTCATGACGCCGACCACCAGCAGCGTGCCGAAGCGGTCACGGGCGTGCAGGGCGATCCAGAAGCCGCGCAGCAGCAGCAGCGCAAAGATCAGCATGATCACGCACGCGCCGATCAACCCCAGCTCCTCACATACCACGGCGAAGATAAAGTCGTTATGCTCTTCCGGCAGGTACAGGAATTTCTGCCGTCCCTTGCCCAGTCCCAGGCCCAATAGTCCGCCGGAACCGATGGCGATCAGGCTTTGCACCATCTGATAACCGTCGTCGCTCATATCCAGCCATGGGTCGTGCCACATGGCGATACGGCTGGCGCCGTAGGAGATCACGCCTTTTTCCACCAGCTTGACAAATAAAAACGCTACGCCGGCAACACCGCCGATACCTGCGCCGATGAGCCAACCCTGCATGCCGCCCACCGCCATCATGATAGCGCCGGTACCCACGATCAGGATCGTGCCGGACAGATGGGGTTCCAGCAGCATCAGAATGGAGATTACGCCCAGGATCACGGCATAGGGCAAGATACCCTCGCGCCATTCCAGCATTTTTTCTCTCTTTTTTGAAATGCTGTCGGCAAAGTAGACGATAACCGCCAGCTTGGCAATCTCCGACGGTTGGAAAGTAAACACATTTTCAATACCCAGCCAGCGGGTGGCGCGGTTCTGGGTGATGCCCACATGGGGGATAATGACCAGGATCAGCAGAAAAACCGAGAAAATCAGCAGCATGCGGGCTGCGCCGCGCCAGCGCTGATAGTTGATCTTGGCCACCACAAACATGGCGGAAAGGCCCAGCGCGGCGAAAATTGCCTGCCGCTTGAAATAGAAAGCGGGATTCCTTCCGCCGGTTTCATAGAAAGCGGAGGGGAAGCTGGCGGAAAACAACATCACAAGGCCGATAGCCGTCAGCAGCAGTGTCAGCAACAGAAAGGGGACATCCATGCGGCCACCCTTGGCAGCCAGCAGATGCTTGCGCTCCACGGCTTTACGGCGCATTTTTTCCGCGTGTTTTACCGGGGGGTGCTGGGGCCGCTGGGAATATTGCGGCATAAGATGTTCCTCCTTTCTGTGATATAGGGCAGGGTATGGTGATTGCTTCACAGGGGGGCGATGCCCGCGCAGTGGAGCGAAGCGGAACAAGTACCCCTGGTGTGTATCGCCCCGAAAGCCTCACAGAGCTCGCGGCGCGGACACCGCGAAAAAATCTCCTTGGCCGCCAGTGTGTCCGAAAGACGCGCGCAGTTGGCCGTAAACTTATTTGACAGAAAAGTCGTCAGACTTTTCACCAGTATCTTTTACATGGCCAGAAATCTTCCGTTCACTGCCAAAATGGCCAGCAGGCAGAACAGCAGACTCACCGTGGCGAAGACGGCCACCACCTTCCGTTCGCTCCAGCCGCACATCTCGAAATGATGGTGCAGGGGCGCCATTTTAAAGATCCGCTTGCCATGGGTCAGCTTAAAATAGCCTACCTGAATGATGTCGGAGAGAGTCTCACAGAGATAGACAAACCCAACAAGAATCAGCACCAATGGCATATCATAGGCGAAAGCCAGCGCCGCCACCGCGCCTCCCAGAAACAGTGATCCGGTGTCGCCCATAAACACCTTGGCGGGATAGTGGTTATACAGCAAAAACCCCAGAAGACCGCCAAACAGAGCGGCGCTGAAGATGCTCAGCTGGGTGTAGTAAACGGGAATGGCCGCCAGCACCAGATACTGGGGCATATAGCCGCATCCCTCCCAGGTGAAGAAAGCCGCCACCGGCAGCGTTACGCTGCTGGAAAGACCGTCGATGCCGTCCGTGATGTTGACGGCATTGACCGTTCCCACAATCACAAATGCGGCAAACACCAGATAGACGCCCCAATTCAACACCACATAGGTGTTGAAAAAGGGAATGTACAGGTTGGGACTCAGCATGCCCTCATAGCGCATCAGGCACAAAAAGGCAATGGCAGCCGCCAACTGCAGAAGGAATTTCTGCGGAGCGGTCAGACCGGTGTTCTGATGGTGCTTCACTTTCTGATAGTCGTCAATATAGCCGATACCGCCGAATACCAATGCGAACAGGTATACATACAGGTGCTGGAAGCTGCCCTCCAGCATGCCCTGCCAGCCACAGATGACGATGGCCACACCGATACCGATGATAAACATCAGTCCGCCCATGGTGGGGGTGCCCTGTTTGGACATATGCCATTTGGGACCGATCTCCTTAATGCTCTGGCCCGCCTTCAGGCGGACAAGGGCGGGGATCAGCAGCTTACCTACCACTGCGGTGACGACAAAGCTGACGATGGCAGCCAGAATAATTTCCATGCGTATGACTCTCTTTCTCCTGCCCCGGAGGGGCGTTTTTCTATCGTTTATTACTGCATTTCCCGCAGATGCCGGGCCACGATTTCCCGTTCGTCCATGTGGAAGTGCTGATGATTGATTTCCTGATAATCCTCATGCCCCTTGCCGGCCAGCACGATCACATCACCCGGCTGGGCGTGATCCATGGCGTAGTGAATGGCCTTCACCCGATCCGGCTCCACGGCATAGGCGGAGCAGCCTTTCATGCCCTCCAGAATGTCGTGGATGATAGCCATCGGCTCTTCCGTTCGGGGATTGTCGGATGTGACGATGGTGAAATCTGCCAGCCGTGCCGCAATTTCACCCATCACGGGGCGCTTGGTGCGATCACGGTCGCCGCCGCAGCCGAATACCACCACGGTGCGGCCCTTGGTAAACTCGCGAACGGATGCCAGAACATTTTCCAGCGCGTCCGGCTTATGGGCATAGTCATTGAGAATGGTAAAGTCCTTTCCGGGAGTGGGAATGATCTCCATACGCCCTTTGACGCCGTGATTTCGGGCCAATGCATCGGCACACTCTGAAATGGGAACCCCCAGATTCCAGCAGGCGGCAATGGCGTCCAGCGTGTTATACACCGTAAAGATGGCAGGAATACCCACATGGACATGGGCCCATTCCGTGTCCGCCTCGGCGTCGTAGTCTACGCTGCCGGCGTGGAGTTGGATGTTCTTGGCGGAAAGATCCGCCCCGCATTTGGCACTGTAGCTGAAGGTGCGGCAGGGGCAATGCGCCAGCATCCGATCATGCCATGGGTCGTCGGCGTTATAGATGGCCACATCGCAGCGGTCAAAGAGGATGGCCTTGGCATCGCAGTATTCCTCCATGGTGCGGTGGAAATCCAGATGGTCCTGACTGAGGTTGGTAAAGATACCCACGGCAAAGCGGATGCCGTATACCCGGTCTAGCACCAGTGCATGAGAGGAGACTTCCATCACCACATGGGTGCATCCGGCGTCTGCCATCTGACGAAACAGCTTTTGCAGCTCAAAGGATTCCGGCGTGGTGCGTTCGGTGTGCAGCACCTGAGTGCCGATCATGTTCTGAATGGTGCCCACTAGTCCCACCTTGGCCCCGGCCTTCTGCTCCAGAATGCTCTTGATGAGATAGGTGGAGGTGGTCTTGCCGCTGGTGCCGGTGATGCCGATCATGGTCATTTCCCGGTCGGGATGGTCAAACCAGTTGCCGGCCATCAGTGCCAGTGCCCGGCGGGAATGCGCCACCTGTACATAGGGGATATTTCCCTCCGGTATATGCTCACATACCACGCAGACCGCGCCTTTTTCCATCGCCATGGGAATGAAACGGTGTCCGTCCACCGCTTCGCCGCTGATGGCCACGAACACGTTTCCCTTTTCCACGGTGCGGGAGTCATAGCTCACGCCGCTGATCTCTTGATCAAGATCTGCGCTGGCGGAAAGAATATCCAACCCATTCAGTACATTCTTTAATTTCATAGAAGATTCCTCCTCAAGTCCTGTTTAGGGCGGCATGTGCCGCCTGTACCAGTATAGCAGACATTAAATGCATGGAAAAGACCATTATCTGCCGGTTATATGGCGAAAGATGCGCGGCTAGTCCCTCACTGTGGTGTCGCCCAGCCGCACGGTGATCACCGTTCCGGCGCTTACCTCTGTTCCGGCTTCCAGCTCCTGACTGAATACCAGCACGGTGTTGGATTCGGAACTGGTGGTACCGGTAAAACGGATCAGCAGTCCTGCATTGGTGGCTGCGGTATTGGCTTCGGAGGCTGTACGTCCTACCAGAGAGGGTACCGTACACATTTTATCCGGTTTTTCAGCTCCGGCATACAGCACCACTGTGGATTTGCCCGGGATGATGGCGCCGCCCACAGGCGTCTGGTCGGTGATGCTCTCGCCGTCGCCCTCCACCTTGCAGGCAAAGCCGCGTTCTTTCATGCGGTCCTTGGCCTCCTGCACGGACATGCCGATGACATTGGGCACCGTGGTGTCCACGCCCATCAACTCCTCGGCGCTGTAGCTGGGTTCAATGCCCAGATAGGGGAGGATCTCTTCCATAATATGGCTGGCTGTAGGCGCCACCATATTGCCGCCGGATACATAAGTACCGGTGGAGCGGCTGGGGGTATCCATGGTGATGAGCATCATGATCTGGGGATCGTCCGCCGGGGCAAAGCACAGGAAGGAAACCACCACGTCGCCGGTCTGGCCCTTGTCGGCCGTGCCGGTTTTGCCGCCGATGCGGTAGCCTGCCACCTGACCGTTTTTGCCGGTACCGCTGGCTACCACATATTCCAGGCATTCCCGCACGGTGGCGGAGGTTTCCTCGCTGATGACCTGACGCACCGGTGTGTCATCATGCTGCCAGACCACATTGCCGTCGCTGTCTGTGATCTGCTTGGCAAAGTGGGGTGTGTAGAGGTATCCGCCGTTGACACAGGCGGCCTGCGCCGTGATCAGCGCCAGCGGCGTTACGGTAAAGTTCTGGCCGAAAGCGTAGCAGGCCAGATCCAGTTGGGTAAAGTTGGCGTCCGCGGCAAACACGCCTGTGGCCTCGCCGCCCAGATCGATGCCCGTGGCGGACATGATGCCGAACGAGCGCATGTAGTCATAGAACTTTTCCGTACCTAATTTCAGGCCGTAGGAAATAAAGGCGGGGTTGCAGGAGTTACCCACCGTCTGCTTCAGGTTCTGCAAGCCGTGTCCGGCCTTGTTGGAGCAGTGGATGGTCTGTCCGGAAATGGTCACGGCGCCGCCGCAGTTGACTGAGGTGTTCTCGTCGATCAGTCCCTCTTCCAGCGCGGCAGCCAGCGTCAGGATCTTAAAGGTGGAGCCGGGTTCATAGGTGTCGTTCAGCGCCTTGTTGCGCCATTGCACCAACTGCGCACCGCCTGTGTCAAGTTCGCCGCGCTCAATGCGCTCCAGCAGTGTTTTGTCGCTGACGGTGGAAAAGTCATTCAAATCATAGTTCGGATAGGAGGCCATGGCAAGAATACCGCCGTTGCGCACATCCATCACAATACCGGCGGCACCGTTGGCCGGGGAGAAGGCGTCGCACATCTCCTCCATGCCCTTTTGCAGATAGTACTGTACGGTGGCCTCCAGCGTTACCTGCAATTCATCGCCGTTTTCCGGGTCAAAGTATTGGGAATATTCGAACAGCATGTCGTTCTGCCGGTTGTCCTTTGCCGTGACGACAAGACCGGATTTTCCCTGCAATTCCTTGTCATACTCCGCCTCCAGTCCATACAGGCCTGTATAGTCGGTGCCGACAAAGCCGATCACATGCGAGGCCAGATCACTGTAGGGATAGTAGCGCTTGGCGTCCGTGGTCAAAAATACGCCCTTGACCTTGTTGTCATTGATATATTGCCGCACCTGATCGGCGATATCCTCGTCCACACGGTATTTCAGTACCTCGTACATGGAGTCGGTGCGGGCCATTTTTTTCAGGATACCATCCTCGCTGATGTCCAGAATTTTGGCCAATGCACTGGCCAGCACTTCCTTTGTCCATGCCACGGGGTTTTTCTCATCGTTCAGCGCATCGTTGATTTCCTTGGGAGAGAGAAAGATGGTCTCTGCCGTGGAGGAGATGGCCAGAATATTGCCGGAAGCATCATAAATCGTGCCGCGGTTGGCTGTTACCACGCTGCTGCGTGTCTGCTGGCTGACCGCCTTGGACTGCAGCTCCTCATGGCGGGTGATCTGAAGGGAATACAGCTTGAAAAACAGCACGATGAACATGCCGATGCCCATAATCAGCATCAGCACAAAGGTACGGCTCTGGATGACACGGTTGGCCCGGCGAATGGATTCGTCCTTTCGGCCGGGATTCTGGCGGTTGTGCGGGTAATTCTGCGGCATGGTGCGGCTCCTTTTGCGGGTGGATGGAGAGGGATATGGAAAGTCCAAAGCAAGGAGCAAGAATTGATCTTCTTACTCCTTGCTGTTTGCGTCATTATACGGTGTGCTCAGCGGAAATATTCCCACAGGGACTGCACGCCGTTTTTCACGGATGTTACCGTTTTTTCAACGATGCCGGGTTCAGCGCCGTAGACCACGGCGGTGTCTGCGCCGCTCAGGTCGATATACTGGATCTGACCGGAGGTAGGCTTGGACATGCCGGCTTCCTCGGCGGCCGCCTTGACGGTAGCCAAATCGAAGGTCTTTTCGTATTCGGTCAGCAAGGAGACATGCTCATCCTCCAGAGCGGCCAGCTCCTGCTTAATGGTGACCACATGGTTGGAGACGGTGGTCAGCTGCACATAACCCAGCAGCAGGACCATCACCAGCGCGGTGACCATGACGATACCGCCTACCAGCAGCGCAGAAGGGCGAGCTTTGGCCTGCGCCTGCGGGCGGCGCTGCGCCTTCGGCTGCGGGGCAGGGGCGGCCTGCCGCATCTCGCCGGCTTCCTCCAGCTGGCGTTCGCGTACCAGCGAATCCAGATCATAGGCAAGAGAGCCGTATACCATTGTCATATTGCGGCGGCGTTCATCAGTCATGGGTGAGGCCTTCCTTTCTCGTTGCGGTATCTTATAGTTTTTCGGCCAGACGCAGCTTGGCGCTTCTGGCCCGTGGATTTTCGGTCAACTCAGCTTCACCTGCCACAATGGGCTTGCGGGAGATAAGCTTCATTTTTGGCTTTTTCCCGCATACACACACGGGAAAATTGGGGGGACAGGTGCAGCCGGTGGCCAGTTCCTGCATGGTTTTCTTGATGATCCGATCTTCCAGCGAATGGAAAGAGATCACCGCCAGTCTGCCGCCCGTCTTCAGGTGCTCGCAGGCAGCGTTCAGCATGGGAGGCAGGGCATCCAGCTCACCGTTGACGGCGATGCGGATGGCCTGAAAGCTGCGCTTGGCAGGGTGCTGCTTTTCCCGGAGGGCCTGAGGCGGCATGGCAGATTTAATTACCTCCACCAACTGCAAGGTGGTCTCGATGGGAGTGGTTTCCCGCGCCCGGCAAATGCTTTTTGCAATAGCGGGAGCATAGCGCTCCTCACCATATTCGTAGAGGATCCGCCGCAGCTCCTCATAGGACCAGCTGTTGACGACCTCGCGGGCACTCAGCGCCGCACTGCGATCCATCCGCATATCCAGCGGCGCGTCATGCATGTAGCTGAAGCCGCGCTGGGCATCATCCAATTGAGGAGAGGATACTCCCAGATCGAACAGCATGCCGTCTACACCCGAGATGTGCAGCTCCTCCAATATTTCGCCGATGCGGTCAAAATTACTGTGCACCAGCGTTACGCGGTTCCGATAGTCCCGCAGTCGTTCCTGAGCGGCTTCAATGGCGGTTTCGTCCCGGTCGATGCCGATGAGCCGCCCGTCCGTCAGCCGCCGTGCGATTTCCAGCGAGTGGCCGGCTCTGCCCAGTGTGCCGTCTACATACACACCATGGGGACAGATATTCAGTCCCTCCAGACATTCGTTCAGCAGTACCGGCCGGTGGCCGTAGGAGAGATCCTCCTGTACGTTGTGGTTTATTTCCATGCCTTAAAGCCCCATTTCCGCCATGGCCAGTTCCAGAGAACCGTCAGCAAAGGCGGCGTTTTCGATTTCAGCCCAGCGCTGGGCGTTCCAGATCTCTACCCGGTCGAAGCTGCCGGTGACCACCACGTCTTTTTCCAAGCCTGCGTACTGCCGCAGCTTCAGCGGCAGCAGGATGCGGCCCTGCGCATCCGGCTCGCAGTCGGCAGCCAGTGCGAACATGGGACGCAGCCGCTTAACGTCGCTGTAATTCATGGTTTTCAGCTTGTCCATCACGGCGTTCCAGCTGTCGTCGGAATACACCGACAGGCAGTGATCCTGCCCTATGGTGACATGAAAGGTGCCGCCCAGCTCCTCACGCAGCTTGGCAGGGATGAACAGACGGCCCTTGGCGTCAATGGTGTGCGCATATTGACCTGTCATGTTCTTCACCTCCCGACCGTTTTGTGTGAAGTGTGGGATTTTCCACCACAAATGTGGGTATTGGCTCCACTATTCACCACTAGTTCACAGTATAGCGAAATCGGAAAGAGATTGCAAGGGAAAATTTTGCAGCAAATACAGGGGGTTGCGGGCTGTATTTCCAGCATTTTCCTATAAAAAGAACAACAATAAAACGTATGTTTCACTTTGAAAAAGAGAAAACGTCAGGAACACAATATCTTGTGTTCCTGACGAAGAATGGCACAAAATGAGGGAAGTTGTGCAAAATGTAGAAATTATGATTGAAAATTTGTGGGTTTTACACAGCTTGGCTGAGAGGGGGGCAAAAGGAAAAACCACCTGAGGCAGGAAACTTCCTGCCTCAGGCGGTTGATGGCGGCGGATTTACTTGTTGGTGTCGTCCCCGTTTTTGGCGGCATCCTGCTTCAGGTGCTCCTGTGCTGCCTGCATCTGCTCCTGAGAGGCGGTGCGGAACTGGACACGGGAGGACTGCACCTCGGCCAGCGCGGTCTGGATGGCCTCTTCCGTGCGGCGCAGCGCATCCTCGGTATAGGTGTTGGCCACGCGATACAGCTCGCGGCTGCGCTCTTCGGCCCGGTGGATGATGTCGGCGCTCTTTTGCCGTGCCTGCTGAATGACTTCGCTTTCTGAGACGATGGTTTTTGCGTCCAGCTCGGCCTGACGCATCATCTTCTCCACTTCCTTCTTGGCGCCGGCCACATAGTCGTTGCGGGCGGCAATCAGCTCCTTAGCCTTTTTCAGCTCCAGAGGCAGCTTGGAGCGCATCTCATCCAGAATGTCCAGCGCCTCATCCCGGTTGATGGTGCATTTTTCGGCACTGAAAGCAACGCTCTTGGCCTCGTCAATCATGGTATACAGCATGTCGATCAAACGCTGTACGTCTTTTTCTTCCATGTCAGCGGTCACATCCTTTCATCAATTCCTCCGCAACCGGTGCGGGTACATACTTTTCCAAAGGCTGGTGATAGCGGATCATTTCGCGGGCCATCGTGGAGCTGAAGTGCTCAAACTCTGCGCGGGCGGGCAGTAGCAGGGTTTCCAGTTCCGGTTCGATCCCCTGATTGATCCGTGCCATCTGCATTTCCGAATCGAAATCCGTCATATTGCGCACACCCTTGATGAGGATATGGGCATTTTTCTGCCGCGCGTAGTCCGCCAGCAGGCCGGAAAACAGCTCCGCCTGCGCGTTGGGAATGTGGGCAATGGACTTTTGGATCAGCTCCAGTCGCTTTTCCTGCGTAAACATGGGCTGCTTTTTATCGCAGTTGACCATCACGCACATATATACCAAATCAAAGCACCGGGCGGCCCGGCTGAGTATATCCAGATGCCCCAGTGTGATGGGGTCAAAGCTGCCGGGATAGATGGCGATCTTCATAGGGTGTCCTCGTTTCCGCTGCGGTGATAGACGCTTAGCTTGATTTTGCCGTATCGATACTGACGGTACAGCGAATAGGGCGGCGCCAGTGCCGGCAATTCCGTTTCTGCGGCACTTTCCGCCACAATTATACCATGTTCGCGGCAAATGTCAAATGCGGCGATATCCTCCAGCGCCCGGATCAGAAGCCCGGAAGCATAGGGCGGATCAAGGAAGATGATATCAAATTTTTCGCCGCTTTTCAGATAAGACATGGCATCGCCGCTGCGCACGACTGCCAGGTCGCTGAAACCGCAGACCTCCAGATTCTCCCGAATCAGCTTCACCGCGTCATTGCGCTGGTCGATGAACACGCATTGCTTCGCGCCGCGGCTGAGGGCCTCAATGCCCAACTGGCCGGTCCCGGCAAACAGGTCAAGTACCCGCCGCCCCTCAATATCAAACTGAATGATGGAAAAGATGCTCTCTTTTACCTTGCCGGTGGTGGGGCGCGTCTCCATGCCCTGCAATTCTTTCAGGATCCTGCCCCGGGCAGAACCGGTGATGACTCTCATTTATCCTTCCCCCTTGGGTCAAATTGCTCAAAGATGACCAGAGCACCGTCTGCCTCGGCGGTATCCATCACCTCTTTGGAGCGGATGGTCCAGCTGAATTCCTGTGCCCCATACAGTGCGCGGCACAGCCGCAGGGACAGGCACTTTCGGTCTTCAAAGCGATAGGCAATGAAATTCGGCCGAGTACGGCAGTTCAGCAGCAGATTGCTCAGCGCCCACCGCACGACGCCGGGCAGGTTTTGCCCGTCACCGTGGCGGCTGAAGTTTTCGCTCAGCTGGCCCCGCACAACATCGGGCCGGTTCTGCCACAGCCACGCCAAGCAACGGGGATCAAAGGACTCCATGCAGTAAGTAACGCCGCGGTGCTTATCCAGCAGCTTGCATGCGGCGGCGGCCAGCGCCTCCGCGTTGCCACGCTCTGCCTTCAGCTCCACGATCAGCGGCGCCTTTCCGGAAAAAATGGGCAGTACTTCTTCCAGCAGCGGAATATGATATTCACTGCCCTCCAGCTTATATTGGGAAAGCTCCGCCGCCGTCAGATCCTCGATCTGCACGTCCACACCGGCCGTGCGCAGCAGGGACGCATCGTGAATCACGGCCAGATGGCCGTCCTTCATCAGATGCACGTCCAGCTCCGCGCCGAATCCATGCTGCACGGCGCGTTTGAAAGCGGGAATGGAATTTTCGGGAATGCGGGGCTTGTCATGGTATCCCCGGTGAGCATAGCGCCAGCCGCGGAAACGCGACCAGTCCGCGCGGCGGCGGCAGCGCAGACACAGAATATACAGCAGCAGTACCAGCACGACCAGTGCCAAAAGGATCCAAAGCAGTGTCATATCAATCGTTCTCCAAATCTTCTAAAGCTTCCAACCCCAGCTTGGCTGCGGGTTTGCTGTCGCCATGGTGGACGAACAGCATGGTGATAAAGGCCAGCGCCACAAATACCGTGGCATAGGGGAACAGCACCCGCATGCCTAGCTTGTCCATCAAAAGGCCAGAGAGCATAGGCGTGGCCACCTGCGCCAGCATGGAGGCGGTGTAATAAAAGCCGGTGTATTTTCCCACACTGCCGCCGCTGCACAGCTCCACCACCATGGGAAAGGAGTTTACGTTGATGGTGGCCCAGGCGATGCCTGCCAGCGCGAACATGGCGTTCATCAGCATGGTGGGACTTTCCGCATGTAAAAAGCCTGCCACGCCGAAAGCGATGGCCAGCATGATAACACCCGCCTGAATCGCCCGCTTGCGGCCCACCTTGCTGGAGATCAGGCCCACCGGCAGATAGGCGACGATGGCTGCCGCCTGCGCGATGATCAGCGTCAGATTATAGTCCTTGTGCAGAATATTGCTGGCATAGACCGAGTACTTGCTGGTGACGGCATTATAGCCGAAGAACCACAGTACGATACTCAGCAGGATAAAGATCAGGGATTTTACCTCACCAGTGGAGAGCCTATGCCCCTCTCCCGTTTCGCCGGTTTCTGCCGAAACGTTTTCAATGCCGTGTGCCGCGCTGTCACGCTGCATTTCCTGCGCCCATTCTACCTCGCGCACAGTCAGCATGAAGATCACCAGCGCGGCCAGCATGATGGCGGCGATCACGCCGAAGTAGCCGGTGTAGCTCATCAGAGAGTTGCGCACGGCGGAGGTGGCAAATACCATGCCCAGTGCCAGCACCAGTATACCGCCGGCGCTGCCCATCAGGTTGATAACGGCGTTGGCCTTGGAGCGCAGAGGCTTCATGGTCACATCCGGCATCAGTGCCACGGCAGGGGAGCGGAAAGAAGCCATGGCGATCAGAATCACCAGCAGCACCAGAATGAAGAACACCAGCGTGCCGGGATGCGCCGCCGTCACCTGCCATGCATAAGCCTGCCGGGCGGGGGTCACATAGTTGGTGTAGTTGGGGTTGGTAACGGCGGTGCCGTCCTCGTTGACCAGCTGGCTGCGGATGGCGGTGAACTCCTCCTCGGTGAACTGCTCACGCAGTACAAATTTGTCACCGTGAGGGGTGATGAGCTGCTCGTCCGCCTGACTTTCGTAGATGGCGCTCAAAGCGGCGGGATCGTCGATGTTGGCGGCGTCGTCCAGATGCTTCAATTGGGTGTTGTCAATGAAGCTCAGGCAGATCAGCGCCACGGCGGCGATCAGTGTGCCCAGTACAATGAAAGGTGTGCGCCGTCCGCTGCGGTGGGTGCATTTGTCAGAGATCGCGCCGAACAGCGGCAGCATAAACAGAGCCAGCACATTGTCCAGCGCCATGATAATGCCCGACCAGGTCTGGCTCATGCCGAATTTGTTGGTCAGGATCAGGGGGATGGTGTTGTCATAGGCCTGCCAGAAAGCACAGATCAGGAAAAAGGCAAAGCCGACCAGAATGGTGCGTTTATAATTGAGCTTCATGTTGCGGTCTCCTTCAGTTCATGGTAGAGCTGGGCAATATCCTGATAGATCCATGTGGGTTGGATGCGGTATTGAACGATGTCGTCCATAACGCCCTCGCCGCTGAGAACAAAAATGCTGTCGATTCCCGCGTTGACGCCGCAGGCCACATCAGTATAGAGCCTGTCTCCGATGATAACGGCCTGCCGGACGGTAAAGCCTGTGCGTGCCAGCGCCAGCTGCACCATCTCGCGCTGGGGTTTTCCCAGAAAACGGGGGGCATGTCCGGTGGCCCGGCTCAGCATTTGGCATACGCTGCCGCAGTCCGGTACCGAGCCGTACCATGTGGGGCATACCCAGTCCGGGTTGGTGGCCAGCCATGTAACACCCCGGTTCAGCAATATGCAGCTGTCTTCCAGTTTTTGAAACGTCAGCTCCGTGTCGAATCCGCTGAGCAGCACCGAGATATCGCCGCTCAGGGTATCCGTCACATTGACGCCTGCCTGCCTGAGCTGTGCCTTAAGCGACGCGGTGCCGGAGACATAGCACTTCTGTCCTGCAAACTCTGTCAGCAGGGTATGTTCCGCCACATCAGCGGAGGTCATATAATCCTCTGCAGCGGTTTCGATGCCAAGGCGGCGCATTTTGTCTATGTAGCCTTCCACACCTCGGGAGGAGTTGTTGGTCAGAAACAGATACCGTCCGCCGCGGCGGCGGATCAGGGACAGAAATTCCGGAACCTTGTCAAAAAGCCGCTCATCCAGATAGAGGGTGCCGTCCATATCCAACAGATATAGCTTTTTCTCCTTCAGCGACGCCATGGCCTCGCCTCCTGCATGCCAATATAATATCAGTATACAGCATAGCACATACGGGGAAAGATAGCAAGAATTTGTTCTTTTCTATTTTGCGCTGCGGGCGGATGATTTTGCACCCGCTGTGGGGGCCGATGTACCCCAAGGGCACTTGTTTTACTGCGTGGGCATCGGCCTCTGCGCGATTCTGTCGTACACGTTTTTGTAGGGCGCGATCCACACATCGTGCCGCGTCCGCAGGCGCAAAACAGCCAAACACATATTTTTCTTCCACCTCCGCATACTACCGAAAAATGCGAGGTGAAGACAAATGGAAATGCATCGAATGGGACGCACGGTCAGCTTTTCCGGCGGCGTCAGCGTGTTGTCATGGGGCAGCATTGGCGGCAAGCTGGAGGGCCAGGGTCCGCTTGGCGCCTATTTTGACGAGATCGAGACGGATTCCTTTTGCGCCCAGACCAGCTGGGAGAAAGCGGAGTCCATCTTCCAGCAGCGAGCCTTGGCTCACGCGCTGGAACGTGGCGGCATGCAGGCGGAGGATCTGGATCTGGTGTTGGCAGGCGATCTTTTGAACCAGTGTGCCGCCAGCAATTTCGCCCTGCGCAGCCAACCTTTCAGCGTGGGCGGCCTGTATGCCGCCTGCGCCACCATGGGGGAGGGACTATCCCTTGCGGCCATGCTGCTGCAGGGCGGCGCAGTGCATACGGCGGCGGTGATGACCTCCTCTCATTACTGCACAGCCGAGCGGCAGTACCGCATGCCGCTGCCCTACGGCTCACAGCGGTGTCCCACCGCCCAGTGGACGGCCACCGCCTCCGGCTGCTGCGTACTGGGGCGCAGCGGTGACGGGCCCTACCTCACGCACGCCACTATGGGCCGGATAGTGGATATGGGCGTTAATGACGAGTGCAATATGGGCGGCGCCATGGCGCCCGCTGCCATCGATACGCTGGAGACTCTCTTTCGGGATACCCGCACCGCGCCGCAGGATTATGACCTGATCGTCACCGGCGATCTGGGCGCCATTGGCCACAGCGTGGTGAAGGATCTGATGGCGCGGGACGGCTTCAATATGGACAGCCGCTATACCGACTGCGGACTGCTGCTGTTTGACCGGGAGAAGCAGGATATGCATGCCGGCGGTTCCGGGGCGGGATGCAGCGCCTCGGTGCTGTGCGCCTATCTGCTGCCGGGTTTGAAGAACTGTCGGTGGAAGCGTATGATCTTTGCTCCCACCGGCGCGCTGCAAAGTCCCACTACGGTATTTCAAAAGGAAACTATGCCGGCGGTGTGCCACGCGGTGGTGCTGTCGGCAGAGCGGTAAGGAGGACAAAATGGACTATGTATGGTGCTTCCTCTGCGGGGGATTGCTATGCCTGATCGGACAGGTGCTTATCGACCTGACGAAGCTGACGCCCGCCCGCATTCTGACGGGTTATGTGGTGGGCGGCGTACTGCTGCAGGCTTTGGGACTATATCAGCCGTTGGTGGATTGGGCCGGGGCAGGCGCCACCGTGCCGCTGACCGGCTTTGGCTATTCGCTGGCAAAGGGCGTTGCCAAGGCGGTGGAGGAACAGGGACTGCTGGGCGTTTTGACCGGCGGCCTGAGCGCCACAGCCGGCGGCATCGCCGCGGCGGTGGTGTTCGGCCTTTTAGCGGCAATTTTGTGCAAGCCGAAAGAAAAACGTTGACAAATACCCTTGGGGGGTATATAATGCCACCATCAAATAATACCCCCTGGAGGTATATCATATGGATTGCTGCCATTGCCAAAAGACGAAGCACCGCTCCGATGAGGAGCAGAAGCGCCTCACAAACCGCCTGAACCGGATTGAGGGGCAGGTGCGTGGATTGAAGGATATGCTGCAAAGGGACGCCTACTGTCCCGATATCCTGATTCAAGTATCTGCCGTCAGCGCGGCGCTGAACAGCTTCAGCAAGGAGCTGCTGGCCACCCATATCCGCACCTGCGTGGCGGACGGTATCCGTCAGGGGGATGACGCGGTTATCGACGAACTGGTGACCACGCTGCAAAAACTGATGAAATAAGGAGGCGGCGTTATGCAGGAAAAATTTGTGGTAACGGGTATGACCTGTGCGGCATGCTCGGCCCATGTGGAAAAGGCGGCGGGGCAGCTGCCCGGCGTCAACAGTGCGGTGGTGAACCTGATGTTGGGCACCATGCTGGTGGATTATGACCCGGAAAAGGTGACGGCGGAGCAGATCATCTCCGCTGTGGAGAGCGGCGGCTATGGCGCCAAGCGGGCAGCCGATGTAAAACAGGACATTCATCAGGAGCAGGATGCGGCGCTGGTGAAGATGCGCTGCCGTCTAGTGTGGTCCATCGTATGTCTGGTCCCCCTTTTTTATATCAGCATGGGCCATATGATGGGTTTGCCGCTGCCCGGTTTTCTGACGGCCAGCCACCTGACCCACGCCATATCCCAGCTGGTGTTCTGCGTGCCGATTCTGATTTTGAACCGCAGTTATTTCACCGTAGGCTTTTCCCAGCTTTTCCGCCGCAGTCCCAATATGGACACGCTGGTGGCGCTGGGCGCCAGCGCGGGATTGCTGTACAGCCTTATTGAAATCGTGCGCCTTGCGGCGGGACAGGTGTCCGGTATGCCGGAGCTGTACTTTGAGTCGGCAGGCATGATCTGCGCGCTGGTCACCGTGGGCAAATATCTGGAGGAGCGCAGCAAGGGAAAAACCACTGATGCCATCTCTGCTCTGTTGGCGCTGGCGCCTGACAGCGCCGTTGTCAAGCGCAACGGCGTGGAGGTCACCGTGGCGGCGGAGGACATCCAAAAGGGCGATATCGTGGTGGTGCGTCAGGGCGGCAAGATCCCGGTGGACGGCGTGGTGGTGTCCGGCAGCGGCTCGGTGGACGAGTCCGCCATCACCGGCGAGAGCCTGCCGGTGGAAAAAGCTGTGGGCGATGCGGTGACCTCCGCTACCGTAAACCGGAGCGGCTATCTGGAACTGGAGGCTACCCGCGTGGGCGCAGATACCACGCTCTCTCAGATTGTAAAGCTGATGGAGGAGGCGTCATCCAGTAAAGCGCCTATCTCCCGTCTGGCCGACAAAATCAGCGGCATATTTGTGCCGGTAGTCATGTCCATCGCGCTGCTTGCGGCGCTGCTGTGGGCCTTTGTGGGCGGGCAGAGCGTGCAGTTCTGCCTGCCTGTGGGCATCGCCGTGCTGGTGATCTCCTGCCCCTGCGCGCTGGGCCTTGCCACCCCTGTGGCCATCATGGTGGGCACCGGCAAGGCGGCGGAAAACGGTATTCTCATTAAATCCGCCCAGTCGCTGGAGTTGATGGGGCGGGTCAATACCGTGGTGCTGGATAAAACCGGCACCGTCACGGAGGGACGCCCCCGGCTGACCGACTGCTTTGCCGCGGAGGGCGTCACGGAGGAGGAGCTTCTCTGCGTAGCGGCCAGCGTGGAGCAGCCCAGCGAGCATCCCCTCAGCCGCGCCGTCACCGAGGCGGCGCGGGAGCGGGGCATCCCGCTGTGCGATGTGACGGATTTTGCCGCCGTTCCTGGCGGCGGTGTGCAGGCTGTGGTGCATGAAAAGACCATATTTGCCGGAAACGCGCCCTATATGGAGACAAAGTGCGTGGATATTACCGCATTTGCGCCGCAGGCCGCCGCGTGGGCGGAGGACGGCAAGACGGTGCTGTATTTTGCCGAGGAGGGCAAGGCTTTGGGTATGCTGGCAGTAGCCGACACCGTAAAGCCTGACAGCGCCGCCGCTATCGCCGCCTTGAAGCGCAGCGGCTGCCGCGTGGTGCTGCTGACCGGCGACAATGCCCAGACCGCCAACGCCATCGCCCGCCAGGTGGGGGTGGATCAGGTGATCTCGCAGGTGCTGCCGCAGGATAAAGCCGCCTGTGTGGAGCGCTTGCAGAAAGAAGGACAGCTGGTGGCCATGGTGGGCGACGGCATCAACGATGCCCCGGCACTGGTGCAGGCGGATGTGGGCCTTGCCATCGGCGCAGGCACCGATATCGCCATCGAGTCGGCGGATATCGTCCTCATGAAGAGCAGCCTTGCCGATGTGGCCTCGGCTGCGGAGTTGAGCCGCGCCGTGCTGCGGAATATCCGGCAGAACCTGTTTTGGGCATTCTTTTATAATAGCGTGGGTATCCCTGTTGCGGCAGGTGTGCTGTACCCGGCGCTGGGACTGCTGCTCAACCCCATGATTGCCGCCGCCTGCATGTCCCTGAGCAGCGTGTGCGTGGTGTCCAACGCTTTGCGCCTGCGGCTGTGGAAGCCGGGACTGAAAGCCGTATCCCATGCCGCAGCGTCTGCGGCAGAACATAATAACACTGTATTAGATGAGGAGAAAACGACAATGAAAAAGACCGTTACCATTGAGGGCATGATGTGTGCCCATTGCGTGGCCCATGTGGAAAAGGCGCTGACCGCCTTGCCCGGCGTGAAGGCCACTGTTGACCTGACCTCCGGCACCGCTGTGGTGGAGGGTGATGTGAGCGATGAGGCCATTCGCGCTGCCATTACTGAAGCGGGATATACCGTGAAAGGGATCGCGTAAGGCAAAAAGCCGATGGGGTATTGCCGTGCGGACGGGAGAGGGGATCCTCTCCCGTCCGCTTTTTCGCGGCATGGTCAATGCCATTTCCGTGTGCCTTACCTGTCTTTGCGCTATGATGTGCCGCCGCAAAAATTATATCCCCCCACCCCGCTTGCGGGGGAGGGGGATCTTTGTTATGATGTTAACAATAACAATCAAGTAAGGAGAACAGAGAAAACAATGCAAATGACAAAAAGATTTTTGGCGTTGCTGCTGGCGTTGGCTGCCCTCGGCCTGACAATGGCGGGCTGCGGCGGAAAAAACGGCGGTGAAAGCGGTACACAAAGCGAAGCCTCCACACTGGTCTACGGCAGCGGCGATTATACCCGCATCAATCCCGCCTTGGACGAGCACTGCGAGATCAACGTCCTGCTGTTTGACGGACTGACCGACCACGACGGCGATGGGCAGATCGTGCCCCGGCTGGCGGAGAGCTGGGACTATGATCCCGAAAAGCTGACCTATACCTTTCATCTGGCTCAAGGGGTTACCTGGCATGACGGCCAACCCTTTACGGCAGAGGATGTGAAGTTTACGTTTGAGGCCATCATGGATGAAGCCAACGGCTCGGAGAACGCCCCCAACTATGAAGATGTCGCCGCCATTACGGTGATAGACGAACATACGGTGGCGTTTACCCTTTCCGCGGTCAATACAGCGTTTCTGGAGTACATGACGATGCCTGTTCTGCCCCGGCATCTGCTGGAGGGCGAGGACATGCAGACCGCTGATTTCTTCCGCGCGCCGGTGGGAACCGGTCCCTATAAGCTGGAGCGCTGGGATGCTGGCCAGTCCATCACGCTGGTGAAAAATGCGGATTACTTTGCCGGCCCTGCCAAGATCGACACGATCATTTTCAAGATCGTGACAGATTCCAATGCCAAGGCCATGCAGCTGAAAACCGGCGAGCTGACGCTGGCGCAGGTAACACCTAAGGACGCGTCGACCTTTGAGAATAAGGACAGCTTTACCGTTTATGACATGATCACCTCGGACTACCGCGGGATCCTCTACAACTTCCATAATGCCTACTGGCAGGAGAATGCCGACCTCATTCCTGCCATCAGCTGCGCCATTGACCGGCAGGCCATTGTGGATGCGGTGCTGCTGGGCCGCGGCGAGGTGGCATACAGTCCTCTGCAGCGTAATGTCTACAATGACCCCACCGTGGAGCGCTGGGAATATAATCCGGCCCGCGCCGAGCAGCTGCTGACCGAAGCCGGCTGCACCAAGGATGCCGATGGCTTCTGGCAGCGGGATGGACAGCGTATCGGCTTTACCATCAATGCCTCTTCTGATGATCAGGTGCGCATCGATATGGCGCAGGCGGCGGCGCAGCAGCTGCGGGCCATCGGCCTTGACGTCAAGGCCGCCATCCCCGCCGAGGGGATCGACTGGGGCGGACAGGAGTGCTGCATTATCGGCTGGGGTTCCCCCTTTGACGCAGATGACCATACCTATAAGGTATTCGGTACGGATAAGGGCGCCAATTACTCCGGCTATTCCAATGCGCTGGTGGATGAGTATCTGACCAAGGCACGCCAGAGTGATGACCCGGCACAACGCGCCGAGGCTTATGCCGCCTTCCAGCAGGCACTGGCCCAATCTCCGGCCTATACCTTCTTCTGCTATATCGATGCCGTCTATGTGGCGGCAGGCGATCTGCAGGGCATTACGCCCGACACGGTGCTGGGGCACCATGGCGTGGGCATTTTCTGGAATGTATGTGATTGGACGATCTGACATAAAGCGGCGGCTTCCCTCCCACCGGCCCCCTCTGTATGAGGGGGCTGTCGCCGCATTATTATTCCCGAGTTCAGCAGGAAAGAGGAAATGATCATGGAACCGTTATTGAATATTGCGCACCTGTCCGTACAGCTGCCCACACCGGCAGGAACCGTGGAGGCCCTGCGTGATGTCAGTCTGACGCTGAATCGGGGAGAGGTACTGGCGCTGGTGGGCGAGTCCGGCTGCGGAAAGAGCATGCTGTGCCGTTCCGTTATGAAGCTGCTGCCCAAAAACGCCGTGATCACCGGCGGCAGCATCACCGTGGACGGTGTGGATATCACCGCCTATCGTGAGCGGGATATGCGCCGCCTGCGGGGCCGTGTGTTTTCCATGATTTTTCAGGATCCGCTTACAGCGCTGGATCCCGCCATGCCGGTGGGAGACCAGATTGCCGAGGCGGTGCAGGCTCACGGCAAACGTCTGGAGCGTGCCGCACTGGAGCGGCGCGTATGGGAGCTGATGGAACTGGTGGGTTTGGATCAACCGCAGCAGCGCTGGGGTCAGTATCCGCATCAGCTGTCCGGCGGCCAGCGCCAGCGCGGGTTGATGGCCATGGCGCTGGCCGGCGGGCCGCAGATCCTGCTGGCGGACGAGCCTACCACAGCGTTGGACGTAACGGTGCAGGCGCAGATTCTGGATCTTCTGCGGGATATCCAGCAAAAGCTGCACACCTCCACCATTCTGGTCTCCCACGATTTGGGCGTGGTGGCCCGGGCGGCGGACCGGGTGGCCATCATGTATGCCGGCCGTATCGTGGAGATCGGCACAGCGGAGGATATCTACTATGACCCGCGCCACCCCTACACGCAGGGACTGCTGCGCTCGCTGCCGGCGTTGGCCAAGCGCCGCGGTGCGCTGCATACCATCCCCGGCATGCCGCCTACGCTGATTGCCCCGCCTGAGGGGGATGCTTTTGCCCGCCGTAATCCACAGGCGCTGGCCATTGATTACCGCCGGCAGCCGCCCATGTTCCGCGTCAGCGATACACATTATGCGGCCACATGGCTGCTGGATCCCCGCGCACCCCATTTATCGCCGCCGGCGGAAGGAGATGAGCACCATGCCTGAAAAATTGCTGGATGTGCAGCGCCTGACTCATTGCTTCCGCCTGCCGGAGGGCCGTACTCTCCGGGCGGTGGATGATCTGTCCTTTCAGCTTTTTCGGGGTGAGATACTGGGCCTTGTGGGGGAGTCCGGCTGCGGAAAGTCCACGGTGGCCCGCTGCATCATGAATGTTTACCGCCCTACGGCGGGACATATTTATTTTGATGGGATCGATACCTGTGATGCCACGCAATTCCGAGCCAACCGCCGCCATCTGGAGGCGGCGCGGCAGCTGATCTTTCAGGATTCCACTTCCAGCCTTGATCCCCGTATGACGGCGGCGGAGATCATTGCCGAACCCATGGCGATCCACCGCGTCAGACCCAAGCGCGGCAGTCTGCGGGAGGAGGCGGCGTTTCAGCTCTATTATGTGGGATTGGACCGAAGCTATCTGGATAAATACCCGCCGGAGCTGTCTGGCGGCCAGCGCCAGCGTGTGGCCATTGCCCGGGCGCTGGCTATGGAACCGGAGCTGCTGGTGGCGGATGAACCGGTGGCGGCGCTGGATGTGTCCATTCAGGCGCAAATCATCAATCTTTTCCGCCATCTGCGGGAGGAGCACGGATTCTCTATTCTGTTCATCGCCCATGACCTTGCGATGGTGGAGTATCTGTGCGACCGGGTGGGCGTGATGTACCGCGGCAAGCTGGTGGAGATCGGCCCTGCCGAAGCGGTGTTTGCCGCGCCGCAGCATCCCTATACACAGGCGCTGCTGTCGGCGATTCCACTGCCGGATCCCATTCGCGAGCGGCAGCGGCAGCGGTTGGATTTTGATGCCATGTCCTTTGACCGCGAGGGCGAGATGGTCGGGGTGGAGCCGCAGCATTTTGTGCTGCGGCGGAAGGAGCCGGTGGTATGAGAAAGAATCCTGTTCTTTATGCCGTCAGAAAGCTGCTGGTATTTCTGCTCAGCGTGTGGCTGCTGTCGCTGCTCGTGTTCTGTATGGCCCGGCTGTCGCCCGGCGATCCGCTTTCCGCCTATTATGGTGAGCGGCTGGAAAAAATGAGCGTTGCGGAGAAGCAGCAGGCCCGCCAGCGGCTGGGGTTGGATAAACCCCTTCTGGAGCAGTACGGCATCTGGCTCAAGAACGCGTTGAAAGGCGATTTCGGCATCTCATATAAATATAAGCAACCCGTGATGGAGGTCATCTCTCAGCGCCTTGGCAACACACTGCTGCTGGGCGGCCTGGGGTTTATGTTTACTTTCGGCGGTGCGCTGGGACTGGGCCTTTTGTGCGCATGGTATGAGGATCGTTGGCCTGACAGGCTGCTGTGTCGGTTGGGTACGCTGACCAGCTGTGTGCCAGAGTTCTGGCTGTCCATGGTGCTGATATTGGTGTTCTGCGTGCTGCTGCGCTGGCTGCCCAGCAGCGGCGCCTATACCGTTGGCGGCAGCGGCGGCGCGGGCGACCGGATCGTTCATCTGATTCTGCCTATGGCGGTGGTGCTGGCGGGTCATTTATGGTACTATGCCTACATGGTGCGCAACCGCCTTCTGGAGGAGGTACGCGCGGATTATGTGCTGATGGGCCGCGCCACAGGACTTAGCCGCCGGTGTCTGCTGCTGCGCCATTGCCTGCCCAACAGCCTGCCTGCCTACTTCAGTCTGATGGCGATCTCGGTGCCTCATGTGCTGGGCGGCACTTATATTGTGGAAACGGTGTTCAGCTATCCCGGCCTCGGCGCCCTGTCTTTTGAAAGCGCACGCTATGCCGACTATAATATGCTGATGGTGCTGTGTGTGATAACCGGCGCGGTGGTGATCCTGTGCAGCATGGCGGCGCAGGGGATCAACCAGCGCATTGATCCCCGTATGCGGGCCGGACAGGGGGAGGTGGCGGAGCTGTGACGGATCAGGAACTGTTCTCCGTAGTGGGGATCCTGCCGGACGAGACATCGGCTGTGCCCGCACCGCGCCGTCGTGATTTGCCGTATACTTCCTTGGCGCTGCTGGGACTGATTGTGCTGTGCTGTTTGTGCGCGCCGCTGTTGACAAAACACGATCCCGCTTATATGGACCTCCTCCACTGTGCCGAAGCGCCGTCCGCTGCTTTCTGGTTCGGAACGGATACCATGGGACGGGATATCTTCGCCTGCATCTGGTATGGCGGCCGCGTGTCACTGGCGGTGGGTTTTCTGGCGGCGGCCATTTCTACAGTGATCGCCGTGGTGTACGGCGCGGTCAGCGGCATGGCGCCGCAATGGCTGGACACCGCCATGATGCGTCTGACAGAGCTGCTGATCAGCGTGCCAAGTCTGTTGCTGACAGTATTTTTGCAGGCCATTCTGGGACGGGCAAACGTGGCGAGTCTGTCGGTGGTTATTGGTATTACCGGATGGTGCAGTATGGCCAAGGTGGTGCGTACCGAGGTGCGCCAGCTGCGGCAAAGCGGTTATGTGATTGCCTGCCGCTGCATGGGCGGCAGCTTCGGGCGGCTGCTTTGGCGGCATTTGCTGCCGAATTTCGCCTCATCCATTCTGTTCATGGTGGTCATGAGTGTCCGCACCGCGATCGTGGCGGAATCTACCCTCAGCTTCATGGGGATGGGTCTGCCGCTGGAAACCATTTCATGGGGCAGTATGCTGACCCTGTCGGAGCAGGCGCTGATGCGCGGTGCATGGTGGATCATTGTGATCCCCGGCGTGTTTTTGATCACCGTTCTGGTATGCGTTACCGCGGTGGGCAGCTGGCTGCGCCGTGTATCCGATCGGCGGCAGAGCAACCTGTAAATGAATCATGAGAGAACAGGCTCTCTGTGAGCCTGTTCTTTTTTATAAGCGGATATAGCCAATTTGCGGCATGTCAACGCTACGTCGGTTGCGCGGAAGAAATGCATTTGCTATCATGAGGGCGGAGGTGATCCCATGGATCGAGAAAAGTTGGGTGGATTTATCGCCCAAAGACGAAAGGAGCTGAAGCTGACCCAGCGGGAGCTGGCGGACGCCATCCATGTCACGGATAAGGCTGTCAGCAAGTGGGAGCGGGGCATGGGCTGCCCGGACATCTCGCTGCTGGAGCCGCTGGCGGAGGCGCTGGGCCTCAGCGTGGATCAGCTGCTGACCTATCAGACCGCTCCAGCGGAAACGGAAAGGGCGGAGGAGCCTGCGCCCACCTCGGAAGCGGTGCAGGCAGTACTTGACCTGACGCTGGCGGAGCGCCGCGCCCGGCGGCGCAGACGCTGGTTCATCGCCATGGCGGCAGCACTGAGCCTGATCGTGCTGGCAGGTATGTATGTCCTTCTGAGCAGCCTGCAAGTGCAGGGAAAGCTGTTCCGCAACGAAAGCAGTACATCCCCCGATGGCAGCATCACCGTGGTGACGTATACCGGCAGCTTCGGCAATCCGTCGGTCAAGGTAACGAGCCCGGCCGATATACAGCGCCGCTGGGGCGATGGCGGTGTGAATGCGGGTATGAGCGAATCGTATCCCCACACGGCGGTCACCGGCCTGTACTGGTCGCCGGACAGCGCCTATCTGGCCATCGGCCAGAGCATTCAGAACGAAACACCCTACCTTGAGTGCAAGCTCTGGCATTTCTATCAGGGCACGGATGAGCGGTGGTACGGTCAGTCAGGCGGCAGCATGAGACTTATTCTGGAGCACCTGTGGTATGAGGGGGATGAAGCGCTGAAGGCGGCATTTTCCGCCGTGAAAACGGCGCAGCCGTCCGGCTATCCCATCTTTGACGTAACCTTCGATGGCTGGGAAGGCACGGTGCTGCAGGTGAAATGCACCTACACCGGCACTGACAACGCCGCCCATCAGGTGATCGTTCGCTACGATGCGGCTACGCAGCAGGTGCTCTCGGCGGAATAGGCGGAAATGTGGGTATGCATCTTGCGGACATAAAAAAGGACGGGCTCCCATATGGGAGTCCGTCCTTTTTATCGGATCATGTATGACAACGAGAAGATTACTCAGCCTTGGCAGCGGCTTTCTTGTTGCGGCCAAGAGCCTGAATACCCTCCACCACCAGCACGATGGCCAGGATAACCAGCAGGATGGCGATGATCGCACGGATGTAGAACCAGGTCACGCCCTCGCCGCCGGCAGCGATACCGGCAAACTGAGCCTTAATGGTGAATGCCAGAGAAGTCAGGGTCACGACCAGCATGAAGAACATGGGGAAGTAGAACATCTTGTTGTTGCGGCCGATCTTGCCCAGCCAGCAGCACACGGCCAGCAGACCCAGAGCAGCCAGCAGCTGGTTGGCAG
>ERZ773235.1078-NODE-1078-length-30575-cov-4.304587_pt1 | contig 30575 bp, 28 predicted proteins | sample MGYA00580522_ERZ773235 | MGnify/ENA primary metagenome ERZ773235 (study PRJEB29015, sample SAMEA2737797) | human gut metagenome | biome: human gut; feature: human-associated habitat; material: faeces | place: China | collected 2012 ...
CTAAACTATTTTTTATTAAATTATTTTTACTATTTTTTTCTAATAATTTATTGCTTTTATATTTTAATTTTTTTAAGTTAGATGATATTAATAGTCCAAAATATTCAAGTGGAACACTTCTATTATCTTTGTCAATAATAACAAATAAGTGCTCTTTTCCAGGCAAACCACTTTCATATTTATACTTACTTACAAAAACAATATCACCTATATTATATTTACCATATTTGATAATTTTTTCTGCAACATAATATTCAAAATTACCTTGATGAATTTCTTCTTCAACAGGATATTCCTTAAAGGCTTCATCAATATTTCTAACATTTCCATCTTTTTTAACTTTTTCTATAAACTCACTCAAGATAATCACCTCAGATTTATGATAACTTATTTGTTATCATGAGTCAACAAAAAAATTACTTTAAAAGTAATTTTTCTAATTCCTTACATTTTTCTTTGTTCATGGCTTCTACACCAGTTAATTTATATTCAATACCTAGTTTCTTATATTTATCAATTGCCATGGTATGATATGGAAGTAATTCTACTTTTTCCACATTTTTTAATTTTGAAATAAATTTTTTTAATTCCAATATGTTTTTTTCATTATCATTTATTTTTGGAACTATAACTTGTCTTATCCACATTTTTATGTTTTTTTCTTGACATTTATTTAAAAATTTTAATGATTCATCTATTTTATATCCTGTTATATAGTTATAATCATCTGACTTTACAGCTTTTATGTCAAATATAATTAAATCTATATAATCCAATAGTTTTTCATTATAATTACCGACACCTGCTGTATCCAAAGCTATATTTATTTTTTCTTTTTTCAAGTGCTTGCAAACTTCTAGTAAATAATCTGATTGAAGAAGAGGTTCTCCTCCTGAGAAAGTTACCCCACCATTATCTTTATAATATGGTTTATACCTTAATATCTTATTTACCAATTCATCGACTGTCATATTATAATCCTTAATTTTCCACATTTCAGGGTTATGACAATACAAACAACGAAGTTTACATCCATTAAGAAAAACAACAGTTCTAATACCAGGACCATCAACTAGTCCTAAAGTTTCAATTGAATCTATACTTCCCTTTAAATCACATTTTTTCATGGAAAGTTCTACTTATAACCTCTTCTTGTTGTTTTCTAGTTAAACGATTAAAGGAAACAGCATATCCAGAAACACGAATAGTTAAAAGAGGATATTTATCTGGATTTTCCATTGCATCAATTAAAGTTTCACGTCTTAATACATTAACATTTAAATGATGTGCTTTTTGCTTAAAATAACCATCCATAATCGATACTAAATTATTTACACGATCTTCTTCTGTTTTTCCCAAAGTATCTGGAACAATTGAAAAAGTATTAGATATTCCATCTTTACAACATTTTTCATATTCAAGTTTAGCAACTGAATTAAGTGAAGCTAAAGCACCGTTTTCATCTCTTCCATGCATTGGATTAGCACCTGGAGCGAAAGCTACACCTTTCTTTCTTCCATCTGGAGTTGATCCTGTCTTGCTACCATAAACAACATTTGACGTAATTGTAAGTACTGACATAGTTGGTTCAGCATCACGGTAAGTTTTATGTGATTTTAATTCATCAAAAATAGTTTGAAGAATTTCTTTTGCAATATTATCTACTCTATCATCATCATTTCCATATTTAGGATAATCTCCTTCTATTTCAAAATCAATAGCGATTCCTTCTTCATTTCTTATTGGTTTTACTTTCGCATATTTTATTGCTGATAGTGAATCGGTTGCAACTGAAAGTCCTGCAACACCATATGCCATATAACGATGAACATCTGTATTGTGCAGTGCCATTTGACCAGATTCATAAGCATATTTATCATGCATATAATGAATTATATTCATAGCACTAGCGTATACTCTAGCCACTTCTTTTAACATTTTATAATATGTTCTTTTTACTTTATCATAGTCAAGTATTTCATCAGTCATTTTTTCAAATCCTGTAAATACTTGTTCATTTTTCATTTCATCTATACCACCATTTATTGAATAAAGAAGTGCTTTAGCCAAATTACAACGTGCTCCAAAGAATTGCATGTCACGTCCAATACGCATTGCAGATACACAACAAGCTATAGCATAGTCATCTCCATATATAGGTTGCATTAAATCATCATTTTCATATTGAATCGCATCTGTTTTAATACTCATTTTCGCACAATATTTTTTAAATGTTTCTGGAAGATTTTCACTCCATAATACAGTCATATTTGGTTCTGGTGCAGGATTAAGATTTGTTAAAGTGTGCAGAATACGATATGAAGTTTTTGTTACTAAGGATTTTCCTTCACTTGTCATTCCTCCAATTGAACATGTTACCCAAGTTGGATCACCTGAAAATAATTCATCATATTCTGGTGTTCTAAGATGTCTTACTAAACGTAGTTTTATTATAAATTGATCAATTAATTCTTGTGCTTCTTTTTCTGTTATCACACCACTATTTAAATCTCTCTCAATATATATATCTAAAAAAGCATCAACACGTCCTAAACTCATAGCAGCACCATTATTTTCTTTTACTGCTGCAAGATATCCAAAATATAACCATTGTATAGCTTCTTTGGCATTACTAGCAGGTTTTGAAATATCATAACCATATTTCAAAGCCATCTCTTTTATTTCTTTTAAAGCCTTACATTGCATTGAAACTTCTTCTCTAGTTCTAATTAAGGATTCACTCATTTCACCAAGTAATACATCTGTAAGTTCTTTTTGTTTTTCTTCTAATAAATAATCAATACCATATAGTGCGACACGACGGTAATCACCAATAATTCTTCCTCGACCATAAGCATCAGGAAGGCCCGTTAAAAGTCCAACATGACGGGCTTTTTTTATTTCTTCAGTATAAGCATCAAATACACCTGCATTGTGTGTTTTTCGAAATTGATTAAAATATTTATCCAAAGTAGGGTCTAATTTATAGTTATATGCCTTTAATGAACTATAAACCATTCTTATTCCACCATATGGGTTTATAATTCTTTTAAGTGGGGCATCTGTTTGAAGTCCAACAATAACTTCATTTTCTTGATCAATATAACCTGCATCGTAAGAATTAATACCAGAAGTTCGTGTTACATCAATATCAAGTACACCTTTTTTTAATTCTTCTTTTAGTAAATCAGTACATTTTGACCAAACTTTATCAGTTTTTTCTGTTGTACCTTCTAAAAAATTACTATCTCCATCATAGTTTTGATAATTTGTTTTTATAAAATTACTAACATTAATAGTTTCATTCCATTTATCTTTTTTAAAATTTTTCCATTCTTCCATTTCATATCCTCCTTATCCTAGTTAATTATAACATATGGATAAAAAAAATAATATCTAATTGATATTACTTTTTTAATTTATGGAACTAAACAACTATCACTTTCTGAAGTGTTTTTATGATATGTTAATTTATCATAAATAATATATCCTATGAGTATTAATATTATCAAAATCAAAATTGCTATAATTATATTTTTTTTCATTTTACTCACCTATTTTATCTTTAAATTCTTGTTCTGTCCAAATAGTTATTCCAAGTTCTTTTGCTTTATCATATTTACTACCTGGATCTTTTCCAACAATTACAACTGATGTTTTTTTAGAAACTGATCCAATTGTTTTTCCACCAAATTTTTCAATTATTTCTTTTGCTTCATCACGTGAATATGATTCTAAGCTTCCTGTCAAAACAAAACTTTTACCTTTTATATTTTCATTTTCTACTATTTCTTTAGACAAATATTTGGTGTTTAATTTCATTTCTTTTAATTCTTTTATTTCTTTAATATTAATATCATTTTTAAAGTATTCAATTATACTTTTAGCTATAATATCACCTATATCATCAATTGAAACAAGTTCATCATACGAGGCATTAATTAAATTATCTAAATCTTTAAAATTTTGGGCTAATATTTTAGATGTTTTAGCTCCAACATGTGGAATACCTAAACCAAAAAGTAATTTTTCTAATGAGTTTTCTTTGCTATTAGAAATAGCATTTAACAAATTATTAACCGATTTATCTCCATATCCTTCTAAAGTTATTAAATCTTTTTTGTGCATATCAAGTTTATAAATATCAGTTATGTTTTTTATAAATCCAAAATTGAAAAAGTCTTCCATTATTCTTTCACCAAGTCCATCAATATTCATAGCATCACGTGAAGCAAAATGGATTAATCCTTCTACTTTTCGAGCAGGACAATCTTTATTTAAGCAAAAATAATCAACTTGTCCTTCTTTTTTTTCGATTTTTTGACCACACATTGGACAGGTAGTTATCATTTCAAATTTTTTCTCATTACCTGTTCTTCTTTCCTTTTTTGCCTCAACTACTTCAGGAATGACATCACCAGCTTTCCTAATTGAAACGATATCACCAATTTTTAAATCTTTAGAAACTACATAATCTTCATTATGAAGGGTTGCTCTTTTAACTGTTGAACCGGCTACAATAACAGGTTCCAAAACAGCATTAGGTGTAATTTGTCCCGTTCTTCCTACTGTAAAAATAATATCAACTAATTTGGTTAAAACTTCTTCAGCCGGAAATTTATAAGCTGTTGCCCATTTTGGATATTTTGCTGTAAATCCTAATTTATTTTGTTGCTCAATACTATTTACTTTTATTACAATTCCATCTATATCATAAGCCAAATCTTTTCGTTGAATGGCTTTTTCTTCAATAAAATTTAACACGCCATCAATATTATCAACTAATCGATTATTAGGATTTATTTTAAATCCCAATTTTTGCATATAATTTATGGCTTCATTATGATTGTGAATATTATAATCAAGTGGATTAGGTAAGTGGTAAATGAAAACATCCAATTTTCTTTCTTTTGCTATTTTAGAATCTAATTGACGAATTGATCCAGCTGCTGCATTTCGACAATTTTGTAATAATGGTTGATTGTTTTTAGCTCGTTTCTTATTAACTTCTTCTAATGTTTTTTTATTCATAAAGATTTCTCCACGAACTTCAATATCAACGTCTTCAGTTAGTTTTAATGGAACAGCTTTAATTGTTTTTACATTATGTGTAATATCTTCACCTACTACTCCATTACCACGTGTTGCTGCTCTAACTAAAATTCCTTTTTCGTAAAGAAGTGAAACAGATAATCCGTCTATTTTTAATTCACACATATATTTAGGATTAATTCCTTCTTTTCTTATTTTTTCATCAAAATTAATAACTTCACTCTCTGAAAAAACATCACTCAAACTCATCATAGGAATTTTGTGTTGAACTTTTTTAAATTCATCAATTATTTCTCCACCCGCATGATGGGTAGGAGAATCACTTCTGACAAGTTCCGGATGTTCTTCCTCCAATTCAAAAAGTTCTCTTAAATATTTATCATATTCCTGATCTGTTATTGTTGGATTATCTAATGTATGATAATTATAATCTGCTTCATTTATAATTTTAATTAATTCATCTATTCTCTTTTCAACCATTTTATTCACCATTAATATTATATCATGTATACTAATTTTTATAAACTTATTTGGTACAAAATTGGAATGCAACTCCAAATTTGTACCAAAAATAAAAAGATGAATAAATCATCTCTATTTATTGACGATGTTTAGTTAATGCTCTATAAGTTACAGCAAAAATTAATAGTCCTAAAAAGAAAAGTATTACCCAGAAAAACGGATTTGTTCCATTGTTTAATACCCATCCTTTAAAATTATCAGATACCTCTTCTAACCATTTCAACATAAAATCATTCCTTTCTAAAAGTTCTATGTCCTTTTAATAATTTTTTAATTCCATGTGGATGAGGAAAAGCAACTGTCAAAATACTTTTATCTATTTGAACAACCACCCCACGTCCAAAAACATCATGTATTATCTTATCACCTATATTATAAACTATATCTGAATTACTATCAAGTATTTGTTCTTTTACTTGTGTAAAGTTAGACACTTCTTTGAAATCTTTATCTAAGCATTCATCATCTATTTCATTTATAAAACGACTTGTTGGATTACAATTGATATCTCCATATATTGTTCTTTTAGAAGCATTTACTAGCCATAGATTTTTTTTGGCTCTTGTTATCGCTACATAGCACAATCTTCTTTCTTCCTCTATTTGATCATCATCAAACAAGCTATTTGCGTGTGGAAAAATTCCTTCTTCCATTCCTATTATAAACACATTTTCAAATTCTAATCCTTTAGCAGAATGAACGGTCATAAGGGTAACGACATTATTGTTATTTTTATGTTCTTCTATATCTGCTACTAAGCTTATTTCATCTAAAAATTCTTCTAATGATACAATTCCTAATCTCTCTTCAAAGTTTCTTGTAATTGTTTTAAATTCTTCAAGGTTTTCAAGTCTAATATCTGCTTCTAATGATTTTTCACTACTTAGTTCTTGTTTTATACCTGTTTTATCCAAAATCAAATCAATTAATTCAGTAATACTTGATTTTTCTTTTAATTCCTTTAATTCTTCAATTATTTTTTTGAAGTCCATTTCTTTTCCTGAATCAATTGCCTCATACATAGGTATTCCAAGGCTTGAAGCCTTTAGAGCAATATTTTCAATTGTTTTTGCGCCTATTCCTCTTTTTGGTGTATTAATAATACGCATTAAACTAACATCATCATACGGATTATATATTAGCTTTAAATAAGAAATTAAATCTTTTATTTCTTTTCTGTTATAAAAATAAAAGCTACCAACAACTTTATAAGCAATATTTTCTCTAAGTAAAACTTCCTCAATAGCTCTTGATTGAGCATTTGTTCTATATAAAATAGCTATATCACTCTCAGGAATTCCTTTTTCTAATAATTTTTCTATTTCATCAACTACATATATAGCTTCATCTTTTTCATTTAGAGCTTTATGATATATTATTTTATTTCCATCTTTATTTGTTGTCCAAAGATTTTTTTCTTTTCTTTGTTTATTATTTTTTATAACACTATTTGCAGCATTTAATATTGTAGATGTTGATCTATAGTTTTCTTCTAGTAAAACAACTTTAGGATGATTATAATCTTTTTCAAAGTTTAAAATATTCTGATAATTTGATCCTCTAAAACTGTATATTGATTGTGATTCATCACCAACTACACAAATATTTTTATATTTTGAACTTATCATTTTACTCAGTACATATTGTGCTTCATTTGTATCTTGATATTCATCTATTAATATATACTTATAACGTTCTTGATATTTTTTTAAAATATCAATATTAGCTCTTAGTAAAAAAATTGGTAGCATTAACAAATCATCAAAATCTAATGAATTATTATTTAATAATTTTGAAGTATATTTTTTATATACTTTATATACGTTTTTATCAAAATCAGTCATTGCATATTTTTGAAACTCTTCTGCGTCTACTAATTCATTTTTACAACTACTTATTTTATTTCTCACCGCTTTTGGATTATATATTTTAAAATCTAAACTTAATTCCTTCATTATTTTTTTTATAACGGTTAAAGAATCATCACTATCTAAAATTGTAAAATTGCTTTTAAATCCTAATTTTTCATAATTTTCTTTTATTAATAGTAAGCCAAATGAATGAAAAGTTGATATCTGAATATTAGAGGCTTTACTCCCAAGTAATTGATATACTCTAGATTTCATTTCTTTTGCTGCTTTGTTTGTAAATGTTATGGCTAAAATGTTAGCAGGATTAATATCTTTTTCTTTGATTAAATATGCAATTCTAGTTGTTAAAACTTTTGTCTTTCCACTTCCTGCTCCAGCCAAAACTAAAAGAGGCCCTTCTGTTGTTGTTACTGCCTCTAATTGTCTATCGTTCAATGTTTCTAACATACTTCACCTATTTTCTTAAAGTTTTTTTGTTTACTAATATAGATTTCATATATTCTTTTAATAAAGTCAAATCGCAAGTTGCATCAGCAATTATAACAGCTTTTATAAAATTGTCTTTATTATCAATATTACTATAATCTAATTCATATTCACCAAAATCAATCATTTTATTTATTTCTAACATGTATTGTCTAAAGAATTCTCTTTCACATCGACCATTACCTTCTCTAAAGGGATGAATTATATCCAATTTTGCATAATAATCAGCCATAAATTCAATTAGTTGGTCTTCATTAGTTAACCTATGACTATCACGTTTTGCACATTTTAATGTTTCTTCAAGATTTTCATATATAAGATGTGGTAAGCAAAATGGTATTGCTTTAGCTATATTCTCCGATCTTATTTTACCTGCAAAATCATAGATATCTCCAAATAGGAATTTATGAATACTCAAATAGTGATTTACATCAAACTTTCCTGTTATACCTTTCATATATAAATCAGCTAATTTATAATTCGTTATTAGTCTTTCTTTTTTTTCTAATTCAACTATTGTTTTAGCATCCAATTTATTTTTCAAAATATCATTTTCATCTAAATATTTAGATTTGTATCCTATAATATCATTTAATCTTGCCATTTTTTTCTTCCTTTTTTTGTATTTTAATTAAAATTTGTTTTTTATCAGGATTTTCTAACATTTGTTTGATTGTTTTAAGTTCCTCTTTTGTAGGATTCATATTTTCAATCATACTAGTTGATTCTGCATATTTTATTGCTTTTTCTATTTTATTTTTCACTTTATCACCTACAACTATCTATATAATTTGTTATTACATTAATCATTTTTGTATTATCGCCAACATATTCTTTAGGTTTAAATTTTTCTATTTTTTCAATAGCACTACCTAAATTATTTAAATCTTTACAAGGAATTATATATCCGCCTTTAGCAAATTCATCGGTTATTTCTATCTGATGATTATTTTCATGTTCTCCATATTCTTTTAATCTAGGAACAACTATTACTTTCTTTTTCATTTTTATAGCATCTAAAATTGTTCCTACTCCTCCATGAGATATTATATATTTACTCTTTTTTATATATGAATTAAAATCTTTAATTGGGATTAGATCTAATATTTTCATGTTTTTACTTTTATATTTCGTACTACCTGCTTGTACTATAACTTTTTCTTTTATATTTTTCATTTCAATTTGTTCATCAATTGCTTTTAAAAGTCGTTCAAAACTTTTATCTTGTGTTCCAAGGACTACAAAAATCATTTAAAAATCCACCCCCCGTAAATTGCTTTAGGATATAATTTTAACATGCTTTCCCATTGAACTATAAAGAGGTCCGCAAATTTATAAACGATTCTTCCCGTTACTGTTTTAGAATGGATATTTGCGAAAGTTTCAATATAGATAATTTTACTTCCAAATATTTTTCCTATACAACACATAGGTCCAGCTGAATGAGCTCCTGTTGTTACAATCACATCTGGTTTGATTTTAAAATAAAAATACAAACTTTTAAAACAGTTAGCTAATAATTTGAAGGGATAAGTTAGCATATTATGTTTCGTTCCATATATTAAATACGATATTTTATCTTTATATTCCTCTTTTAATGATATTGTTGATTTTGTTTTTTCTGTAATTAGATAAGAATCGTATTTATTCATAATACTTTTTAATTGTAACAATTCATTTAAATGTCCACCTGTACTAGATATAAATAAAACTTTTTTCATTTTATCATTTCCTTCTATTTATAATTTCAATCCATTTCTGTTTTGTTTTTTGAGCATTAAATTCTTGAGCTTTTTTGATACCATTTGCACCCATTATTAATCTTCTATTACGATTTGAAAGTAATTCACATATCCTTTTTATCATTTTATTTTTATCTCTATCTTTTATTAGATAGCCATCCCAATTATCACTGATTATTTCGTTTGCACCTTCTGCACTACTATATGCGACACATGGAATACCATAGGCAAAAGCTTCTAAAAGAACGAGTCCAAAAGATTCTGTATAAGATGTCATAATATAAACAGAGGATTTTTCTAAATATTTATTTATATATTCTTTTTCTTGAAATCCATGTAATATTATATAATCTTCTAATTTATTATCTCTGATTTTCTTTTCTATTTTTTTTCTATCCGGTCCATCACCAATGATATTTAATTTTGAATCTGGATATTTTTGGTGTAATTCTTTAAAAATGTCAATTAAATCAAGATAGCCTTTTTCATGTGATAATCTTCCTATTGAGATTAAATTTTCTGTTTCTAATTTTGCTTTTTCTTGTGGGAAAAAGTTAATACTATTAGGTATGTATACACATTTTACTTTTTTATCTTTTAATTTTTCACTATAAAATTTAGTTAAATCTTTTGATACTAATACAAAATAGTCTAAACCTAAAACGGATTTAGTTACTTTATTTATATATCTTTTATTATTATGGTGGTGATTATGTTCCCATCCTATTTTTAAAGTTTTATCTCTTCCATATTTAGAAAGCCAATTATTATGAATATCACGAGTTGATATAATGACATCACTATCACAATTTTTAATTGCCTCTATCATTAAATTTTTCTTTAATTTTAATATTTTAAGACTTTTTTTTAGTTCTTTAAAAAAAGTTATTAATTTTAGTTTTTTTAATGATTGTTTTAGTTCTTGTTTATTTGGTTTTAGGTCAGTCATTAAATATTTTATTTTAATTTTATCGTTTAATTTAAAAACTGGTTTTTCATATAGTTTATATGTTGAAACAATATTGACTTCATAATCATCTACTAATGAATTAGCAAGATTTGAAATACAGTTTTCTATTCCTCCATATCCAAGATGAAGGGCCAAAATTGTTATTTTTTTCATGACTATCACCTAATATAATTATACTTTATATTTTGTTTATAGTAAAGAAAAAAGGAAATTTAACTATTTTCCTTTTCATAATTCCAAGCATCTTTCAACATATCTTCTAATGTTTTTGTTGCTTCAAAATTTAGTTCTCGTTTTGCTTTAGACGGATCACTATAACATGTTGCGATATCACCATTTCTTCTTGGTGCGATTTTATATTTAATTTTAATATTATTGACTTTTTCAAATGTATTAACTAAATCTAAAACACTATAGCCTACACCTGTACCAAGGTTATATATATATAACCCTTTTTTTTCTTTATTAAGCTTTTCTACAGCTTTTAAGTGACCTAGCGCTAAATCAACAACATGAATATAATCCCTAACTCCTGTTCCATCTTTTGTATCATAATCGTTTCCAAAAATACTTAAACATTCTAGTTTTCCACTTGCAACTTTAGAAATATAAGGAACTAAATTTGCAGGTATTCCATTTGGTTCCTCACCAATAAGGCCTGATTCATGTGCACCAATTGGATTAAAATATCTCAAAATACAAATATTCCATTCATTATCAGAATTATATAAATCTTTAAGAATTTGTTCAACAAAAAGTTTACTCGTTCCATAAGGATTAGTTGTACCTCCAGTCCTACATTCTTCTGTTATAGGTATTATTTCTGGATTTCCATATACTGTTGCACTACTACTAAAAACTAATGATTTACAATTAAACTTTTTCATAACTGTTAGTAGTGTTAGAACACTTGAAACATTATTTATATAATATTCTACTGGTTTTTGTACTGATTCTCCAACAGCCTTATAGGCTGCAAAATCAATAACACAATCTATGTTATTTTCTTCAAATATTTTAGTTAATATTTCTTCATTCAACATATTTCCTTCATATAATTTTAAATCTTTATTAGTTATTTTTTTTATTTTATCTATAACTTCTTTTTTACTATTACTAAAATTATCTAAAACTATAACTTCATAATTATTGTTAAGAAGTTCAACACATGTATGACTTCCTATATATCCTGCTCCACCTGTTACAAGTATTTTCATGATTATCACCTCTATTGTAATTATACTTTATATTTAATTTTGAGTAAAGAAAAATGGAGATTATTTTATCTCCAATATATTTGTAAGCCAAGTCATAAATTTACTATCAATTTTTTCTACAAATCTTAATTTTGAAATTAATTTAAATAATAATTGACGGATCCATTCTATAATTGCACATAAAATAAATATAATGATAGCACAAACAAATACTTTTAATAATATTGACTTCCCATATATCATTTTGCCATTATCAATTCCTATCCACTTATATAAATTCATTCTCATATAATAACTTTCATGAATTAAATATACTCCAAATGTTAAAGAACTTATTTTATTTATTACCTTATTTTTAAAATCAAAAGTTCCAAACAATAAAAACAAAGAAATTGTTTGTATAATAACTAAAGGATTATTATAAAAAATACTATAATCTTTCATAATATTAGCAAGACTATTTAAAATATTACTATCTAAAACAGCCATTTGTTTTTGTAAATAAACTAATGAAAAATTAAAAACTGTACATAAAATAAAAATAACAATATAGATAACACGTTTTTGCGAAATATTTATTTTCTTCAGCAAATTTTTATTTAAATTAAATTTTCTTATATATGCCCCGATAAAATACATTAATACAAATTGATATACTGAGTATCCATTTGTTGAAAATAACAAATTTCCTGTTAAAAATGGAAGAACACTAAAACATAATACTAAACATCCAATTAATTTTTTAAATTCTTTTTTATCTAAATTAACAATGAATTTATTTAAAAAAGGACTTATTATATAAGTTATAATATAACAACTAAAAAACCAATATGAATATGAGTTATAAAAAGCTATTTGTTTTAAAAATTCAACATTTGTATATTCTACTAATCCAAATACTTTAAAAATTGAATTAATAATTAAATTATAAAATGCTATTTGTAAAAGAAAAGAAATAACCTTTTTTAATTTAAATTCAGATTTACTTTGATAATAACCTGTAATAAGCATAAATAAATTAACGTGGACAACTATAATCATAAATAAAAAATTAAAACTAAAATTTACAGATCCACTTGTACGATATAATACCATTCCATGTATTAAAATGTGCCATGTAATAATAAACAACATAGATATAATTCTAAGCAATTCATAATTCGAATCTCTTACTTTTGTCTTCATACCAAAACACCACCATTGTCTTATATTATAACATAATAACGTGTAAAAAAAAAGCTTATTTTTTATAAGCTTCCCTATATTCACCGGATAAAATATTATCTATCCATTCTTGATTATTTAGATACCAATCAACTGTTTCTTTAATACCTTTTTCGAAAGTATATGTTCTATCCCATCCTAATTCTTTTTCTACTTTTGTAGAGTCAATAGCATAACGCAAATCATGACCAGGTCTATCATTAACATATGTAATCAAATTTTCTGATTTTCCCATTTGTTTTAAAATGGTTTTAACAACATCCAAATTTGTTCTTTCTGAGTGACCACCTAAATTATAAACTTCCCCAACACGTCCATTTCTTACAATTAAATCTACACCTATATTGTGATCAATAACATGAATCCAATCTCTAACATTTTCACCTTTACCATAAACTGGTATAGGTTCATTTTTTAAAGCTTTTGAAATAACTACAGGAATTAACTTTTCAGGGAATTGGTATGGGCCATAATTATTCGAACATCTAGAAATAGTTGTAGGAAGTCCAAATGTCCTATGATATGCTCCTACTAATAAATCCGCACCTGCTTTACTTGATGAGTATGGACTTGAAGTATGAATTGGTGTATCCTCTGTAAATAATAAGTCTGGTCTATCAAGAGGTAAATCTCCATAAACTTCATCTGTCGATACTTGATGATATCTTTTAATATTATACTTTCTTGAAGCATCCATTAAAACTTGAGTTCCTATTATATTAGTGTTTAAAAATATTCCAGGATTTTTAATTGAATTATCAACATGACTTTCAGCAGCAAAATTAATTACTATATCAAACTTTTTATCATTAAATAATTTATCGATAAACTCTCTATCTGTAATATCTCCTCTTACAAATTCAAAATTTTTCATATTTTCTAAATCTTTTATATTATTATAATTTCCTGCATAAGTTAGGGCATCTAAACACACAAAATAATCTTCTGGGTATTTATTTACAACATAATGCATATAATTACTACCTATAAATCCTGCTCCACCAGTTACTAAAAATTTCATAAATTACCTCTTTTCCTAATCTATATTATTTTCTAATTCTTTACTATATCTTTCAACCGCACTTTGCCAAGTTGGTAACATTTCAAATCCATTATCTATTAATTTTTGTTTACTCAATTTTGAATTTCTTGGTCTATATGCTTGTTTTGTACCAGTTATTTTTAAATACTCTTCAGTTGAAACTTTATTTACTTTAACGTCCTTATTATTAACTTTAAAAATATATTCAGCAAATTCAGCCCAACTACAAAAGCCATCATTATTTACATGGTAAGTTCCATATTTATCAGTTTTAGCCATATCAACTAATATTTTAGCTAAATCAACAGTATATGTTGGACTACCTATTTGATCATCTACAATATTTAATTCTGTTTTTGTTTTTGAAAGCTTTAACATAGTTTTTATAAAATTATTTCCATTTATTCCAAATACCCATGAAATTCTAACGATAAAGCTATTTTTATATTTTCTAGCTTCTTGTTCTCCTAAAAATTTAGTTTTACCATAAACACTCATAGGATTAACAGAATCAGTTTCTAAATATAAACCTTCTTTTGTTCCGTCAAAAACATAATCCGTACTTATATAGAAAAATTTTGCACCAATTTTTCTTGAAGCATCCATTATACTTCTTGTTCCTTCTACATTGACCTTATATACAGCATCTTCACATTCTTCTGCTTTATCAACAGCTGTCCAAGCTGCACAATGAAATACCACATCAGGTTTTTCTTTAGTGATCAAATCCATTGTTGCTACTTCATCAGTTATGTCTAATTCTTCTTTATCTATAGCAATAATGTCATTATATCCTCTTTTTTTTAATTCTCTAACAATATCATATCCAAGTTGTCCTTTATAACCTGTTACTAAAAATTTCATTATTTATTCCTCCTAAATTTAGTTTTACATTCTGTTAAAGTTTCACGATTAATATCCTTTTCTGATAAAATTGGTTTTTCTATATTATATTTTTCAAATATTTCCTTCCAATTAATACCTATTTGAGGATCATTCCAAAGAATTCCTCCTTCTAATTCAGGTGCATAATCATTATCAATTAAATATTGGAATATCGTATTATCTTCTAGGCTTACAAATCCATGTGCGAATCCACGAGGGACATATAGTTGTCTATTATTATCTGGTGTTAAAAGAACGCTTGTCCATTTACCATATGTTTCTGAGTCTTCACGTATATCAACTACTACATCAATTGCAGCGCCACTAATAACTTCAACTATTTTAGCTTGACATTTAGGATCTTCTTGAAAATGTAATCCCCTTACAACACCTTTTGAACTTTTACTTCTATTAGCTTGAACTACTCGTTCAAATCCTAATTCATCTAAATTTTTTTGAATAAAATACGGCGAAAAATATCCTCTATCATCTCCAAAGCGGTCTGGTTCTAATATATAACAATCTAACAAATTCGTTTCTATTTTTTTCATTATCTTTCTTCCTTCCTGTTTTCATCTATTATTTTTTGTAAGAATTGTCCATATTTATTCTTTTTTAATAACTCTGCTCGCAATTTTAAACTTTCAATATTAATCCAATTATTATCATAAGCTATTTTTTCTGGACAACAAATCACATTATCCTGATTGTTTTCAATTGCCTTAATCATATTTGCTGCTTCTAATTGACTATCGAATGTACCCGTATCAAACCAAACAAAACCTTCTTCTAGTTTTTCAGCTTTTAATTTTTCATCTTTTAAATAGAAATCATTTAAAGTAGTTATTTCTAATTCTCCTCTTGCTGATGGTTTTACTTCTTTAGCTTTTTGACTAACACCACTAGGATAAAAATATAATCCTGTAATAGCATAATTTGATTTTGGTTTTTCTGGTTTTTCTTCTACACTAAGAACATTATTATTTTTATCTAACTCCATAATTCCAAATCTTTCTGGATCTTTTACTTGATTTCCAAAAATAGTAGCTGTTCCTAATAATGCACTGTTCTTTGCATGACTAAGTAGATTTTCAAAACCACTTCCATAGAAAATATTATCACCTAAAATCATCGCACAAGCATCATTTCCTATAAATTTTTCTCCTAAAATAAAAGCCTGAGCAAGTCCATCTGGTGAAGGTTGAATCATATATTCCAAATTAAGACCAAATTGTTTTCCATCCTTTAAAAGATTTTTAAATCCTTGTTGTTCTTCCTTTGTTGTAATAATTAATATATCCTTAATACCAGCTAACATTAAAGTTGACAATGGATAATAAATCATTGGTTTATCATATATTGGCATCAATTGTTTACTTATTCCCTCTGTAATGGGATAAAGTCTTGTTCCAGATCCTCCTGCAAGTATAATCCCTTTCATTGTTTTATTATTGTCAGTAATAATATCTTCATCTAGATAAGATAGTGGTATTTTGTAGATTTCAGTTATTTTTTTTAATTCTTCTAAACTTAACTTTCTTGTCCCTTTTTCTATTCTTATAACTGCATCACGTCCAATACCTAACCTATTTGCAAGCTCCTCCTGAGTTAGGTTATTCATTAAACGTAACTGTTTCAATTTATTTTCAATACTATTCATTTTATCATCCCCTAATATATTAGTATCACAAAATGTTGAAAAATTCAACATTTATATATTAAAAAATAGCATATAAATGCTATTGATTATTTTTTTCAGCTTTAACATAAAATTTATTAATAAACTTTGCCATAAAATCTGGCCAAAATCTTTTAAACATTTCTAAATCTTCTTTAGTTCTTGTTCTATCATTAATTAGTTCTGTTGTAGTTGATTCATCATGAACTCTATGGCCCATTAATTGTTTACTTACATATATAAATGAGCCATTTTTTTTACTTAATTTTTCCCATGCATGCCAATCAATATCACATTTAAATTCATACTCAAAAAGAGGTAAATCAATTTTTTTTCTATTGAAGGTTACAGATGGACATCCTATTGGATTACCAAAACATAAACTAAAACGTTTATTAAATTTATATTTACTAAATTTTCTAATTTTTAACGGATATAATAGTATTTTTTTGATATTTAAATTTGTATTTTTATATACTTTTCGAGAGTTTTTAATTTCGTAATAATGTGGAAAAATAATCAAAGCTTCTTTATTTTTTTTATAAGCCTCTACCATGCTATAACTATATTCATAATCATAAATATCATCTTGATGTGCAACCGTAACAAGTTCTGTTTTACCACAACTTATGGCAAAATCAAAATCCCCACCTATACTTCTATGTTCTTTATTTTCAATAATTTCCAAATTATACTTCTTCGCAATTTTATCAATAAATTTATTTGGTGTAGATGTTGCAATTACAACTTTACTCCTATATTTTTGATTCAATACTGATTTTATACATTCTTCTAAGTATTTTGACTCTTTATACGCTAGTACTACAAATGTATGAATACTATTTGTTTTCATTTTTCAATTTCTTCTTTCTATAATTCATAAATTTAGGAATTAATGAATTAATTATGTTATATCTTAATTTTGGGAATGGTTTAGTAAAAAAATTAAATATTTTCCAACAAGTAAAATATAAAAGCCATCCATCTTCATCTTTTGCTTCTTTCCAAGGTGTCATATTTAAATATTTTTTATAATCATTTCTATACTTATGTGTATTATATTTTCGCCAAGGTCGCTCTTCACCCAAATAATGAATAATAATAGGATTTTTTCGAGAAGAAATATAATCATCTTTTTTTATGTAATTAGAATATTCTAAAGGCTTCATTAATCTACAACAAAAGTTATATGAATATTGATCAAAAATATTATAATAATTATATTTAGGAGAAATGGTAAAAATTTGATCTTTTAAAACAGCATTTATTGCATCTTGATCGGCTGCAAAAAGTCTCCCATTTTGTTCCTTATAATAATTAATTATTTTATCTTGTATATTATACTTTCTCCATTTTTTTAAATCAACCAAAAGTACACCAGAATTATAATATGGATATTCTTTTAACCCTAATTTTTCTTTTCTTTTTTTATTAGCTGTTGGTTCTATACTCATTCCTATTATTTTATTTTTCATATCTAAATCCCATAATTCACCCAAACAACCTCTAACTATTGTATCACCATCTAAATAAATAATTTTATCAATATTTTTAGAAAGAATATTTCCCATTAAAAGTCGTGCCAAAATTACTTTATTCCAACCTAATGTGTCAAAATTAAAATTAAAATATTTGTTTAAATTTTCAAGTTCTATTATTTCAATATTCCTTTCATATTTTTTTACTAACTTTTGCATTTTTTTCTTATTGTTTATTGTAATTCCATAAGAAATAATATAAAAATTGATATCTTTAATTTGTTTATTATTTTCACATATAGAACAAATTCCAGCTCCAACTTGAGGAACAAATTTATCATTTAATGTATATAAAATATTCATAATCCACCTCTATTTTATTTAAATCTAATTTTTTTCATTCTTTTTAAAACAAATATTAAAAATTTGTTTAAATGTATCTTAGTCATAAAGTTGAAAAGATTAACAGCAAAATTTATTGAAAAATCCTCATATTTTTGCCAATGAAATTTAATTGGTTTTGAAGTTATTTTCAAGGATTTAAGCCAATTATAATCATTTATATAGATATTATTTAAATCATTTAAATTGTGTCCATCTAATTGAACAACTATATTAAGAACTAATGTTTTTAAATAAAAGAATTCAACTGTAGAATTACTATATTTATAAAAATTAACATTTTTATTTAGTGCTTCTAAAACATTTTTACAATCTTGTAATGGTCTATTTTCAAAATTTGATGTTATAGAATCAGCATTTTTATATATAATATAATCTTGATTACTATTTATTTCAATATTATTTGATTTTGAATATGCACACAAGCAAAAATATAAATCCTCAAAAACATTAAAATGTGCAAACTTAACATTATTATCAATTAGATATTTTTTTCGGTAAAGCTTAAACATTGTAGAAGTAAATTTAAATTCTGTCCAATAATTTTTTTTAGGAATCATATCTATTAAAATTTTTCCTTTATTATCAAATTCCTTAAATCCACTTATTACAATATCTGTATCAGGTTTCAAGCACTTCACCATATTTTTTATAGCATCTTTAGATAATTCATCATCTGAATCAACGAATGTCACATACTTGCCACTTGCTTTTAATAATCCATTATTTCTTGCAGCACCAGCACCACTATTTTTTTGATTTAAGACAATTACATTATCATATTTACATTCATAACTATTAATAATTTTTAGTGACTCATCTTTTGAGCCATCGTTTACTAATATAATTTCAATATTTTTATATGTCTGATTTAGTAAACTGTCACAGCATCTTTGAATCGTTTTTTGAGAATTGTATACAGGAACAATTATACTTATTTTAAGATTATCAGTCATCATTATCACCCAAATCTATTTTACATGAAATTTTCTTATTAAAATTTTTAACAGAATTTTACTAAATTTCAATTTATATGACATTATTACAATATTGATTGCAAGATTTATATTAAATGGCTCTGTTTTATTATACATTATCGAAAAATTCATATCATGTTTTTGATAAAAATCTTTAATAAAATTAATTCCTTCTTTATAATATTTTTCTAATTCCCTATAATTTAAAACCCTTGATTTATCATATAAATAATTCGTAAATAATTTTAAAAAGAAGAATTCTAATTGCTTTTTATTTTGTTCAATAAAATTTCCTTTAGTCGATTTTATACATAAATTTTTAATTAACCCATTAATGTCTAAATCTTTTTTTAAATCCATATTCTTAGTTACTGAAAAGTCATTAGAAACATTATTATATCCAGAATAGTCTGTGCATTTTACCTTAGAAGTATTTATGTATGTATCCAATGAAAATGTAATATCTTCTCCTACTTTTAAATCATTAAAAATTATGTGATTATCAATCAAAAATTTACTACGATAAAGTTTTGCCCAAATTACCATTTGTCTAAATTTTGATAATTCATTTGGTAAAATTTTTCTAGTAAATACTATATTGTGATTTAAATCAACCTGATTATATCCACCAATAATAATATCATTATCTCCTATCATTTTTACCATTTGACTTATAAAATCTTCATCTAGATAATCATCAGCATCCAAAAATGTAATATACTTTCCTGTTGCTTTTTTTATACCAAAATTTCTTGTTTTTCCAACACCTGAATTTTTTTTGTTATATACTTTAATTATATTAGGATATTTTTGTTCCCAAAATTTTATTATTTCTAGTGAGTTATCTAAAGATCCGTCATTTATTAATATTAATTCAATATTTTCATAATTTTGATTTAGTACACTTTTTATTCCATCAGATATAAATTTTTCAGCATTATACACTGGTACGATTACTGTTACTTTATCCATATATTTTCTACACATCAACTAATATCCAATCATCTTCATAAATATCTGTTTGGACATTTTCCCCTTTATATGATAGATTACCCCATCTGCTTGGAGCAATCACAATTTTACTTTCATTTGTTGATAAATATTGTGCCCACCAACTAAATGTACTATTTGAAATAATAAAGTGCTTGCAACTATACATTAATCTTAATTTTTCCCAAGTTGGATCATCACCAGTTTCAAAATATGTTTGTTTAGGAAATTTCATATTTTTTTTACACCATTCTACATCATCACTAAAGACAAAAAACGTTGGATTATTTATTTTTTTCTTAATTAAATTTATTGCAGTTTCAAAATATTTTTCATCACATACATAAAGATTTTTTTTAAAATGAGGGTCACTTACAAAATCACCTCGTCTTATTGTAATACAAACCGAATTTGTTTCTAAAATTTGATTATACAATTTTTTGTTTTTTTCCAACAATCCATATTTTGGTGTAAATTCTTTTTGTAAAATTTCTTTAATGTCATCAAAATATTTTGGTGATTCAAATGTACCATAAAAAACAGTATTTTTAACGCCATAATCACGAAAATTATAAAATCCTAACCTAAAACTATATAAACCGCTTTTATTTAATTTTTCCTCTATTTTATTTTCAAATTTATATAATTTTCTATTATATTCAACACTATAATTGAATTTATCTCTAGCTGCATTATAAAATTTAACAAAATTTAAATAGTTATTAAGTGTTTTTTGCTTTAATGTCATTTTTATACGACCTTTAATTATTGGACTAATATTAAAGTCTGATAATTCTTCTTTATAACCAACATTATCCTTATCATAAACTTCAGAAAAATCTAATAAAATTTGATCATTTGGTCTATATTTTAATTGAAATGCTCTAACTGTAGCGTATTGAAACATTTGATTTCCTAATCTACCTATTACATGTTTACTTATCATTTAATACATCTCCCAATTTCCTATTTTTAATAATATTTAATAAAATCTTTTTATTTTTTACAAAAATTAATACAGTTGAAAAAATTAAAGCTGAATAACGAACAAAAATATTGTTATTAGTTAAAATATATATACATGCTATTCCAGTAAGAATTAATGACATTACCATAATAAATTTAACATCATAAATTTTTCTTTTTTCTATTCTTTTCATTTCAAAATAATGTAATACAAATAATACAAAATAACTAAAGAAAGTTGTATAGGCTGCAGCTTTATAACCAAATTTATTTATAAAAATATAATTTAATAACAAATTCAACAATGCAGCTATTACAGAAAATATAGCGATCTGTTTGTTTTTTTTGTAAAAATACTCAATATCGTAAAAGTAAATATACATTACTTCAAAAAATATACCAACACATATTGGTGCAATTATAAAAGAAGCCTCGTAATACTCTTTTCCTAAACATAATTTTATCATTTCTGGCGAAATAGTAAACAATCCTAAACATAAAAACCAACAAAGAGTAGTTAACAGTTTTGAATTTTTTTCAATTGTTTCTATTTCATTATTTTTCATTCTTCTATATACCCATGGAGACCAAGGCATTAACAACTGAATTAAAATTAAATACAATATATTTGATATTGTATATGCCATACTATATACCCCAGCTGCATTATTTCCAGCAATATTTCTTATCATTAATAAATCACAACTTGTAAGCATAATTTGAGCTAATAAATGTGGAATCATAGGAATACAAATATGTAAAGTTTTTCTTATATAATCTCTATTAAAAGAAAATTTTCCCTTAACCAAAATAATTATTCCATAAATTAGTCCAAATATAATATTAAAGGTTTCAATTCCAATAATTCTTCCTAAATATTTGTGACTCGATAATACATACGACAAAACTAATGATATAATTTGAGAAATAGGTGATGATAATAAATTATTAATAAACAGTAATTTATATTTGTTTTTAAAATTCCAGTAATTTGTTAGAATAGTTCCACCATTTATCATAAATATAATTGAGAACATTAAAGTCATCATTTTAGTATCAAAGCCAAAGATATTATTAAAAAAGCTCCTAAATATAATATAAATTATATACATAAAAATACAAAACAAACTAGAAAAAATATATATAGACGATAAATATTCATAATCATTTCCATCTATATCTAATATCATTCTATTTATAGAAATATAAACAGATAATAGGCATATAATAGTTAAAATGCTTTTTAAACTATTAAAACTTGAAGCAATACCTAAATCTGCTACTGTTATGATTCTCGTTATAACAACTGTAGAAATTAACGAAACTATAATTGTTACACCACTAGTAAAAACATTGCATATTATAGACTTTAAAGTTTTTTTTGAATCAGTTGTACTATTTTTTCCCATCGTTTTCAACCTCATGTTTTAAAAGTGAGATTTCTTGGATTAACATAGTAGTTTTTTTCTTTTGACCTGCAATCATCACTGTTAAAGAAATTGTTATCATAAGTAAAACAAAGATAAAAATTCCAACAACCATATTTGCCATGGTCACAAACCCAAATAATCTTGAAATCCATTCAAATAAACTTGGAATTAAACTAACTAAAAAAATGATAATGCTAGATAAAATCCAAATTAATGAGTATTTTATTGGAATTCTTCCTTTTTTTAATATTTTTATTACTACTATCATCAACAATAATGATACAATAACCAAGCCTAATCTTAAATTAAATGTCATTATTTTTGCCTCCTTGAACCAATTATTAAAATGGATAATACAACATTAATCATATAATATATATTTTTCCAAGATTTAATTGATGAAGTGCCACCTTTTCTTTCATTCATTTTTACATCGACTTCTGAAACTCTATAACCTTTTTTTATTAATTCAACCGTTGTTATTGGCTCAGGATATTCAAGTGGATATTCAAATGCAAATTCGCGAATTATTGCTTTATTACACGCTCTAAATCCAGATGTTGTATCATATATCTTTTTCTTCGAAACTAATTTTATAAAAAATGATATTATGTTAATTCCTATTCTTCGAGCAAATGTGGAATTAAAATTTTCATCGCTTTTTTTAACAAATCTAGAACCAATCACAAAATCAGCTTTTCCATTTAAAATAGGTTCAACAATTTTTTTTACATATCTAACATCATGTTGTCCATCTCCGTCATATTGAATTGCTATATCATAAGCATTTTCATAAGCATATTTATATCCTGTTTGAACAGCGCCACCTATACCAAGATTATGAATAAGATTAACTGTTGGTATATGGTTATTAAAACATATTTCACTTGTTTTATCTGTTGAACCATCATTAATGACTATAACATCATAATTTGTTTTGTTTTGTTTGTTGTAGTTAACAATTGTTTTATAGGTTTTTAATATATTTTCCTCTTCATTATAGGCAGGGATTATCAATAAAATCTTTTGATTTTTTTTTGATTTTTGTTTTAATTCCGGTTTTATATAGTTTTTCATATCATCACTTCTTTTTTCCTTTTGTATAACAAATAATCCTAGTAATATTAAAGTTAAATAGTTTATGTATACATATCTTAAATCTTGAGCTAAATTAACTGGTAACAAAGATAGAGTATTTAAAAACATTGGTAATAAAAGTAAAAAGTATTTTTTATTTTTATTCTTATGACATAAATATATTGTAATTAATAATGATATATATAAGATCAATCCAGGTTGATAAAAATACTTTAAAATTCCATCATATGTATAATTAATAAGTTCTGTATTTTCTTCTTCTATTTTTGGAATTTTGCTATTTATACTTTTATCAAAGCCATAATCCCCTTTTTTCCATTCCGTAAATGGATAGATATATATATATCCGTGATCGATAGAATTTATACCAATTAACAACGCATCTGCATTCAAATAGTGTTTAATAAAAATTTCTGGGTTTTTCAAAACGTATTTTATGAACATATTCTGATACTTTTTTTGATGTTTAATCATATACTTTTCATTTACTTTGTCTGGATTGAATGTTGAATTTATTAAAAATGGATTATACCTTTTTTTCCAATAATTTATATCAATAATATTATCTAAAAATTCCAAATCGTTTTTTGATATTTTCTCTTCTTGTATATAAGAACCAAAAATCCATGTTATATACTGATTTACCGTACCAATTGCCACTTCATCTTTCTTTTTGACTTCTTTTTCCAAATATATTGATTTAGGAATTGATATTGCAAAAAGAAGGACACCAAATGTTAAATAAACTATTAAAAGCTTTTTTATACTATTTTTATTATTTTTTAAAACTAAAATTGTAAAAATTATAAAATATAAAACTACAGCAACTATTGCGTTATGTCTATAACTATAAATTAAAAACAATAACAATCCTAAACATATATAATCAAAAATATTCATTTTATATTTTTTTTCTTTAGCAAAATAATATGTAAGAAAAGCTAACATCATAAGATAATATGAATACAAAACATCTTTCCATAAAGTTATAGAATACATACTAATTATTGGAATAAGACTTATTAAAAATGTATATATTACTTGTCTACCATAATTATTCTTTCTTGTTTTATTACAAATAATAGACCAAAAGAAACTAAAAATAAAGATTTGAAATACTAAAACCGCTCTTGGACTATTCCAAAATTTTGAAATAATTAACATAAAGTATGTACTAAAAAATGGATGCGCATTATTAATAGTTCCGTTTTGAACTTGATTCCACTGATTAATACCGTCATAAGTAATAAGACCAGGGTAATATGAAAAAAGCAATATTATAAATATTAAAAATGGAATTAAAAAGATAATAATATCTTTATATGTTTTTTTTAATAAGTTCATGTTACCACCTACGTTAATTATACAGGAAAAACGACAATATAGCAATAAATATATTACCTACCAAAGTTTAAAAAAAAGATTGACTTTATTTATCAATCCTTTTTTTCTTAATTAAACATAACATTTGTATCAACCACACCATTTATTCCAGGATAATACTCTGATCCATATTGCCATATTCTATATGATCCAGGATAATTACAAACATAATTATATTGAGCAATCCAAGTGACATAACTACGGGCTAACTCTGTTAATCTATTTAAGGCATAATTTTTACCAGTATAAACTCTTGCTGTATAGCCATAATTTGACATTCTATTTATATAAGTTGTAATAATTGCTTCATAAGTTGCTTGACTTATATTATCAGAAGCATCTGCATGAGTAGTCCATTTTTCAATATCTAGATAAACTCCCAATGTTGGATTGGCTCCATATTCTTTTATTAATCTATTAGTATAATCAGCTTCCCAAATTGCTTCTTGAGAATTTTCTGCATAACTAAACAAATAGATTCCATAAGGAATATTCAATTCATTAAGCTTTTGAATATTTCTTTTAGCCTGTTCATCAAGTAATGTACTACCTAATCCTATTCTTAAAATAACACCATCTACAGTATTTGAATTTTTTAATGCATACCAATCTATTTCACCTTGAAATTTAGAAACATCTATAATCCTTTTTACATTTCTTCCAATAAGTTGACCTAATGAGTTGAAAAAGCATTTTTCACCCATTACTATATGCCAACCCGTTAAAAATGTACCATCAGCTTGCATAAAATAAGTTGTACCGTCTTTTGTTGTCCATCCACTCTCTAATTTTCCTTCGCTATTAAACTTATATAAAACTCCATTTATTATTTGAACTCCAGTCCTTATTATTCCATCATTTGCTGTATAATACACATCTCCATTTAAGGCTGTTACGAGTCCATATTTTAATACTCCTGAATATTCTCCAAAGAAATATCTTATACCATTTATATTAATTATTCCCTTTCGCATTATTCCAGTTTCATCAAAATAATATTTATTTCCACCTACTTTTTGAATTCCTGTTCTTATTATTCCATCATTCGATGTATAATACACATCTCCATTTAAAGCTGTTACGAGTCCATATTTTAATACTCCTGAATACTCTCCAAAGAAATATTTTTTCTTATTTATTGTTTGAATTCCTGTTCTTACTATTCCATCATTTGCTGTATAATATATATTTCCATTTAAAGCTGTTACAAATCCATATTTTAATACCCCTGAGTATTCTCCGAAGAAATATCTTGTACCATCTATTTCAATTATTCCCTTTCGCATTATTCCGTTGGCATCAAAATAATATTTGTTTTCGCCTATTTCTTGAATTCCTGTTTTTACTACTCCATCATTCGATGTATAATACACTTCTCCATTTAAAGCTGTCACAAGATCATACTTCAATACTCCTGAGTATTCTCCAAAGAAATATCTTGTACCATCTATATCAATTATACCTTTTTGCATTATTCCATTTTCATTAAAATAATATTTATTTCCGTTTATCATTTGGATTCCTGTTCTTATTATTCCGTCATTTGAGGTATAATACACATCTCCATTTAGGGCTGTTACAAATCCATATTTTAATACTCCCGAGTATTCTCCAAAGAAATATTTTGTACCATCTACATTAATTATTCCCTTTTGCATTACTCCATTTTCATCTAAACAATATTTATTACCATTTAAATTTTGTAAAACACAGCTACTAAGATTATTAATGTTAGATACAGAATTGTTTTCTAATGCTTTAACACCAAAAATGAAAAAGAATGAAAAAACAACTAACAAAACTTTTTTACCATTTTTCAATAACAAATTCATAGTAACACCTCCAATATCCATATTATAGCATTTAAAATTAAAAAAGAAAACAGCAAAAAAAGAAAGTTTTATACTTACTTTCTTACAAATTTAAAAAATTTATTTTTTATTTTTCTAATTTTTTCCATCAATTTCCAAGATTTTGAATTATATATTAAATTTAATTCATTTTCTTGCTGTTTATTTTTCCTTTTAAGAAAATCATTATCTAAATTTAATTTTTTATTTTTTTCATTCAAATCATCTATTTTCTTATGCTGAATAAATATTAAATTATCACCTGATTTTATTTGATTATTAATAGAACCATTTGTTGTAAAGAAATAATTACATATTTGTTCTAAACCACCATCTTTTAAATTGCCAAACCATATTTCTTTCATTTTGTTTTTGTATTTTCCTTTTTTTAAATAAATTTCCATTTTATCAAGTAATTGTTTTATATTGCTAACATCATTTCCTTGAAACCAAAAATCTTTGTCATCAAAAATTAATCCTCTATTTTTTTGATAATCTTCCAAATCTGTATCTAAATAAATAACAGGTTTATCACTTATTGAAAACTCTAAACCAAGTGAAGAATAATCGGTAATCAATAAATCAGCCGCATTTAATACATCATATACAGAAAAATTATTTAGTTGAAGTTTTTCCTCATCAATTATTTTGATATTATTTGATATATCATACTTAAAATTCAATTTTTCTTCAGGATGATATTTTATACATAATAAATAATTATTATTTTCTAGATAATCTAAAAATAGACGTTCATTATATTCTTCTAAATTTAAAATATTATTTAAATTTGGATTAGAATCATTTCTTCCACATCCACTTCTAAAAGTTGGCATATAATATATTATTTTCTTATAATTTTTAATTTCTTCTCCTAATAATTTTTCTAGATTTCCTTTGCCATCAGCTTTTATAATTGGATCTAATTTAGGACAACCAAGGGGCAAAACATGAGAAAAATTGACATTAAATATAGCACAAAAAATCAATTGCCAAAATTTAGATGGAACAATAACGTAATCAGTACAAATTTGTAATTGTTCACAATATAATTGATCTTGCTTAGCCATATTCTTTTCAGATATCATATAGCCGAGTTTTTTCATAGTTATGCCATGCCAAAGATTAACATAAATTTGATTATCATGCTTATACTCTTTTAACTGCCCATGAGTTGTAAAAATAATATTTGCTTTTGAAATTAATTGCATCATTTCTTTACTTCCGTACATAACACAGTTAAGTTTTTCTTTCAAATTTTCATAATCTTTTTTATTATCTATAACCCAACACAAATTCATTTTATTTTTATATTTACTCTTAATATAATCATACATCACTTTTGAATTTCCAGAATAATTAGGACTACTCTGAAATAATACGGTTACTTTTTCCATATTTTCACTCTTTCATTATTTCATAAATTTTTTAAATTGAGTTTCAGCTTTTTTACTATATTTTTTTCGAAATTTCAAATATTCTTCTATAATTAATTTTTTATTTTTTCGTACAGCGTCAATTTTTGATGCAATGTCATTTATATTGTCATCACCTTTAACAACTAACATTTTTTTCAAAAATTCATTATCATCAAACATTTCAACATTACCAACAATACAAGGTATCCCACTATCCATACTCTTCAAAATTTTACTAATATTTGAATTAGTAAAATTCACATATAGATTTAATTCATTATTTAGTTGTAATTTTCGTTCATCTTCTATATTTTCAGCTTTTATATCAAATAAATTTATAAAAGATTGTGTCACAGGTTGTGTTATTCTAACTTTAACCCTTTTATAATCAACCAATTTTAACGCGCTCAACATATTATAATAATTATTGTTTGGATCATAATCGTTACCTATGATAGCAATGTCAGATGACTTAATTGGCTTTGTTTTATTAATCTTTATATCTGGCATTATATATTCAACACGATATTTTGCCTTTTTCAATGTTATATATAAATTATAATCAAAACATCCAATTTTTTTAATTAAATTAAAATTGTAAAAATTAATAATTTTTTTAAAATTGTTTAAAACAAATGTATTAGTAAAATTTGCAACAGAGCTGGTAAATATCAATTTGACATTTGTTTTCCCCTTTATAAGCGGTAACAAAATCCCATATGAATCAATATAATCAATTAAAATTAATTGTTCTAATTCTTTTGAATTAATTATTCGTGCTATTTCATGAATAGTATCACCTGTTAAAGTTTCATTTATTTCAACACTGTTTTCAAACATATAATCAAAGGTTTCTTGATATTCACATGATTCCTTAGGAAATAAAACTAAAGTTCCTCCCTTTTTAATTCTTTTTATCTTTTTTTCTATCATATTATACCTCACATGTTAATAAAATTTTTAACGTCTTTTTGACTTTGCTTATTATTATTTTTTACCCAATCTTTATATAAATTTAGAATTTTTTCTTTATTGTTAAGACAATTTTCTATTTTTTTAGTTATATCTAGTATATTAGTTTCATTATCAACAACCAAGAATTTTTCTAACTCTGTGTCGCAAAAATAGTGATTATTATTACCAACCAAACATGGAACACCAGATTCAAAACTTTCTAAAGGAAGCATTGGAGCACATTCTGTAAATGTTACATATAAATTTAAATCATTATTAGAAAATCTTTGTAACAATTCTTTACGTGGTACAGAATGTTCAACTCCAGTTAATTCTAAACCAAGCATTTGGGCAAAAGATATTGCGTCCGAATTTAAAGGAACCATATCAACAATGACATTATCTAACATAGATGCTGCTGCAAGCTGAGTAAACATATTTTTATGCCATACATTACTAGCAGAAGCATATAACCCTATTCTTAATTTATCCTCTTTTTTTTGTGATTTTGTTATTTTAGGTAATTTAACTCTATTAGTTATAAAAGCAACATTACAACCCTGATTTTTGTAAAAATCAATCAAACTTTTTTTACAAAATCCCATAACATCAATAATTCCTTGTTTATGCAATTTATAGATTTCCATATTTCTATCCCATCCATAAGATTCTAGAACTTGGGAATGACTTCCATGCCAAAAAGTTTTTATTTTTATATTAGGATTTTGTTTTTTTAGATAAATTGCCAAATCTTTCCAACCAACACACATTGCACTAAATACGATTTGGTTTATTTGATTATTTAAAATTGCATTTCCAATTAACTTAATATCTTTTTTTCGTAATAACTCACCACATTCTACTCTATTGTCAAACAACTCTGTTGTAGCGCTCGTTACTCCTAACCAATTAGGGTTATGAAAAACAATGTATTCAGATT
>ERZ773235.1080-NODE-1080-length-30505-cov-11.264729_pt1 | contig 30505 bp, 28 predicted proteins | sample MGYA00580522_ERZ773235 | MGnify/ENA primary metagenome ERZ773235 (study PRJEB29015, sample SAMEA2737797) | human gut metagenome | biome: human gut; feature: human-associated habitat; material: faeces | place: China | collected 2012 ...
AAATGTTCCCGGTCTCCTGTCGCATGACAAAGGCCGGACTTTTGCGACCATCCTCTCTGCGCTGGATGAACTGGGGTACGATGTCGCATGGCAGGTGCTTAACAGCAAGGATTTCGGTGTCCCCCAATCCCGAAAGCGCGTGTATATTTTTGCAGGTGTGTATGACGGCAAGCACTTCATCATCCATGTAGGTAATGAAAGAGGCCCCGAAATCAACACCACCGAAGGTATGGCACACTCCTCCAACGGAGATAAGGCGTCCACGCCGAACGGATATTATCATCTGCCGGACGAACTCTTTATCGAAAACGGCTTTATGGAGGTTAAAAAGACCGATGAAAACGGCAAGGCACTTGCCGGAGCCGTATTCGTTGCCACGAATCAAAAGACGGGTAAAGCATACAAGATCGGCCCGACCAATGCCTCCGGCTATGCCAAGGCTGCCGATCCGATCCCGTTCGGCACTTATACCGTCAAGGAAACCGTGTTCCCGAAGGACTACCGTGCTTACGGAAAATCCGAATGGACGGTCACACTCAACAAGAACACCCCGAACGCCACGATTACCATTAAGGCTGTCAACGAGCTGATCCCCGGCAGTGCCAAAATCGTCAAGGTCAGCGAGGACGGCAAGGTGGATGGTATCACATTCCGCATTCAGGGCAACGGCATCGACAAGACCGTTAAAACCGCAAACGGCGGCGTCATTCAGGTGGACAACCTTCGCCCCGGCGTGTACACCGTAACAGAAGCCGAATATGACAAATATGTGCCGCAGGAAACACGCCGCGTCACCGTAGTCAGCGGTCAGGTGTCTACCGTCAATTTCAGCAACAAGCTCCGCCGCGGCGACCTCACAGTCAAAAAGACTGCCGAGGACGGACTGACCGAGGGCATGAAGTTCCGCCTCTACGGAACATCGATCTCCGGCATTGAGGTCAACGAGTATGCTGTGACCGATAAAAACGGCATTGCAAAATTCAAGAATGTGCTTATCGGCACGGGATATACCCTCGAAGAAGTCGACACTCCGACTCGCTATGTCGTACCCGACAAGCAGACTGCCGCAATCGAGTGGAATAAGGTAACGAACAAGTCCTTTGACAATGTCCTCAAGAAGTTTAATGTTACTGTAACCAAAAGTGACAGCGAAAAGGGCTTGCCGCAGGGCGACGCTTCCCTCGCAGGTGCAAAGTACGGCATCTATAAAGGCAACCAGCTCATCGACACCTACACCACCGACACAAACGGCAGTTTCACCACCAAGTGGTATATCTGCGGCGATGATTGGTCGCTGAAGGAGATCGTTCCCTCGGAGGGCTATCTGCTCAATACCGAGAGTCAGCACATCGGTGCGGAGGCCAAGCTCTACACCGTTGAATACAACCTCGCAAAACCTCTCGACTCTCTTGAAGATGTGATCAAGGGGAAAATCGCCGTAATCAAGCACTGCGATGACAGCAGCACCAAGATCGAAACACCCGAAGAAGGTGCGGAGTTTGAGGTGTATCTGAAAGCGGCGGGCAGCTATGAAAATGCCGAGGAAACCGAAAGAGATATTCTCGTATGCGATGAAAACGGCTTTGCCGAAACCAAGGATCTGCCTTACGGCGAATACACCGTGAAGCAGACCAAGGGCTGGGAAGGCAAGGAATTGCTTGCGCCTTTCAATGTCTTTGTTAAGGAAAACGGCGAAACCTATCGCTTCCTCATCAACAACGCAACCTTTGAGGCACTCATTGAGATTGTTAAAAAGGACGCCGAAACGGGTAAAATTATCCCTGCGGCGGGTATTGGCTTTAAGGTACGCAACACCGACACGGGCGAATATATCGTGCAGCACATCAACTACCCGACGCCTGTGGACATCGACACCTATTACACCGATGTAACGGGCAAGCTCATGATGCCCGAAAAGCTGCCTTACGGCAACTATGAGATCATCGAGCAGTGTACGGCATACGGATATGTTCTCGACTCTGCTCCCATCGCATTCAAGGTGGACGGCAGCAAGACTGTCGTAACCGTAGAAAAACACAATATGCCGCAGAAAGGTATCGTCAATATCTCAAAAAGCGGCGAGGTATTCTTCTCCGCTGTGGAATCGGACGGCGTATACAGCTTTGTTTTTGCAGATAAAGGTCTCGCAGGTGCAGTCTATGAGATTACCGCCGCCGAGGACATTATCACGCCGGACGGCACACTCCGCTATGCCAAGGGTGCGGTTGTCGACACTGTAACCACCGATGAAAACGGCAACGCCGCAAGCAAACCGTTGTACCTCGGCAAATATACGGTCAGAGAAACAAAAGCGCCCTACGGCATGGTGCTGAACGATGAGGCAAAGTCGGTTGAACTGACCTATGCAGGCGAAACCGTCGAGGTCACCGAAACAGCCGCCGAGTTCTATAACGAACGCCAAAAGGCAGAGGTGTCGCTCTCCAAAATTCTCGGTAAGGACGAAACCTTCGGCATCGGGAATAACGGAGAAATCCTCTCGGTGCAGTTCGGACTCTATGCGGCCGAGGATCTGACCGCCGCAGACGGTTCGGTCATTCCGAAGGACGGCCTACTCGAAGTTGCAAATTGCAATGAAAACGGCAATATTACCTTCAAGACGGATATTCCCGTAGGCGCAAAGCTGTATGTAAAGGAAATTGCGACCGACAGCCACTATATCCTCTCGGATGAAAAGTACCCCGTGACCTTCGACTACGCCGGACAGGATACCGCCCTTGTGGAGATCAAAGCAAACGGCGGCGAAGTCATCAAGAATGACATCCTCTACGGCTCGGTCAAGGGCTTGAAAATCGACCGTGAAACCGAAGCAGTGATTGCAGGTGCAAAGTTCGGACTCTTCCGCAGCGGCGAAACCGAGTTTACTGCCGAAAGCGCTATCCTTACAGTCGAATCCGGCGAGGACGGCGTATTCACCTTTGAGAACATCCCTTACGGCGATTGGCTCATTAAGGAATTGCAGCCTGCGGACGGATACCTCGCCAATGAGGAAATCTATCCTGTCCGCATCGGTGAGAACGGACAGACCATCGGTATCACCGTTGTAAACGACCGCATTCCCGAAATCAAGACCCACGCTGCGGTTGACGGCGACAAGGAAGTCTGTGCAACCGAAGTGTTCACGCTGACCGACACCGTATCCTACAGCCACCTCATCCCCGGCAAGGAATATGTACTCAAGGGTACGCTTATGGATAAGAACACGGGCAAAGCCTTTACCGAAAACGGCGAAGCTGTAACAGCCGAAACCGTCTTCACGCCCGAAACTCCGAACGGAACGGTTACGGTGTCCTTTACCTTCGATTCAAGGCTCATCAAGGAAAACACAAGCCTTGTGGTATTTGAAACTCTGTATAAGGACGGCAAAGAGCTTGCCGTACACGCAGACATTGAGGACGAGGATCAGACCGTCAAGATTACCGTTCCTAAAATCGGAACAAAGGCAACCGTGAACGGAGAAAAATCCGCTACTGCCAAGGGCGACATTACCATTGAGGACACCGTTTCCTACAAGAACCTTACGGTCGGTAAGGAATACACCGTTAAAGGCATCCTTATGGACAAGGCAACGGACAAGCCGATCCTCGTAAACGGCAAGGAAGTGACCTCCGAAGTCACCTTTACGGCAGAGAAAAAAGACGGAGAGATTACAGTCCGCTTTACCTTTGACGGCAGTAATGTCACCAAGCAGACAGACATTGTAGTGTTTGAAACGCTCTACCGTGACGGTGTGGAAATCGCAGCTCATGCAGACATCAAGGATGACGGTCAGACCGTGACTCTCATTCCGCCCAAGCCGGATAATCCGCAGACGGGTGACAACTCCAACCTCGGTTTCTGGATCGGACTCGGTGCTGTGGCACTCGGCGGTATTGTCGCCGTGGTCATCATCCGTATGAAATCCCGAAAGGATGAGGATGATGAGTGATGAAAAAGGTGTATGTCTGCGCTCCCCTCGGAGGGAATATTGAGGAAAATCTCAAAAAGGTTAAGACATATACCGAATACGCACTGAGGTGCGGCACGGCTCCGGTCGTGCCGCATTTCTATGCGGAATGTCTTGACGATAACAATCCCAAAGACCGTGAAGTTGGCTTGGCAGCGGGAATGTCGCTGTTGTGGCTTTGCGATGAGGTTTGGGTATTCGGAGATACCGTCACGGACGGCATGAGAGCCGAATTGCAATTTTGCAAGAACCTCAATATCCGAGTCCGAAAGATAACCGAAAAAGAAATCCAAAAAGCGATTGGAGGTAATCCCTTATGAATCCTATGAAAAAGAAAACCGTCAGAATCCTTTTCTGTGTTCTGCTTGTGGCCGTCCTTGTGTCGGCTTTCTCTATGACTGCCTTTGCCGCAGGCGATGTGGCGGGTGCGATCGAAAACACATGGAACGCTGCAAAAAGCCAAATTCAGACAGTCGTCAACAATGTTGTTTTTCCCGTGTGCGATATGATCCTCGCCATCCTTTTCTTCGTGAAGGTCGGCACGGCTTATTTCGACTACAGAAAGCACGGACAGTTTGAATTTGCCGCTCCGTGTATTCTTTTTGCCTGCCTTATTTTCACCCTTACCGCACCGCTGTATATCTGGTCTATTATCTGATACAACCGGATACGAAACGGAGGTGATGACTTATCTTTGACTGGTTAGGCGATATCTTTTCGGGGATCGGCAGCGCCATCGGCGACGCTATGGACTTCCTCGGAACACAAATATCCAATGCCATTTGGGATGCAATGCTCAAATGGTTTTATGAAATCATCTACGGCGCTATCGCCGACTTCTTCGAGATGATGGGCAATATGGGTGCGGATGTGTTTGAACTTGAATGGGTAAAGGCAACCGTAAAGCTGTTTACACTGTTCGGCTGGGGCTTGTTTGTAGCCGGAACGGTTGTGGCAGTATTCGATGTGGCCATCGAGTATCAATGCGGCAGAGCTAATGTGAAAACAACGGCACTCAACATCATAAAAGGCTTCTTTGCCTGCTCTCTCATCGGAGTCGTACCGATAGAGTTATACAAGTTTTGCATCAGCCTGCAAAACACATTTTCCCACGACCTTGCCCGAATTTTTGCGGGAACGCAGTCGCTGGATCTTGCAGGCCAAAGCACCTCGGTGCTGCAGGGCTCGTTTATGGTGGCGGCCACCGCAGAATACAAGCTCTTTAATTTACTTGCGATGATAGCCTTTGCCTACTGCATTATTAAAATATTCTTTCAGAATATCAAGAGAGGCGGTATTCTCCTTGTGCAGATGTCTGTCGGTGCATTATATATGTTCAGTGTACCGAGGGGCTACAGCTCGAACAGTATGCATCCGTGCGGCAAAAGAGAGAAAGCGCAAAATCCCGACTCGATGAGATTTATGCCATACTTGACGGACTGCAAAATCACCCAATGGAATACGATGACAAGCTGGTCCGTCAGATCATCGAATGCGTAGTGGTGGAATCGAAAGAGAAAATCAAGGTGGTTTTTATCGGCGGCACGGAAATTGAGATGACGCTGTAAAAACTTGAAAACAGAAACGGAGTGATGTAAAATAATTGTAACGGGTGTTCAAATCAAGACAGCGAAAACGCAAAAACATCTCTATTGTCCTGTCTTCACAAAATCGACAAGCTTCTTTTGAAGCTTGTCGATTTTACTTTTTCACTATTAACTTTTCACTCTTCACTTTTGAAGCTTGTCGATCAGGTAATAGGTAAGAGTGAACAGTGAATAAGTGCCTTTAAGAAGTCCGTTTTTTATCCGTATAGAGCACAGTAGATCTGAAAGGTTTGTCTGTATGAACGAAAGCCCTTTGATTGTAAAATCTAAAGAATTTGCACTTGATGTTATAAGAATATGTAAAGAACTGAGAAATGCAAAGTGCGAAAGTGCCTTAATAAGTCAATTCTTGCGTTCCGGCACATCTATCGGTGCCAATATCCGTGAGGCTTTTTATGCGCACGGTAAAGCTGATTTTATTGCGAAACTTCAAATTGCCTTGAAAGAATGCTATGAAACAGAGTATTGGATTGAACTGTTAACGGAGAGCGGATATTGCGGCGATGAAAAAGTACTCAATAAATGTGTTGAACTGAAAAAAATATTGATTTCATCACTGAATACCGCAAAGAAAAATCAGTAAAACACTTGCTCAGATGGGTATATAAATCCTCCCCGCCAAATCTCCGACTTGCGCCGGAGATTTTTCATGTTAATCCGCCGCACTCCATAGCCTATCGCCGTGTGTCCCATCACGTTTAGCTTTCCCCGTCTTGCCCATCCCCCCGCCTCGATTTTCCGTAAAAAATACCGCGGCGGGGTACTTCAAGCGCCTTTACAATGATGCCTTTTTGTGATATACTGTTTGAAAATACCGAAAAATCGGATTCCGGGGAGAAAAAGATGGCTGACAAAAAGAGATTCGAAGTCGTGTATTCGCAGGGAGCAATGACGGTTACGGAGATTTGGGTGGACAAGGAAACCGGCGTGAATTATCTTTACCACGCATGCGGAAATTCCGGAGGTCTGACGCCGCTTCTCGGCAGAGACGGCAAACCGATCGTCTCACCGATCACAAACGATTGACGAGCCGTGCGGTCGGGAAACTGCATTGCCGGCGTGCCTTAGGTGAATCGGATACGTTCCCGTATTCCGACGCTTAGGTGCAGGAAAAGCCTGCTGCCGGAAAGAGAAAATTTTAACGAGCGTGGGAGAGTCCCGTGAAAAGAACATTTGTTACGGTAATGCCGAATCATATCGGCGCATTTTTGAAGGCAAGCCGATGCTTTGCGGAGATCGGCGTGAACATAACGCGCGTCAGCTACAACAAGGCGGTGGATTCGCATATGCTGTTCATCGACGCGGAGGGAACGGCGGATAAGCTCGACGAGGCGGCGCGGCGGCTGACGCAGATCGGCTACCTGCAATGCGACGAGAGCGGGCGGAGCGTGATACTGCTTGAATTCAGACTGCGCGACGTTCCCGGAAGCGTCACCGCCGTGCTCGAGCTGATAAGCGAATTCAGCTTCAACATTTCGTATATCAGCTCGCAGGAGAACGGCTCGGACTATCAGTATTTCAAGATGGGGATCGTCGCCGGGGAGAGCGAGAGGCTCGACGCATTCCTTGCGGAGGCGGGCAAGCTGTGCACGGTCCGCGTCATCGACTACAACCGCGCGGACAAAATCTACGACAACAGCGTGTTCTACATTCATTTCGCGGATCAGCTTTCGTCGCTCATGCAGATATCCGCCGATTCGCGCGAGGCGCTTCTCGTCAATACCAATCTTGCGATGCAGCAGCTTGACGAATCGGGGGTGTCGCCGTACCGCACGTTCGACAGCATCAGCCGCTTCTGCGAGCTGCTTTCGAAGGCGCGCGGTGCGGATTTCACACCGCGTATCACCGAGCACCGCGTCACCGACAATACGGACATCATCCTGATCGAGCCGCCGTGCGGCAGCAATACGGCGATAGTCCGGAGCGGCGGCAGGTATCTTTTCGTCGATACGGGATATGCGTACTGCCGCGCCGAGATGAGACGAATATTCGCGGAGCTGATACCGGGATTCGACGGAATGAAGAAGGAAGTGTTCGTCACCCATGCGGACGTCGATCACTGCGGACTGCTCCCGGATTTCGATACGGTCTACGCGAGCGCGGAAACTGCGGAGTGTCTTCGCATGGAGTACGCGGACGGGGACGGATACCGCGAGAAAAATCCGCTTCACAAGCCGTACATACAGATATGCAAGATACTCACGTCGTATACCCCCGTCGATCCGGCGAAGGTCGTGACGGTCGGAGAGGCTCGGACGGAGGAGAACGGCGGTGAGGTGCTCACGCGGACGGGCAGCTTCGATTTCGGCGATCTTCATTTTGAGCTGTACCGCGGCGGCGGCGGTCACCTGACCGGGGAATCGGTGCTGATCGATTACGAGAACCGCGTCGTTTTCAGCGGTGACGTGTATGTGAATATGAAGGATATGACGGAGAAGCAGGCGCAGTACAATCGGTACGCGCCGATCCTGATGACCTCGGTCGATACCGATCCGGGGCTTTGCGCCCTCGAGCGGCGTGCGATCTTCGCGCGGCTCGGCGCGGGGACGTGGCAGATCTTCGGCGGGCACGGCGGAAAGAAGACGTACAGCGTGAATGCGGACAAGGACACGGTATAATATTAGGCTGTAACTGCACGTCAAATTACCGTGTCCGAGAGAATGAGGCGCAGTCTCATTCTCCAACGTAAAACTGAGGTCGATAGACACGGTGTGATGTGAGGCTGTAATTGTACGTTATCTTGCCATGTCCCTGAAAACGGAGCACAGCTCCGTTTTCCAACGTGAGCCCAAGATTTGAGCACGGTATAACGTAAGGCTGTAAATGTACGTCAAATTACCGTGTCTGCGTTATTGGCACGGCGTTCTTCCGAAAGGACAACACACACCAATACCCATCAGTTTAGAGATTTTTGGGGAAGGGGTCCGGGGAAACACCTTTTTGTAAAAAGGGGTTTCCCCGGTTCTCTCTCACAAAATAAAAATCTCCGCGAGAATCTCGCGGAGATTTTGTTTTATTTTGCGTAGTCCACGGCGCGGCTTTCGCGGATCAGGTTTACCTTGATCTGTCCGGGATACTCCAGCTCCGATTCGATCTTCTTCACGATCTCGTGAGCGACGAGCTTCATATCCTCGTCTCCGATCACTTCCGGCTTGATCATTATGCGGACCTCGCGTCCCGCCTGGATCGCGTATGCGTTCTCGACGCCGTTGAATTCCTTCGAGATATCCTCGAGCTTCTTCAGACGCTTTATGTAATTTTCCAAATTCTCGCGTCTTGCACCGGGGCGCGCCGCCGAAACGGCATCCGCCGCACGGACGATCACCGCCGTCACGGTCTGCGCCTCCACATCGCCGTGGTGCGCCTCGATCGCATGGATGACCTCGCGGTTCTCTTTATACTTGCGTGCAATGTCCACACCGAGCTGAACGTGCGATCCCTCGACCTCCTGAGTCAGCGCCTTGCCGATGTCGTGGAGAAGTCCCGCGCGCTTTGCAAGCGTGGAATCCACACCGAGCTCATCCGCAATGATTCCGGAGAGCATCGATACCTCGATCGAATGCTTGAGCACGTTCTGACCGTAGCTTGTGCGGTACTTGAGCCGTCCGAGCAGCTTGATAAGTTCGGGAGACAGCCCGTGAACGCCGGTCTCGAATGTCGCCTGCTCGCCCGCCTGCTTGATCGCCGTGTCAACCTCGCGCTTCGCCTTCTCGACCATCTCCTCGATGCGCGTCGGATGGATGCGTCCGTCGGAGATCAGCTTCTCAAGCGCAATGCGCGCGACCTCGCGGCGTACCGGATCGAATCCGGAAAGCGTGATCGCCTCGGGCGTGTCGTCGATTATCAGATCGACTCCCGTGAGAGTCTCTATCGTGCGGATGTTTCGTCCCTCGCGTCCGATGATGCGTCCCTTCATGTCCTCGCTCGGGAGCGGAACGACGGAAACCGTGGTCTCCGCAACGTGATCCGCCGCGCATCTCTGTATCGCCAGAGATATGATATCGCGGGCGCGGCGCTCCGCCTCGTCCTTGAAATCCGTCTCCAGCTCGGCAAGCTTCATTGCCTGCTCGTGACGTATCTCCGACGCGAGCTTTTCAACAAGCTCCGCTTTCGCCTGCTCGGCGGTCATGCCGGAGATCTCCTGAAGCTTTTCCTCCTCCTTTGCAGCAAGCTTTTTGATGCTTTCGTTCAGTTCTTCGTTCTCGCGTATCTTCTTTGCGAGCTGCTCTTCCTTTTTCTCGAGATTGTCACTCTTGCGGTCGAGCGATTCTTCCTTTGCGGTAACGCGGCGTTCCTGATGGGAAAGCTCGTTGCGTCTGTCCTTGACTTCGCGGTCGAAGTCGTTCTTTGCTTGAAGGATTTCTTCCTTCGCTTCGATCAAAGCCTCTTTTTTCTTTGTTTCCGCTGCCTTAATTCCGTCTTCAAGAATTTTTTTAGCCTGTTCTTCAGCGGAACCGATTTCCGCCTCGGCAATGCGACGGCGGTAAGCAATTCCGACAAAAATACCCAGCGGAAGCGCCACTAAAAGAGTTATGACCGCAGTAATAATATACGGCATAACAGCACCTCCATGAAATATTCGGTTGAATATGAAAAGTACGGCAAAAAGCAGTACCTTAAATCCAAATACATCATTATTATATACTCTTTTTGCCCTTCTGTCAATGGAAAACTTGCGAAATAGGCGCCGTTATACGAAAAAACCGCCGCAGAGCGCGTCCCTCGCAGAAATAAGTGCTCCGTGCGGCGGCGGGGAAAAGAAAATACTTTTCCTTGACTTGAAAAGACGGGTATGATAGAATGGGGGTAAAGGTATTTCTATTGAGAAAGGAAATAACGAATGATCCGGATAAGAAGATTTTCGGCACTCGCGGCGGCGCTCATAGTGACGGCGGCAGCCGCCTCGTCCTGCGCTCCGAGCAGACCGGAGGCTTACTCACCGAAAATCACCGTTTCGTCGAGCGGCGCGGAGTCGGCCGCCGTCTGGCTGACGGAGCGCCTCGGCGAAAGCCTCACCGATGAGCTGTACCTTTCGGTCGGAAACGACGCCTCACGCGGGATCGATACGGAAAATTTCGAGGACGACGGATACTTCCTGCGGAGCGACGGCGACAGCGTAGTAATCGCGGCGAAAACCGCGGTCGGACTTGACATCGCAGCCCGCAAGTACGCCCGCGCCGTCGAGCAGGGTGCGCCGACCTCGTTTGATACGGTGTATCACGAGGGATACCGCATAGAGAGCCTCACCTTTGCGGGACGCGATATTTCGGAATACGCGATCGAATATCCCGCCGCGGCGGGACGCGGAATGCGCTTTGCCGTGTCCGAGCTTCAGTCGAAGCTTAAGGAGGCTTGCGGAGCGGAGCTTTCCGCCGCAGAGGGGATCACGAAGAGGGAGTGCGCGATCGAATTCCGCATTTCCGACGACGAGTCTCTCTCCGAGGACGGATACCGCTACTTCTTCGAAGACAGGCGGCTCGTGATCGAAAGCTCGAACAAGCGCGGCAGCATCTACGGCGTGTACCGCTTCCTCCGGAACGAATGCGGCTGGAAGCAGCTCACCTTCGGCGACGATCTCCTTGAGGAGAGCGATCACCTCGATATTCCCGCGGATACGGCGGCGGCGGAGACTCCCGCGTTCGATTTCTTCCGCCTCTGGATGCACTACGAATATGATGAGCTCTTCGACAGCGACGTACCCGATCCCGAAACGCTGCGCAGCATGTACCCTTCGATCTCGCAGCCGAGCCACGGGATGAGCAGGTGGGTAGATGAGGAGTTTTCGGGCAGTCAGATATGCTATACAAACGAGGATACATACGCATCTGTCAGAGATAATATCGCCGATTATCTCGCGGCGAAGGTTGCCTCGGGAAATGTGCCCGGCGTCGATATTCTCTCGCTTGATATTGCACAGAGTGACAACCCCGATTTCTGCAAGTGCAAGGACTGCACCGCTATGTTCTCAAAGACCGGAAGCAATTCCGGCGCCGTGGTCGATTTTGCGAACCGACTGTCGGAGGAGCTGAACGAGGAATATCCGGGGATATATTATCAGATTTTCGCATATTGGGGAAATAACGCTCCGCCGAAGAGAATGACGGTTTCCGAGTATGTGCATGTTACGTTCTGCACCGATCTTTGCTGTACCGCGCATCCGGCAGACGGCTCGCTCTGCACCGGAAAAACGGCTGCGGGCGTGAATAATAAGGATTATGCATCGTGGCTTCGCGGATGGCTCGACCTGACGGAGAATGTGTATGTATGGCATTACTACCTTCCGCAGCATCTGCTTCAGTATAACGTCGTTGACGACGTTCTTCTCCGCGACTTCCGCTTTTTCCGCGAATGCGGAGTGAAGGGCGTGTTCTATAACGCGGATACCGAGGGCTTCGGAGTGGAGCAGATACGGTATCAGCTTCTCGCGGAGCTGAATTGGCGCCCGGATATGACCGATGAGGAGTACGAAGCGCTTATGTGCGAGCTTCTCGAGAAGGAGTACGGCGAGGGCTGGGACTGCGTGCGCGACTACATAACGATGTGGACGAAGGCACAGGATACGAGACGCACGAATGCCTGCTGGCACGCAATCGGCGGAAACAAAGCCATGTGGGACAACCGCATTGACCCGTACTACTACGATACCCACAGCGGCGAGATGATCTCTCTCGTCGAGGAGGCGATCCGCCTTGCGTCGAGCGAGCTTCAGCAGAAGCGCGCGGAGATGCTCAGCTGCCACATTTACTATACCACCGTGTATACAAGGTACTACCGCGCGGAGGCTGCCGGGGATACGGCGCTCATGAACACGCTCGAGGGATACTACGCGACCGCGATGGATCGGCTGAGAAGGCTCGGATACAATCCGTGCGGCGACGACGTGTACGCGCCGTTCCGTGCGGGATATTGGATCACGACGTGGGATTCGACCACCTCGGGCGGATACGCAAAGACCGCGAAGGAGGCAGCCGAGACCGATTGGACAGACGCGAAGGGAAATCTGCTTCGCGGTCTCTCGGGATTTATCGGAATGAATGAATACGGGGTCAAGGAGTAAAAGTACCGAGGCTCGGGATGCGGGAGAACGGAATAGGAATAAACCGGGGAAACCCCTTTTTAAAAAAAGGGGGATTTACCCGGGCCCCTTCGGGGGAACGATGCGGGGACCTTTTTGAAAAAAGGTCCCGCCCCCCGAAAACTTTTAAACTGAAGGGTATTGGGGCAGGACTTTCTCTCGGAAGGTAGCTTGTAAATTTTCGCTGCACTTAACAGAACGCCTGCGGGGGCGTCCCCGCCCGGGGTGCAGGGGACGGAGTCCCCGCTTGGGTTTGGGACGAAGTCCCAATATGTCAAGCGCCTTACATGGCATTCGGAGAATGCCATGTATTTTCGGGCTCATGTCGGAAAACGGAGCGTTGCTCCGTTTTCGGGGACATGGTAAGTGAACGTACAAGGTCGGTTATACGTTATACCATGTCCTATTCTCGCGGACACGGTAAGTTGACGTACAGTTATAGACTTATGTAATCCGTGTCCTTTCGCCCGCGGGGCGACCCCGCGCAGGGGTTTCACGCCGGAGTTTAGCGCAGCGCAATGTCGGGCTTATGCCGGAAAACGGAGCGGTGCGCCTCACTTCACACATATAATAAAAACAGGGGAAGCGTAAGACTTCCCCTGTCCGTATTTCCTTTATTTCGCGCGGGCGGCGATTATCTTCTGCGCGATGTTTCCGGGCACTTCCTCGTAGCGCTCCACCTTGAACGTAAAGCGCGCGCGTCCCTGCGACATTGCGCGCAGTGCGATAACGTAATCCGTCATCTCCGACTTCGGAACGTCCGCCTCGACTACGGTGAATCCGCTCTTGCCTTCGGCGGGATTCATACCGAGCACGCGGCCGCGCCTCTTGTTGAGGTCGCCGATCACATCGCCCACGAGCGCATCCGGCACGGTGACGTTGAGCTTTCCGACAGGCTCGAGCAGGATCGGATCCGCCTTCGGCAGACCTTCCTTGTACGCAAGCCGCGCGGCAAGCTTGAACGAGATCTCGTTCGAATCGACCGGATGATACGATCCGTCGTAGAGATCGGCGGCGAGATTCACCACGGGATATCCCGCGAGAACACCCTCCTGCATAGCCTCGAGAAGTCCCTTCTCGACTGCGGGGTAGTATCCCTTCGGCACGTTTCCGCCGACGACGCTCTGCGTGAAGGTCAGACCTTCCGCCTCTCCGGGAGAGAACGTGATCTTGACGTGTCCGTACTGTCCGGAACCGCCGGACTGCTTCTTGTGCTTTCCTTCGACCTGTACGCGCTTCTTTATCGTCTCGCGGTAAGCGATCTCGGGCTCGCCGGTCTGCACGGTCACGCCGTAGCGCGACTTCAGGCGCGAAACCGCCACGTCAAGCTGCATATCGCCCATGCCGTAGATCAGCATCTGCTTCGTCTCGGCGTTGTTTTCGAATTTCAGCGTCGGATCCTCGTCGGTCAGCTTCAGTATCGACGCGGCGACCTTGTCCTCGTCTCCCTTGCCGGATGCGACGACGGATTTCGCCATGTACGGCTCCGGGAAATCGATCTTCCTGAAGGTGAGCGTGCCGGACTGCGAAAGCGTGTCATTCGTCGCGGTGCGTCCGAGCTTCGATATAACGCCGATGTCACCGGCGTGCATCACTTCGTATTCGGTCTGCTTCTTTCCGCAGGGCGAGTAGAAATGAGCCATCTTCTCTTCGCTTCCGCTCGCGGAATTTTTAAGCGTCATGTCGCGGCGGAGCGTGCCCGACATTACCTTGAAGTACGTCTGCTTTCCGAACTGATCCGATACCGTTTTGAACACGAATACGGAGCATTCGCCTTCGGGATCGATCGGATACGGCTTTTCTTCGCCGTTCTCGATCACGGTTTCGTTTTTCTTCGCGGTGTGGCGCGGGAACGATCCTTCAATCGCGTCGAGCAGCGCGCGGATGCCCCAGAGTTTAGCCGCGCTTCCGCAGTAAACGGGAACGATGTCGCCGGAGATTATGCCCTCATGGAGCGCGAGAGTGCTCTCCTCGGTGGAGATCTCCTCACCCGCGAAGTATTTCTCCATGAGCTCGTCATTCGTTCCTGCGATCGCCTCGTTGAGAGCGTCCTTGTACTTGTCGGCGATCTTTATGTATTCCTCGGTGAGCTCGGCTTCGCTTCGCGTGCCCTTCTCATCGAAGTTGTAAAGCTTCATCGAAACGAGATCAATGAGCTCGAATTTTCCGTTTCTCTTGACCGGAACGAGAGCCGGACAAAGCTGGATCCCGAAACGGTCGCGCAGTGCGTTGAATACACGCTCGAAGCTTGCTTCGGCGTCGTCGTATTTGTTGATGAAGAATGCGCGGGGAACCTTTGCCTCCGTGGCGAGATCCCACGCGAGCTCGGCGCCTACCTCGACGCCGGATTTGCCGTCGATGACGATGACGGCAGCGTCTGCGGCACGGATGCCGCTTCTCACTTCACCCTCGAAATCAAGCGTGCCGGGGGTGTCGAGCAGATTGATCTTGACGGTGTTCCAGGGGAACGATGCGATCGAAAGTCCGACGGAAAAGCCGCGCTTTATCTCTTCGGCGTCGTAGTCGCATACGGTGTTTCCTTCGGGAACCTTGCCGAGGCGGTCGCAGGCTTTAGCGGAATACAGCATTGCCTCGGCGAGTGAGGTCTTGCCGCTTCCGCCGTGACCAAGCAAGCATACGTTACGGATGACTTTGGTGTTGAAATCTGCCATTGTGAGAATCTCCTTTATATAATATTTATAAATTACCGCATTCAAACGGCGAGTTACTTATTCAAGTATACCATGGGGCGAAGAAAATTTCAAGGGCTTTTTAAAAAATATGCCGTGAGAACGTAGAATATTCACGATGGTTTTTGTGCAACAACACCAAAAAAGAAGAAAAAAGCCTGCGAAGAAGGTCTTTTTATGAAAACTGATGTTTGAGGACAGAACACGGGATAACATTACGGAGAAAGCGAATGTTCGTTTAACGTATTTCCGTGAGACGGGCTTTGCGATTTTATCCGAAGTGAAGATTACCTTTTTGAAGGTTCCGTTTTCCGGAAATGTTTGGACTTAAATTTCTTGCAAAAACGATCGGCGCATGTATGTTGTCCTGCTATAGTACGGAAAGGGCCGCGCCGGAGGGCATTTGTCCGAAAGAGCGGGGAAACAGGATTTTTTTCGGAAGAGATCTCGCCGGTTTTTTTGTCTTGCGGGAAGCTTGATACGGTATTTTGTACATTACGCACAAAATAAACAGAGAAAAGATTGTGATATACAACAAAATTATCCGAGGCCACGTTCAAAATAAATGAAAAATATTGACATATATAATACATAATGATATAATTTATTAAAGCCTGCCGATATTATCGTGCGAAAAAATAACATTCGCTATCGGAGTATCAAATCAAGCGGGTATTTTTACTTCATGACGAATGAAGAACAAGGAGGATCTCTCATGAACCAACAGATGCAGACAGCTCCCGGAACCGCGGCACAGCCTCCGGCACAGCTCAAGACAAACAGAAGCCTTTTAAAGTTCATTCTTCTCTCTCTTATCACCTTCGGCATTTACGGAATTGTCGTCATGTCCTCGATAAGCAATGATATCAATCTGATAGCAGGCAGATATGACGGAAAGAAAACGATGCATTATTGTCTTCTCATTTTCATCGTCGGTCCGATTACTTGCGGAATCGCCACTCTCGTTTGGTATCATAAACTTTCGGCGCGTATCGGTGCAGAGCTCGGACGCAGAGGAATAAATTACAGTTTCGGAGCATCGGATTATTGGCTTTGGAACGTGGTCGGTTCTCTGATTGTTGTAGGACCGTTCATTTTCTTCAATAAGCTTTTTACCGCTATGAATATGCTCAGCGAGAACTACAACGTAAACGGCTGATAAAAAACATATCGAATCACTTGCACCGCGAAGCGGAGATCCGCTTCGCGGTGTTGCTTTGCGCGAAAACAGGACACGGATTACATAAAGCTGTAATTGCTGGTTCACTTACCGTGTCCGCAAGAATGGCACGAAGTGCCATTCTCCAACGTGGGACTGAGATTGAACACGGATCACATAAAGCTGTAATTGCACGTTTACTTACCGTGTCCGCGAGAATAGGACACGGTATAACGTATAGCCTAACTTGTACGCTCACTTACCATGTCCCCGAAAACGGAGCACTGCTCCGTTTTCCAACGTAGGACTGACTTTGTACGGCGCCATTCTCCAACGTGATATTGAAAATACATGGCGTTCGGAAGAACGCCATGCGGAGCTTGATATGTTGGGGGCGTCGCCCCCAAGCCCCTGAGCGGGGATGCCCCCGCGGGCGTTCTGTGAAGTTCAACTGAATCTGTCAGCTATCTTCCGGATTTAAGTACTCTTTCGAGAGAAAGCCTTACCCCAATCCCATTCAGTTCAAAAATTTTTAGGGAAGGGGTCCGGGGAAATCCCCTTTTTGTAAAAAGGGGTTTCCCCGGAGTACTTCTTCCTAATATAAAAGGAACCGTCTCCGGACGGTTCCTTTTGTTGTTATTCGATTTATCAGCCTATCAGCCGAGCTTGGAACCGTTGATCTTGATTCCGGGGCCCATCGTGGAAGCGATGACGCAGCTCTTGATGTACTGACCCTTCTGAGCAGCCGGTCTTGCCTTGATGACGGCGCCCACCAACGTGTCAAAGTTTTCCTGAAGCTTATCCTTGCCGAAGGAAGCCTTGCCGATCGGGCAGTGGATGATGTTCGTCTTGTCGAGACGGTACTCAATCTTACCTGCCTTAGCCTCGTTTACCGCACGCGCAACATCCATGGTAACGGTGCCTGCCTTCGGGTTCGGCATGAGTCCCTTAGGTCCGAGGATTTTACCGAGACGTCCGATAACGCCCATCATGTCGGGAGTTGCGATAACAACATCGAAGTCGAACCAGTTTTCCTTCTGGATCTTCTCTGCGAGGTCAGCCTCGCCGACATAGTCGGCGCCTGCCTCGGCAGCAGCCTTTGCGGCATCACCCTTTGCAAATACGAGAGTGCGGACGGTCTTACCGGTTCCGTTCGGGAGAACGACCGCACCGCGGACCTGCTGGTCTGCGTGACGGGAGTCAACGCCGAGGCGGATGTGAAGCTCGATCGTTTCGTCGAACTTAGCCTTGGAGGTCTGGCAAACGAGATCGATTGCCTCGCCTGCGTCGTAAAGCTTTGAAGTATCGATCAGCTTAACGCTGTCAGTGTATTTCTTACCGAATTTCATCTGTCAAACCCTCCTCAGTCGGCAACGGTAACGCCCATGGAGCGTGCCGTACCTGCGATCATGCTCATTGCGGTCTCAAGGCTGCCCGCATTGAGGTCGGGCATCTTCGTCTTTGCGATCTCTTCGATCTGCGCCTTGGTGATCGTCGCAACCTTCGTCTTGTTCGGAGTACCCGAAGCGGTCTCGATTCCGCAAGCCTTCTTTATAAGAACGGCGGCGGGCGGAGTCTTGGTGATGAAGGAGAAGGAGTGATCGGCGTAAACGGTGATGACAACGGGGATGATAAGACCCATGTCATTCTTGGTACGCTCGTTGAACTCTTTGGTGAAGTTCGGGATCGGCACACCGTACGCACCGAGAGCAGGTCCCACGGGAGGAGCGGGAGTTGCCTTGCCCGCGGGGAGCTGAAGCTTGATATAGCCGATTATTTTCTTTGCCATTTTCAAAAATCCTTTCTTTCGCGCAGAGCTTGCGCGGTCGTGGTTTATGACGGGAGAATGAAAAATTTTCTCCCTCCCACAAATGCCGTTTTACCGGGGCGGCATCCCGAAGATCAGTCGTCCTTTTTCTTTCTGATCTGCTTCATATCGAGCTTGATCGGCATGTCGCGTCCGACCGTCGATACGATAACGGTGACTTCGTTTCCGTCGGGTGAGATCTCATCGAGACGACCGCTGTAATCCGCGAAGATGCCCTCGACGATATCGACAGCATCGCCGACCTTGAGCGTCGATTCCTTCTGCGAAGTGCGGCTTTCGCTGATGATAGCCTCCGCTTCCTCGTCGGAGAGCGGAACGGGCTTTGATCCTGGACCGACAAAGCCCGTCACGCCGCGAATGTTGCGCACAACGTGCCAGCTTTCGTCCGTCATAATCATTTTAATAAGGACATACGCGGGAAATATTTTCTCCTCGATCTCCTTTTCCTCACCGCCGTTTGATTCCACAATGGTCTCCGTCGGGATGCGGATGTCGAAGATAAGATGAGAAAGGTTACGGTTCTCGATGATCTTTTCGAGATTCATCTTGACTTTGTTTTCATAGCCGGAGTAGGTATGCGCGACATACCATCTTGCTCCGACGTTCTGCTCGTTGAAATCGCTCATTTTCTCAGATAATACGGCTCAGACCGACGATCGTGGTTGAGAAAACGTAGTCGAGCAGACCGATTACCGCCGCGACGATCGCAACGGTGACAAGCACCATGGCGGTATTCATGAGCACTGCGCGCGGGGAGGTCCAGACGATCTTTCCGAACTCGGACTTGAACGCTTTAAACCATGCTCCCATGCGGGTACGGAGCGCAGGCTTATCGCTTTTCTTTGCTTTTTTGTCAGCTTTGTCAGCGGACTTCTTTTTGGGAAGCTCTTTGGCGTCGGTACCTTCTTCGGTACGGACATTCTTTTCGATGTCAGCCATCATTTGCTCCTTTCACCTTATTTGGTTTCTTTGTGAAGCGTATGCTTACGGCAGAAGCGGCAATACTTATTCATCTCGAGTCTGTCGGGATCGTTTTTCTTGTTCTTCTTCGTATCGTAGTTACGCTGCTTGCATTCGCTGCAGGCGAGAGTGATCTTTACTCTCATGTTTCGGCACCTCCTTGAAAATTCGGGTTTCCCCGTGAATACGGTATACTAACCGTGCCTCCCTCGCATAAGCGGGGCGTTTTCCGCACTTTTGTGCACAGAAAAAAGACCTCCCCGCGTGAGGTAGAATCATTATATCACAAAAAATCACCGCTTGTCAATAGCTGCGGGCGGTTTTTTCGGATTTTCCGTCGTCCTGCCGAGGAGCGGCGAGCCGGACGGGAGAATTTGCGGCGGGATACGCCGCCCATGTCCCCGGCGGCACAGCGTCGGGAAAGACGGATGCCGCAGGTTCCCGCGGACGCATTCCCGCGTCGGGCGAAGGGACGGACAGCCAAATCCCTCCGTCCGGCAGCCGCCGCGCCGGGCTTGCCGTATGTGCACGAATATACGTTCGCATCGATCCGGCGGCGCTCTCGCCTCACGCTGTTTTGCCTGTTCCCGCGTCGGGCGATAATGTCCGTTCCCGGATATGCGGAAAACCTGCCGTTTTCACGCCGCAGATGGAGAGGGGCGGGTATTTCTGCAAATTATTTTGTGATTTGCGTTGTTAAAACAACGGAATTCGGCTTTAGCGAGACGAAATTATCCGTGCGATGCGCGGCGGCGGACGGTTTTACTCGGCGCAGGCGATCCGTTCGGCAGACGGAGAAAAAGCCGCGCAGATAATGAAAAGGCGTTTTCCCGACACCTCGGTCGGGAAACGCCCTAAACAGCGGCATATTAATGCAATTCCGTTGTTTTAACAACGTAAATCGTTTTCGAAATCCGGGAAATACCCTGTCGCCGTGCTCGGCGAACGCGCCGACTTCGAATTCCGTTGTTTTAACAACGTAAATCGTTTTGGGAGTCCGGGAAATACCCTGTCGCCATGCTCGGCGGACGTTCCGAATTCGAATTCCGTTGTTTTAACAACGTAAATCGTTTTGGGAGTCCGGAAAACACCATGTCGCCGTGCTCGGCGGACGTTCCGAATTCGAATTCCGTTGTTTTAACAACGTAAATCGTTTTCGAAGTCCGGAAAATACCCTGTCGCCGTGCTCGGCGAACGCGCCGACTTCGAATTCCGGAAAACACCCATATCACATCGAACACGCATCCTCGCCCGTTCTCGCAGTGTTCGCCTCACCGCCTCTTCGGCGGGGGAGGCACTTCACGTTCCCGCAGCGGGGCTTGCCGCGGCTGGATCACCGTATTTGCGCGAATGTACGTTCTCCTTCGTCCGTCTGCGCTTCCCGCGCCGGGCTTGCCGTCTCACATCTCTTCTGTCTCGGAGACGGGGCGCGCAACCTTGTTTGTCTGCCGCGTCGGACACGCAGTCCCGTCCGCTTTCGTTTCGGATGCAGTATCTCTATGCTCGGTGTGCTGCCTCACATCTTCTCCCGCTTCCCCGCGCCGCCTCGATCGCTCCGCTGCGCCGGGCGGGAGTGTCCGTGTGCCCCCCGTTTGCCTCGAAGACGGACCCCGAGCCTCCCCGCGCGCCGTTCAGCCCGAATACTTATCCGGCATGGGGCGCCGAACATCCCCGCACGGGAGCTCGTCGCGCACCTTGATCCAGTCGAGCCATGCGGAATCCTCGAGATTCGTCTGAATAGCGGCGGCACCGCCGTTCATCCACTTGTAGTTTATACGGTTCTCCGCGAGTATCTTCATTATCCGGTCGTACCGCTCGGAAAGAACCTCTATCCGCTCGGTGTCGCCGTTGTCGTATGCCCTGAAATATGAGGAATAGCATCCTTCATAATATATATGTGCCGTCAGAAGCTCGCATCTCGTCTGCTGCGCCTTGCTCGACGCAAGCTCGGCGGCGCGCTCGAGAAGGTATACCGAGCGGTCGAAATTCTCCGCGTAGTATTCCGTGTCGTATGTGTCCGAGAGGATGCTTGCATATTCCCAGCAGTCCCAGCAGTTGTTTTTGTCCTGCGATTCCTGCCAGATATCGAGGTATTCGAGAATGTACCCGTATCCGTCGCCGTAATCCTTCTGCAGAAGATGCTCGAGAGCGAGATCGTATTCCTCGCGCGTCATGTCGGGATTCCAATTCATCATGTAGGCGAGCTGTCCCCATACGGGCTGCATTCCGAGCCCGTTTGTCTCAAACTGTAGGAACACTCCGGCGGCTCCGCATTCCGCGAAGAATTTCATATCGTCAAAGAACGCGTCGATTATCGTGTACTGCTGTACGCTTGTGTCAAGTCCGTAGTACCAGATGTAGATGTTGTCCGAAAGATCGCACCAGCCCTTCGTCCATTCGGCGAAGTTGTCGTTGTTTATTATCGGCTGCTCCGTGACCGGGCCAAGCGGGCCGCGCGATGTGCATTTGCGGCTGTTGATGCCGTGCGCGGAGCAGGTGCCGTTCATCGCAAAGGTAAGATACACGTTTTCGTTCGGCGCGGTCCTGCAGTGGGGCTGAGTTCCCATGTACGCGAAGATAAGATACACAAGCCCGTCGTATTTTCCGCCTTCCTCTGCCGAAATCTCCTCCTCAAGCCTGTTCGCCCAGCGCACAACGCAGCCCGACATGGCACCGCCCTCTTCCTTGAAGATCTTCATGCACTCCGCGCAGTGGCAGTAGTTTTCGCTGTCACCCTGTGAGACATCGACGGATTTGAGGTCCTTTCCGATGACCGAGCCGGCGGCAAGAGCATTCTCGGTCCGCTCGATGATATCATCCTTTATATTGTAGAACACACCCTCGTCGGTGTAGCAGAGCTGATAATCTACCGTGTTGTAGCCGCCCCATTTTTTCATCTGGGTTCCGTGGCATGCGTATGAGATCGCGCCGTAGGAATATTTCGGATCGATTGACTTCCGGGGATTGTAGCGTTCCGTGTCCGTCTTCATACCGTACGTTACGTGGGGATCGAAATAGTCGAACGACGGAACGGCGGTCTTTTCGCAGTCGGCGCTCACCTCGATGGGATCGGCTTCGCGGAGGAGACTGTTTCCGTAGTTTATGCATTCCCAGCCGAGCTCGTTTTCGAGGAAGAACCACACGCCCCACATGCATCCGCGCTCGACGGCGCCCTCGATGACAAGGCGGCTTCCCTCGAAGAAGTAGCGGTATCCGTCATAGCGCAGGCTATCGTCCCGGCTGTGGCGGAATTCTATCGCGCATTCTCTGACCGAGATTCCCTGCGCGGCATCAAGCTCTGCGCCGCATGCCTTTTTTATGAGCCTCTGCATTTCCGAGACGGCATAGAGCATGTTCTCGTTGTGCTCTGCGGGATACTCGATCGCGTATTCGGATATATCGTGCCCCGCGAGCATAAGCTTTTCGATGCGGTATCCCTCGTGGTACGATGCGTCAAGCTCCGACGCGGTGCCCGCCTCGACCGCGTTCGCATACCTGCGCACGGCGAGGTCAAGTCCGGTCTCGGTCTTTCCCGCGACGGTCACACTGCCGCCTTCGGTGCGCAGTATGTATCCGTCGTTTTCAAAATCCGTCATGTCGATGCCGCGGGAGGCATCGCTTCCGAGCGCAAGATAGACGCTGTCGGTAAGCTTGTCTCCGAGGCGGTTCGTAAGCCATACCGCATAATCTTCCGCGTTCGATGACGATACGGTGATTTCGGGAGAGTATTTTCCGGCATCTGAGGAGGAGCATGACAGAAGAGTCGATGCAAGCGTGCAGAGGCTGAGCGCAAGGGCTATCGTTTTCTTCATTTTGCAGATCTCGGCTTTCGGCATCCGAAAGCGTCCTTTCTTTTCGTTGTATTGTTTCGGTTCATAAGCGGCGGAGACGGATTTTTCCGCTTCCGCCGGACGGGATGTTCGATTTTATCGGCGATTATGTGTATTAATTGTAACATAATTCCTAACAGGTGTCAAGGCATAATAACGGCGGCGGACGATCGGGATGAGAGAAAGCACATAATAAAAAGTCCCCGAGGGTCGGGGGGACGGATGTAAGACGTTTTCGCGGGACGTGTGTTTCACCGGGCGTCACGATCTGCGGATTCTCGAATTTCGCGGGTTTTCGGACCTTCCGCCTTTCCGAAACTCTCCCGCCGAGCGATTCCGTACCCTCACTCGGCGTGATCCGTGTCCGCTTTCCGGAGGTCAAGCCGGTATACCTCAAGTCCGCCGTCGCATCCGCGGTATGTGAAGCCCTTCTTTGCGGCGATATGCTTTGTTGCCGTTTGATCCGGGCTGCATTCGATCACAAGGTCCTTTTCTTTACGCTCCGCCTCGGCGATAAGCAGATCGGTCAGCGCCGAAGCGTATCCGCGCCCCCGGAATTCGGGGAGGAGAACCCACCCCGCCTCCATGCTGTGTTCGTCGTATCCGTGCAGGATCACATATCCGATGAATTTTCCGTCGTCCTCGGCGGCGCAGATGAGCGGCGGCTCCGACAGCCCCGCGCTTTCAAGAAATCGCCTTGTCTGCTCCTCGCCGTACGGCGGCTCGAGATAAGCCATAACCGCAGGATCGGACAGCAGCGCATACAGCATATCGAAGTCGTCCTCGCGCATTTTTCGGATAACGGGATTCATATGTTCCTCCTGACTTGCGGATCGCGCCGCATTTTCGCGGCGAATCTGTTTTACGGTAAAAGCTTTGGCGGCGAAGCATTCGGCAGGCTTATTTGCGAAGCTTCAGGGCGAATCGGCGGGGAATTTCGGCGGCAGACGCGCCGCATTTTTGCGGCGAAGCAGCGCACACACTGCAAGGTGAGGGAGTTTGTCACAAATCCCCGCATCGGAGCAGCCGCGCCGGGAGAGCTTTCTCATATCTTTTTCTGCCTCGGCGGAAGGTCCGCGCGACCTCTTTCGCTTCGGAGGCGCACCGCACCCGCTTTTCCACGCAGTCCGCACGCTCGCCCCGCACTCGCCGAAATTACTGATAAAGTATGCAAAAAAGCACTCTGAAAACAGAGCGCTTTTTGTGTGTTTTCACTATAAAAAAGATTTTTTCGCCGGTTTTGCATAGGTACTTGAACTCTTACGAAAAATCTTGAGCTTTCAAGGTTAGGGACAGCGGTGAGCCGCTGTCATTCGGTCAGCGGCTGCACCACCTCGATGCCGCCTTTGAAAATCACGGTGATTCGTTCTTTTGAGTCCACTACTACGCATTCAAGCAGTTGGCGGACGATTTGGTCATCGTATTCCATCGGGCGCTTCTTTATGCCGTCGAGTATCATGTAGATGTCATCGAGTCGGGATTTTGCGTTTTCTCGCCGCTGCTCTGCGTCGGCTATACTGCCGAGCTGCTGTTGCAAGCGGCTTTTTTCATTCATGAGCCGAGTTGCGGTTTCCTCATCAAAGGCTTCCACTGTTTCGGTGGATACCCGGTCGAGCATTTTTCGGAATTCTGCGTCGATCTCGGCGATCCGCACCTGAAGGTCAATGCTGTTATCCTCGCTTCTTTCGCCCTCCAAGCCCATGCCGATGTGCAGCTTCAGCGTTTGCAGCACCTCAGTGTTTCGGGCTGCCGTTTTCATGATCGCCGCCATCACAGCCCTTTGCAGAACGATTTCCTCTACGGTGGGTGAGTTTCGGCAGTATTTCTTTCCGAAGTCAAGGCGGTTGATGCATCGCCATACGATTTTTCTCTTGCCGCCCGCCGTCCATGTGCATCGGCGATAGGGCGTCTTGCATTCTCCGCAGACCAGAAGCTCCGTCAAGGCGTACTTGCTTGAGTATTTGCCCTGCTCGGTGGTCGTGCCTTTCTGCTTGACCTTGCGCTTGCCGGAGCGCCGCACGAGCTCCTCCTGAACTCTCCCGAAGATGGCAGGGTCAATGATGGCGGGATGGTTGTTCTCTACATAGAATTTCGGGCGTTCACCGTTGTTGGCTCTGACTTTTTTGCTGAGGCAGTCGGTGATGTAGGTCTTGTTGATGATGGCATCGCCCTTGTACTTTTCATTGGAGAGAATGGACTGTATCGTGGAGAGCTGCCATACCTCTTTTCCCGTTGGGCTTGAGATACCCTTTTCCTTAAGCAGCTCGGCGATCCCTTTGAGGCTGTCGCCTGCGAGGAAACGGTCATATATAAGGCGGATCGTTTCGGCTTCTTCGGGGACGATTTCGGGTTGTCCGTCCTCGCCCTTGCGGTAGCCGAGGAAGTTCTTGTAGTGGAAGTTCACCTTTCCGGCCTTGGCGCTCTGATTCTTTCCCCATATGATGTTGGCACTCATGTTTTCGGATTCGCTCTGTGCGATGCTGCCGTAGATGGTGATGTAAAATTCCGCGCCGGGCTGATTGCTGTGGATGCCCTGCTCCTCGAAGTATACATCCACGCCCAGCTCATTGAGCAGGCGGACATATTTCAAGCAGTCCACCGTGTTCCGCGCGAACCGGGCAATGGATTTCGTGATGATCATATCGATCTTGCCCTGCTTGCAGCGGCGGATCATACGGTTGAATTCGTCACGCTTTTTTACACTTGTGCCGGAGATGCCTTTGTCGGCGTAGATACCTTCAAGCGTCCATCCGTTTTCGGCATTGATGCGGTGGGTGTAATGCTCCACCTGATTTTCGTAGCTGTTGAGCTGTTCCTCCTGCTTGGTGGAGACACGGCAGTAGGCGGCGACACGCAGTGCGCGGCAGCTCCGTTTTACACTCTCCTTAAAGGAGACGGTTGGTTCAATGACCCGCACCACTTTCGGCGGGGATACAACAGTCTGTTCCATTGTCTGACTCCTTTTCTATGATCTGCCCGTTCAGAAGGACGAGGCTCACTGTTTTGTCGGGGGATAGCCGTATTTCTTTGACCGTGCGGTTCAGTCGTTCTGAGATATCCGCTGTGCCGCTCAGCCCGGCCTGAAGCCGTATTGCCGTACAGCACTCGTTGCCGAGTTCTTTATATTTCCGGGCGAGGCATTCCGTCATCCTGTTTCGCAGGGCGGGCTTGTCGATCTCCGGTGCGTCAAGCATTCGGTTTATCTCGTTGGTCAGCCGTATTACCTCGGCGCTCGGCTCATATCGCCGGTCTGAGGAGACTTCGGATCGTCCTGATTCGGTTTATCCGGCGTGGTACTGCCGCCGCTCTGAGCCGCTTTGATCTCAAACTCCGTGCTGCACTCGCCGTCGCTATATTGCCCATGTTATTTCCTTCTTTCTGCTGTATTTTCGGGTGGAGCTCATCGTCCACCGCGAGGGTGATAAACTCAGCCATTGTCATCCCTTCATGCCGTTCGAGATATTCTCTGATTTCGGCATGGAGGTCGGCGTCAATTTTTACGGTGATGCCTTTCTTTTCATCCGCCATTGCGCTCGTTCCTTTCTATATATTTTTTGATAATTTCCGCAAGCAGTTCCTCTGCCGACACTTCACGCTCGGCGGCTTCCCGAAGCAGCATATCTGCCTGCGGCTGCGGTATAAGAATATTGTGTTCCAATAGGCAACCTCCTACATTCCCATAACGGGGCCGTTGTCCTCGTCCATGTCCTCGCCGTCGGCCTGTTCCTCGGCAAGCTCCTCATCGGTGAGCTTGCGGAAGGAGTCCTCGCCGGGGATGATGCCGAGCTGCCTGCCGTTATCAAATTTGCAGTGGACGGTGGATGTATCATCCACAAACATTACAGTGCCGCGCATATCGTCCTCAACAGGTCGGGGATCGTCACCCATGTGCAAAAGCAGAATACGCGTCCCTTTGGGGTAGAGCTCTTTATATCGCTGTGCCTGTCTGTACAGGCGGTCATATTCGTTCATTTCATTTACCTCCGTGTTTTCGTTATATTTTCATTCCGTAATATTCCTCCGGCGGCTGTAAAAAGGAGAAGTCGACATCCTCGATGTTATCACAATGTCCGGCAAGGAAATTTTCATCCCGTTCAATGCGCATCATCAGATAGGCGACTTCTTCGGGTGTTGCCGTTACGGTTTCTTCGCCGCCGTACAAATAGGCTTCGGCATGTACGCTGACCTCTGTTTCCGCATCGACATTTTCCATAAAGTCATCAAAGGCTGTCCAGCCGACGAGGTCGTCGTACTCTCTCGGTATTCCTCCGACTGTGAATTCCGTTTCGTCATTGCCTGCGGTTACGGTCACCGCAGAAAACAGCAAGGCCATATATTACATCCCTCCAATCGTCATTTCGGTGTTTTGCAGATGATCCTCAAATTCGTCCTCGGTCATCATGGCGTAGTCATCGCCGCTGTTCCAGAACGAAACGAACAGTTCGCCGTCCATCGTATCAATGGGCTGCTGCTCAAAGCCTTCGCCGAGCCCGTCAGCACATTGCCCGGTGATCCATTCCCGCAAACGCTCCGTTTCTTCTGTAGTAAGAGGCTCTTTGAGGCTGCAATCGATGCGTCCGAACAGTCTGCCGCCGTGCAGCTCCACCGACCAAACGGCGGAGGTCATCTTTTCGCTCACGCCGTCATCCTTGTTATAATAGGTTGCCATATCGTTTTCGTCATTGGCGGTGTAACGATTCAATGCATCGGCGATCTCATCGGCGCTGTCGGCAAGGTAGGAATCTCCGACCGTGAACATATCTCCGTCGCCCTCGTCGATATTTCCCACCAGCGGACAGAAGAACACCGCCTTTACGGGACCTGCGTCCTGCGTCATTTGGCGGACAGCAGCGACCACCTCGTTCATCGAGCCATATTGGTCATAGAGGACATCCTGTTCCAGCGTCTCTTTGATGTCCTCATCGGCCGCCTGCACGATGAGCGTCAGCAGGTTGGCATCGTTCAGCGTGTTTTCCTCATTCAATGTGAGAAGCAAGTGCCGTCCGAAATCGTTATCGCTGAACAGCTTTACGCCGATGTCCTCGTCCTCGCTGTCGGTCAGCGGGATTTGCTTCGGTGAGCGCATGATCCCGACTGACTGCAGCTTTTCATAAAGGTCATAAATACTGCGCGGGAAATCCAGCACAAGAGTGTTCTCTTTATTGCGGATAATTGCGGTGATCATATTTACATTCCTCCCATCGTCATAGGCTCGTCCTGATATAAGATGTCGAGCAGGCTTATATCGGTGTCGTTGTAGATGAAGCCGCCGTCGACGAATTTCCCGTAATATATTTCGCCGATATGCTCACCGAAGGCTCTGTAATCGAAGAACTTTGCCACGGCAGGATTCACAGTAAAATCCTCGTTGTTTTGTGTTACATACTCTCCGATCTCCTGAAAATAGTTCGCACCCTCAACAAAGGTGAAGCAGTCGATACTTTTCGCAAGCCGTGCAAGCTGCTCTGCGTTCTCGGCTTCGGCGTATTCGGCAACTGCCCACAGCTTTTCCAAGTCCATATCGGCGCTGTTGACGGCGGCTGCGAGTTTGTTCAGTTCGTAAACCCCTTCCTCGGCGGCGCTTTCTTTGAATCGTCCGACCCACTTGTCGCTATCAATGCAAATGTCCTCCCATGAGAGCTCTACATCATCCGGTGTGGGTGCGCCGAGTCGGGCGAACGCTTTGTCGATGGCTTCTTCCTCGCAGGGGAGGTACAAGAATTCGGTTTTTCCGTTGTACTCAGCCCGTATGAAGCAAAGCATTTGATCATACACATATGCCGGAAAATTCTGCCCGTCATAATCCTTTACGAACGGTGTGTCCTCGTCGACAAACAGTAAGCCGTGTTCGGTAAAAACGCCCTTGCCGGATCGAATCAGCACCCGCCCGAATTCTGCATATTTCGGATCGTCCGCATCATCGGCAGGCAGACAGCCCTTGACCGTGAGCAGATACTCTCTGCCGATCTTTCCCATATCGCTGATATCCTGAATCAGTGGATAGCGATTGAGGTTGAAACTCAGATTGATGAGGTCGGGCAGAGTGTCGAAACCCTCAAACTTCATCGCCTCGTAAAACTGATATTCCTCATCGCCGAAGAAGCTATCCATCCGTTTTCCGAGGAAGTTGACTTCATCGAGGTCAACGAATCGGTCTTGCAGGCAACCGAGTTCCTCGGGAAATATGACCTCGCTTACATAGAATTCAAGGGGTGTGACATCCTCGGCATGGATTCTTTCGAGTGCCGCATTCATTTCCTTTTCGGTGCAGGGGAAGCGGAGGTCGGTCTGACTGTTGCCGTATTTGATTTTCAGTTTAATCATGGCAGTTCTCCATTATGGCTGCGAGTCCGAATCTGCGGATTGCCATAGCGTTGCAGATGGTGCGGAACAACATAGGCGGAACAAGGTCGGCATCAGCCAGATCCGACACGGTAATGTGCTTTGTACCGAGAGTCAAGTCCTTGGCTGCACAGTAAAGGGCATAGGCTCGTTCGGAGCAGTTATTGAGCTTAATATTCTCAAAAAACACACAGCCGTTATTTATATGGTGCTTGCAGCAGCTCCACAGCCTTGTGTCGGCGGTGAGCAGATACAGAGCTGAAAGCAGTGCGTAATTCTCTCGGTGTACATTCTTTGCGGCAAGTGTAAATCTTGTCCGGTGCTTTTCATTTATATATGTCATTGGTTTTTCCTCGCTTTCTATATATTCGTTGAATCGTTTGCGGAAGGGTGGACACCGTATCTGCCGCATGGTTTCCGCAAGTATTTCCGTGGGTGTTGCAGCGGTTATTGTGATGAGCACCTGTGATTCCGAAAAACGAACACCGACACCTCTCGGCTTGAAGTTCGGGATTGCGGTCATAAACCGTTCGATTCGGCGGTCATGTGGATTATCTGAAAATATGGTCATTGTTTTTCTCCTTGCTGTGAAATAAAAAAGCCCTCCGGTTTTTGTGTAACCGAAGGGCGATTGATAGTATTACATATTCTGTTGCGGGGGTGACACCTGTTCAAAGGTCGGCGGCTCGGCTTCGAGGGAGTGATATGCATCTGTGAGCTTTTCTTGAAGCTTATCCAACTGCCGTTCCTGCTCATAGGTCAGCGTTTCGCAGTTGCCTTTGGTGAAGTCCACACAGCGACAAAGGTATGCCGATTCATTCTCACTGAAAAGTCGTTCTTTGCTGACGAGACCGGAACGCACGGCAAAGGCTTCTTTGACATATTCATAGTTCGGCGAGTAATCTCCCCAAAACACCGAATCGCCGTCTGCATTCTGCTTCCATGTGCAGAACATAAAGCCGTTCTTTTCACTGTAGGTCGCAGCCAACACGGTATCTCCGAAGGCGGCAAGTTGTCTGTAATCGGAGACGCCGTCGGCTTTCATCTGCG
>ERZ773235.1082-NODE-1082-length-30493-cov-7.944773_pt1 | contig 30493 bp, 25 predicted proteins | sample MGYA00580522_ERZ773235 | MGnify/ENA primary metagenome ERZ773235 (study PRJEB29015, sample SAMEA2737797) | human gut metagenome | biome: human gut; feature: human-associated habitat; material: faeces | place: China | collected 2012 ...
TTGTCGCTTTGCAAGCAAAATCCCACTAAACCCTATAGGTTGCGGATTTGAGGTAAAGAAGGTTACACAAAAGAACAAATAGCGAAACTTATGTTTATAAATGGTCGTCATCGTAAGACTTCTGACTATTCTCTATATTGGCGAGCCGGAAACTCCATTGTCGTGCAGGTCTTGTCCGCAGTCTTTACTGCAATAATCAAGCAGTATCCAGATTCATTCGGAGAATTTGCCTGTATGTTTCCTAAAGAGTGAAAAACTGCCACGAAAAAAGAGTATCAACGTCGATATTATGCCAGTCATAAGGAAGAACTACAACGCAAGAGCTGTGAGTACCACAGACAGCTAAGAGTGAATAAGAATAAGTGATTGTGGAAAATGTTTGCAAAGTTTTCTACATAAAAAAAGTTAATTTAATCAGTGGTATGTTACGCATATCGCTGATTTTTTGTATTTTTGCACCATTAAAGAAAGAAAACGATATGGCAGAAATAGCAAACCGTATATACGAGACAAGTGAAGGGCAGATTCTCTTCATCTCAGACTTCTCTGACATCAATGATAATGAGAAGGTGGTAAGTCGTGCACTTTCTGTAGAAGAAAAAAAGGGAAATATAGTTCGATTAGCTAATGGGGTTTATCTTCGCCCTAAGAATACCCGATTTGGGATAGTCTATCCATCAATAGATGAAATGGTGATGGCTATAGCCCAGCGAGATAAGGTACAAATACAACCTTCAGGAGTTACAGCGCTCAACAAACTTGGACTCTCAACACAGGTGCCTACAAAATATACTTATCTGACATCGGGAAGTGGAAGAGTCTTGACTCTTGGAAATCGGACTATAGAGTTGAAGAGAAGTGTTCCTAAGAACTTTGCTTTTCAGACAGTGTTGGCAGCGCTTCTTGTACAAGCTCTTAGAACATTAGGACAAAAGAATGTAGGTAATCAAGAACTCTCTACCATAAGAAAATTGGTCAATGAAGAGGAACATAAAGACTTGTTTGTACAAGACCTTACTCTCATGCCAGTATGGATGAGAAAGCTGATAACTGATATTATAGATAAAAACGAGCATTATGACACTTTGGTTAAATCACACAATAGATGAACGAATAGCAATGTTGCAACGTGCGGAAGAGAAGTTTCGTATTAATCAGGTTGCAATTGAAAAGGACTGGTGAGTAACTGTGGTGCTCAACGCTCTTTTCAAATGTTCATGTGCAGATCAACTCATCTTTAAGGGAGGTACAAGTCTCAGTAAAGGATGGAATTTGATAGAAAGATTCAGTGAGGATATAGACTTATCTGTAAGCCATGAATTCTTCGGTATAGAGAAGACGACAAAGAATCAGCGTGAAAAACTTCGCAAGAAGGCACGTAGGTATTTTCTTGATACAGTTTCAGCAGAGTTGGATGAAAATCTAAAGAAACTTGGTGTGGAAGGATACCATATAGAAAATGTAGTAGAGGAAATTGATGAGGATGGTAAGGCAAGTCCCGTTGCAAGTGATAAGGATCCGTCTGTCATTCTCGTTCATTATGAGTCTATGCTTGGTCATGCGATAGAGTATATTCCGCCAAGAGTTAAGATAGAGATTAGTTGCTTGTCTATGAATGAACCTACGGAAGACCGTTTGATTTCATCATATATTGAGCAGACTTTCCCTGGAGAAGATGCGGCGGCTACAGCTACGGTCAGAACAGTTGTGCCTACTCGAACATTCCTAGAGAAGGCATTCCTGCTATGCGAGGAATTTCAGAAACAGACTCCTCGTCATGTCCGAATGTCTAGACATCTTTATGATCTCGAACGCTTGATGGATACAGGATTTGGCAAACAAGCCCTGCAGGATATTGATTTGTATGAGCGTATAGTTAAGCATCGTTCCATATACTATGCTGTTGGGTATGTAGATTATTCTAAGTTGATGCCTAGTGAGATTGATTTCGTTCCTAGGCAAGAGTTGATGAAGGATTGGGAAGGTGATTATGCAGAGATGTGTAACCACTTTATCTATGGTCAGACTTTATCTTTCGAAAAACTTTTAGAGCGAATCAAGGAGTTGCAAGATAGGTTTAGAAAAGCCTTTTAGCGACTTTTACTCCTTAATAAAATGTTCAATAAAAAAGTTAGAAGGCTATAAGTGTTTGGTATTCAGCCCTAATATTCCTCTGGAATGACGACGAATATTAAAAGTCGATGATAGGGCTGTTCTCTATACGGAGAACAGCCTTTTTCATCTTCTTTATGTTCCTTTTCCAGTTTATATTTGCCTGGATGTTCCTACAATCATCACCTTATATATAATATTCAGCGACAATTTACGTTATTACATTGTGTTAAGACGAATCATCATATTATGTTTTTTGCTGGCAGGCGTGCTCTGTACGAGAGCGCAGTATGATCCATCCTTCAGTCATTATTTCGATATGGAGTCATCCTTCAATCCTGCAGCAGTGGGTAAGCAGGCAAAACTGAATGTTACGGCTGCTTATGCTCTTGATATGGCTGGCTTCGAACACAATCCCCGTACGATGTATCTGGCAGCTGATATGCCTTTCCTGCTTTTCAATCATCAGCAGGGTGTGGGCGTTTCGCTAATGAATGACCAGATAGGTCTCTTTACCCATCAGCGTCTTAGCCTGCAGTATGCTTATAAAAAGAAGATATGGGGAGGAATGATGAGCTTTGGATTGCAGGGCAGTATGCTGAGTGAGAGTTTTGATGGAAGCAAGGTGGATGCAGAAGAATCGGGCGACCCTGCTTTTGCTACGACAAATGTAGAGGGAAGCGGAATGGATTTTGCCTTGGGTCTCTATTTCATTCATCGTAATTGGTATGTTGGGCTTTCAGGGCAGCATCTTACTTCTCCTACGATCAATCTGGGGGATTCAAATGAATTTAAGATTGATGCAACGTATTATTTGACTGGTGGATACAATATTCAACTGAGAAATCCGTTTTTATCTATAAAGTCATCTGCTCTTGTCAGGTATGATGGTACGGCGTGGCGAGGCGATGTTACCGGGCGGCTGGTATATCAGCACGAGGGAAAGCATTTGTATGGTGGACTCACCTACAGTCCTGATCATTCTGTGACCTTTCTATTGGGAGGTACTTTTCATGGGGTAATGCTTGGGTACAGTTATGAGTGCTATACTTCGAAGTTGAATGCGGGCAATGGTAGCCATGAACTCTTCATAGGATACCAGACAGAGATCAGTCTTGCCAAAAAAGGAAAGAACAAACATCAAAGTGTTAGAATACTATAGTATATCATCAAGAATATGAATATAGAAATGAAGAAAATATTAGGACTCTTCTGCTCACTTGTAGCACTGCTCTCCCTGAGTGGCTGTTTTAGTGCCAAATCTACTTCCATGGCAGGTAGAGGAGGAGAAGTTGTGGGCGTAAGCGGAAGAGGGTTCGTGGAGCCTACACCTTACGGAATGGTAAAGGTGAACCGTGGTTTCCTGAAGATGGGTCTTGAGACTCAGGATTCGCTATGGGGTGCCAAGACTCCCCGTAAGGATGTTTCCGTAGATGGTTTCTGGATGGATGATACTGAGATTACGAACTCTGAGTACAAGCAGTTTGTTGCTTATGTACGCGATTCCATCCTTCGTACCCGTCTTGCCGATCCTGCCTATGCCGGTGATGAGACCTATATGATTACCGAAGACAAGAATGGCGACCCGGTTCCTCCGCAGGTTAACTGGAAGAAGCCTTTGCCAAGAAAGCCGAATGAGGATGAACTGCGTGCGATAGAAAGTCTCTACAATGTGAATCCGGTGACCGGTGAGAAGCTGATTGATTGGCGCCAGCTCAACTATAAGTATGAAATCTATGATTATACTGCAGCAGCCCTTCGCCGTAACCGAATCAATCCGCAGGAGCGCAGTCTGAATACAGATATCCAGATAAATCCTGATGAGGTGGTGATGATTTCGAAGGATACCGCTTATTATGATGATGAGGGTAGAGTGGTGAGAGAGACCATCAACCGCCCGTTGAGCGGTCCGTGGGATTTCCTCAATACTTATATCGTGAATATCTATCCGGATACAACTTGCTGGGTGAATGATTTCCGTAACTCGGATAATGAAACTTATCTGAGAAGCTATTTCAGTAATCCTGCCTACAACGATTATCCTGTTGTGGGTGTCACCTGGGAGCAGGCGAATGCCTTCTGTGCCTGGCGTACCGACTACCTTCTGAAAGGTTTGGGACCGGAGGCAAGGTTCGTGCAGCGTTACCGTCTGCCAACAGAGGCAGAATGGGAGTTTGCTGCCAGAGGAAAGAATCAGAGTGAGTTCCCTTGGGACAATGCTGACGTAAAGAATGGAGATGGATGTTTCTATGCCAACTTCAAGCCAGATAGGGGCAACTATACCAAGGATGGTAACCTGATAACGAGTAAGGTGGGTATTTATTCACCCAACTCGAACGGGCTCTATGATATGGCTGGCAATGTGGCGGAATGGACCAGCACCGTTTATACGGAGGCAGGAGTGGATGCGATGAATGATCTGAATCCTGACCTGAAATACAATGCAGCCAAGGAAGATCCATATCGGTTGAAGAAAAAGAGTGTAAGAGGTGGTTCCTGGAAAGATCCGGAATCTTTTATCCGCTCGGCATGGCGCTCTTGGGAATATCAGAACCAGCCACGCTCATATATCGGATTCCGCTGTGTAAGAAGTCTGGCTACTACATCGAGTGCCAAGCAGAAACCATCAAGAAATAAGAATAGGAGATAATCAAAATGGGTGACTATAGTAAATATAATATTGTCTATCGTCTGCAGAAGTGGATGGATAGTGTTCCGGGACAGACTTTCCTGAACTATGCATATAGTTGGGGTGCGAGTATCGTTATTGCAGGTACTCTCTTCACGTTGACGCATCTTCCCGGAGCCAAACTGATGATCTTCCTGGGAATGGGCACTGAGATTATCGTGTTCTTCCTGTCTGCTTTCGACCGTCCTTTCGATAAGACTGCTGATGGCAGAGAGCTTCCTACTCATGTAACGGAGGAATATCTGGAGACGGGTAAGGTAGAATACCAGGACAAGAATGTGGCTGCTTCTACCATAGGAGCATCTTCTTCTCCAATTGCTGGTGTTGCCAACCAGGCTTCCCCAATAGTTCAGCCGGATGCCTTGGCAGAAATACAGGTAGCTTCTGAGGAAATGCAGAAAGTGCAGAGCAGCTATGTGGATGAACTGAAGAATCTGGTAGATACCCTTGGCAAGGTTAATGAGCAGAGCTCCCGTCTGACTCGTGACAATGAGGAGATGGAAAACCTGAACCGCACGCTTACCGGTATTACCAAGGTTTATGAGATGCAGTTGAAAAGTGCCAGTCAGCAGATTGGTACCATCGACCAGATCAATGAACAGACCCGGAAGATGGCTCAGCAGATAGAGCAACTGAACAGCATTTATGCACGTATGATTGCAGCGATGACCGCAAACTTAAAAGAAAAATAAATGGCAATAAAGAAAAGACCGATTTCACCACGCCAGAAGATGATCAATCTGATGTATGTCGTCTTGATGGCTATGTTGGCACTGAATACTCCTACAGAAGAGGAACTTGGTGTCAAGGGAAAGTCGTTGGTGGAGAAGGTGAAGAGAAGCTTGCAGGATGAACCGCGGAAGGGCGATGATAAGAAGGATGTGAAACTCATGGAACTGAATGTGAGTGAGATGAATGCCTTCGTGATTCCTGAAAAGACGACCCTTTATGCGGGTGAGCGATTCAACTCACAGGTGGTGATGGCGGCTATAGACAGTACCCAGCGCCCTGAGATTTATGTCAATGGCAGTCGGCTTCAGGCTGCTGATGGTAGATATAGCTTTACGGCTGGTGGGGTAGGAGAACATCAGTTTAGTGGCTATATTCTGATGAAAGGTAAGGAGGGTGAGGAAATCCGTCGTGACTTCAGGCAGAAATATACGGTGTTGCCTGTGCCGAATTCAGCTACAGTGGCAGCCGACCTGATGAATGTGCTTTATGCAGGTTATGCCAATCCTATCAGTATCAGTGTGCCAGGTGTTCCGGCGAATGCCATCTCTGCCTCTATGAGTGGTGGCTCGTTCGTATCAAAAGGCAATGGTCATTTCGTGGCGACTCCATCTACCGTTGGCAGGGATGTTACCATTCATGTAACGGCAAGAGATAAGGGACAGGTTCGCTCGCTGCCGCCTTTTGTTTTCCAAGTCAGAAAATTGCCAGATCCTACCGCTTATATCGCGATGGGAACAGACAGATTCAGAGGTGGCGGTTTGGCAAAGGCCAATCTGATGGGTGCCACGGGCATTCATGCAGCCATCGATGATGGACTTCTGGATATTCCTTTCAAGGTCGTAGGTTTCGAAACAGTCTTCTTCGACAATATGGGTAATGCCATTCCGCTGGCTTCTGCTGGAGCCAGTTTCTCGGACAGACAGCGTGAGGAGTTCAGAAAGCTGTATCGCAACCGTCGTTTCTACATCTCTCATATCAGAGCTGTAGGTCCCGACGGCATCATGCGAACCCTGCCTTCGGCAATGGAAGTTATCGTAAAGTAATAACGGAGTTTTCAAATTTAAAAATCAAAGTCAATGAAAAAGATATTGTTCTTGTTCCTGCTCTTGGGAATGGTGCAGGGCATCTGGGCACAACCTGAGGCCCGCAGGCAGGCGGCAGCACAGAAGAAAGCAGCGCAGCAGAATGGCGATACTCCAACCCTGCGTGCGCAGCTCTCCTTTCCTACTGCTCTCCAGATGGATGAGGACGTGGTTTGGAGAAGAGATATCTACCGTGAACTGGATCTCAACAACGAAGCCAATGCTGCGCTTTATTATCCTGTAGAGCCGAAGGGAAATCAGATGAATCTCTTTACCACCATCTTCAGGTTGATGATGACGGGAAAGATTACCGTATTCCAATACCGAATGGATGGTAATGAGAGTTTTGCCGCTGCCGACCGGGTGGATCCAAAGTCTTTCCTGGATAACTATCATATCTACTACGAGAAGCAGGCCAATGGTAGAATCAAGTTAGACAACAGCGATATTCCTTCGCGTGAGGTGAAATCGTATTATATCAAGGAAAGCAGTTTCTTCGACCAGCGTTCAGCTACCTTCCATACCAAGGTATTGGCGCTTTGCCCTATCATGACCCGTGAGGATGACTTTGGAGACGGTGGAACCAAGTATCCCCTCTTTTGGGTGAAATATGATGATCTGGCTCCTTATCTCACCCGACAGCAGGTGATGACTAGCAATCTGAACAATGCCGTGGTGATGAGCATTGATGATTACTTTGCCAGAAATCAGTATAAGGGTAAGATTTACAAGACCAATAATCTGTTGGGACAAACCCTTTCTCAATACTGTACCACGGATTCTGCCATGACAAAGGAGCAGAAACGTATCGAGGCAGAACTGGTTGCCTTTGAGAAGAATATCTGGGGCAATCAGGCACGAAAGGATTCGCTGGACAGCATTGCCCATGCTGCAAAGGATGTAAAGGGTAGTGTAAGGAAGAATCGCCGAAGCACAGGATTGCGTGGCGCATCTGCCAATACTGGCAAGGTTTCCCGTGTCAAGACAAAGCAGGCTAAAAATAGAACCTCTTCTGCCAGCGGTTCGGCTAGAGTCACGGTGCGAAGAGAGCGCCATTAAGTAAAAGAGATGTTGTATTCAACATATAATGTGAACATATTGAATTAGTAACAATTTAAAAAGGTAAAAAAATGAAGAAGATTTTATCACTTGTATTCATGGTGGCTGCAATGATGTATGCTACTAGCGCAAACGCTCAGATTAAGTTCGGTTTGAAGGGTGGTTTGAACGTGACAAGCATGTCTTTCAGCGAAGATGTATTTGATGCTTCCAACAAGACTGGTTTCTTTGTTGGTCCTATGGTGAAGGTTACTGTACCTATCGTAGGCTTGAGCTTCGATGCTGCAGCTTTGTACGACCAGAAAGAGGCTGACGTTAAGTATAATATTGATGATGAATTTGGAAAGACTAATGTGAAGCAGCAGTCTATCAATATTCCTGTCAACGTACGTTACGGCTTTGGCTTGAGCAGCCTGGCTAACGTTTTTCTCTTTGCTGGTCCACAGTGGGGCTTCAATGTGGGTGACAAGAACTTTGATTTGGAAAAGGTGGGCAACTACTCTTTGAAGAAGTCAAACTTCAGCGTAAACGTAGGTGCTGGTGTAACCTTGCTGAGCCATCTTCAGATATCTGCCAACTATAATATCGCTTGTGGCAAGTCGGCTGATGCTAGCTTCTCCAAGGCTTTTGATGCTGTTACAAAAGCTGACAAGAGCCGTAACAACTCTTGGCAGATTGCACTCGGCTACTGGTTCTAAGCTACTGTAGCCTGTATCTCTCCGAGTAGATACATTAAAATATATAAAAGCAGGTACCTGATGATGGGTATCTGCTTTTTTTTTGCTATCTTTGCAGAACGAATGTTTGGAAAGAACAGTTAGATAGCTGTTTCATACGATAAACATTCAGAAGAATTAGAAGATAGAAACAATGAGATATGTAGATGTGATATTGCCTCTTCCGCTCGACGGCACCTTTACTTATTCTATCCCCGAAGGGATGGAAGAGAAAGTCGTGGCAGGTATGCGAGTGCTCGTTCCCTTAGGAAAAAACAAGAAGTATATTGCCATGGTAGCGGATGTACATTCCAAAAAGCCGGATTTCAACTGTAAGCCGATAGAGGCAGTTCTTGATTCCTACCCCTCTCTCCTTCCCCAGCAATATCGCCTTTGGCAATGGATCAGCGATTACTATATGTCTCCTCTTGGCGATGTATATAATGCAGCTATGCCTGCCGGAATGAAATCTACAGAGAAATTCAAGCCCAAGATGGAACTCTATGTGGAGTTGGCTAGCAGTTATCGCAATGAACAGGCTCTGCACGTGGCACTCAATATGGTGCAGCGTGCCCTGAAGCAATCGAAGGCTTTGACTACCTTCCTGGCTCTTTCTCATTGGGATAGTCTGGAGGGAGATACGCCTAGAGAAGGTATCAAGAAGGTGACGAAGGAAGAGCTGATGAACGAGGCAAGATGCACGGCGGCTGTAGTCAAGGCGCTCATCGACAGAGGCATCCTCTTTACCTACGAGTTGGAAGTGGGTAGATTGAATACGGCTGGAGAATCGCATCTTGACCAGATCAAGCCGTTATCTATGCCGCAGCAGGATGCTTACAATCAGATACTGATGCAGATGCTGAAGAAAAACGTAGTGCTTCTGCATGGTGTAACCTCCAGCGGAAAGACGGAAATCTACATCCATCTCATCAAAAAAGCCATCGAGGAACACAAGCAGGTGCTCTATCTGCTGCCCGAAATCGCCCTGACGGTTCAGATTATGGAGCGACTGCACAAAGTCTTTGGCGACCGGCTCGGTATCTATCATTCTAAATATAGTGATGCTGAACGCGTGGAAATCTGGCAGAAACAACTCTCCGGACATCCCTATGATGTTATCCTGGGAGCTAGAAGCGCAGTCTTTCTGCCTTTCCAGAAACTGGGACTTGTCATCATCGATGAAGAGCACGAGACCTCTTTCAAGCAGCAGGATCCGGCTCCACGCTATCATGCCCGCAGTGCAGCCATCGTGCTTGCCAATATGTATCCGGAGGCAAAGGTGCTTCTGGGAACGGCTACCCCTTCGATGGAAAGCTATTACAATGCCCAGCAGGGTAAGTATGGATTGGTAGAACTGAAGACCCGATACAAGGATATACAGTTGCCAGGGATACAGGTGGTGGATGTGAAAGACCTTCGCCATAGAAAGATGATGACGGGTGCTTATTCGCCACAGCTCTTAGCTGCGGTGAGGGAGGCTTTGAAGAATGGAGAGCAGGCTATCCTCTTCCAGAACCGAAGAGGATTTGCGCCGATGATAGAATGTAAGGTGTGCGGATGGGTGCCGAAATGCAAGAACTGTGATGTTTCGCTTACCCTGCATAAGAGTATCAATCTCCTTACCTGCCATTACTGCGGTTATACCTATCCCGTCCCAACGGAATGCCCGAACTGTGGAAGTACAGAGTTGATGGGCAGGGGAATAGGAACAGAGCGCATCGAAGACCAGATTTCCGAGATCTTTCCAGAAGCCCGCATCGCCCGAATGGACTTAGACACAACCCGTACCCGAAATGCCTACGAGCGACTGATCTCCGATTTCTCTTCGGGAAAGACGAATCTTCTGATAGGTACGCAGATGATTTCCAAGGGGCTGGATTTCGATAAAGTGAGTGTAGTAGGTATCTTGAATGCTGATTCGATGCTCAACTATCCTGATTTCCGAGCTTATGAGCACGCTTTCATGATGATGGCGCAGGTGAGTGGAAGAGCCGGAAGAAAGGGCAAACGGGGACTCGTGATTCTGCAGACCAAGAATCCGACACTGCCTATCATCAGTCAGGTAGTACACAACGATTATGATTCTCTTTTCAAGGGAATCCTGGAAGAGAGAAGAATGTTCCATTATCCGCCTTTCTTCCATCTTATCAATGTGTTCCTGAAGCACAAGCACGAAAAAATCTGCCAGCAGGCAAGTCTGGAATTGGGCAAGACGCTGAGAGGATGGTTTGGTGAACGTGTACTCGGACCGGATAAGCCGGCTGTAGCACGTGTAAAGACAATGAATATCCGCAAGATTGTCATCAAGCTGGAGAATGGTATCGACCAGAAGAAGGTGCGCGAATATCTGAAGTATGCCCAGCAGATGATGGCAAAAGATCCGAGGTATGGAGCTTTGCAGATATATTATGATGTGGACCCGATGTAATGGAAAAGGCTATCCTGCATGATGCGGGATAGCCTTTATAATTGTAGTTATGTTTTTTCTTTTGAAAAGAATGTGGATTCTTTTTAGAAATTGATGTCAAGACCAACGGCAAACACATTGTTGTTACGGGTGTAGTCTGAGTTATAGTTGATGCTCTTCTGTGCTGTGAGCTGAACATTCTCTGAAGTCTTCTTGTGCTGATAGAAGGTGTGGAAGTAAGCTACGTTCAGATCCATCTTCTTGTTGATGTGATAAACACCACCGATAGCTGCAGAGTTGGAACCAACAACGAATGACTTGTCATCCATGTACTCATCGCTCAAACCATAGTTGGTGTTCTGCCAACCTGTACTCAAGGTAATCTTCTTGTTGACATCTACCTCAACACCTGCGTTGTACTCCAAGGTACCACGATCCAACTTCTCCTGACGGTTGTTGTATGATGTAGCGTGCTTGTCATCAAACCAGTGGAAACCTACGTTTACGCATACTGCATTTACAGGGCTGTAACCTACACCGAGTGCCAGGTAAGCAGGAATATCGCCTGCAATCTTCTTACCATCCTCGTATTCACCGATAGCCTTTTCAAGCTTGGCATCGAACTGAGTCTTCAACTGTCCCATGGCTCCCTGAATAACTGGGTTGCCGATGATGGCATCTGCTGCAGCCTCTGGTACGCCATTAGCAATGTAAGCATTGCGGAGGTTGTCTGGAAGGTTACCGATACTTGGAACCTGGTTTACAGACTTGTTCTTCAGGCGGATACGAGTCTTGAACTCATACTTGGCAGCGAAGTTCCACTTGCCAGTCTTGAAATCCACGCCGATGATAGGAGTGAAGCCCACACCGCTCTGGTCACAGCTCAACTCGATGTTAGCTGCTGTTTTCTTGGTAGGGTCGAGTACCATATAGAGAGGCATTGCGCCAACCTTGATGTTCTCTACATATCCATAATAGTTGGTAGAAGCATAGACACCACGTACACCTGCGAATGCACTGAAGTTGTCGCTGAACTTATAAGCGGCACCCAGAGAGAGACCATAGTAGTACTGGCGGCCGTGCATATAACTGTTGAAGCTATACTTGCCTTCCTTACCGAAACTCTTGTCGCTAGTAAAAACAGCAGGTACACCATACTGGGCTGCTACCTGATCAACGGCACCTGCCAACTGGCAAGCTGCCAAAGCTGTCTCGGCAACAATCTTCTCGAAAGAGCCCAGTCCATCGTCGAAAGTACACTTTCCGCCGCCACCAGTGAGGGCGAAGCCAGCCTGGAGAGACCATTTGCCTTTATTATAAGCATACTGGAAAGAAGGGATAACAGGTGCAAGCGCCTTACCCTTGAACTCGCGTGGAGTAATAGGATTGTTCACATTGTTAGTGAACAATGGATAATCATTTTCAATGCTACGTGTCTGGTAAGCCAACTGCCAGTTGATGGCAAGATGCTTTCCTTCACCCATGAATACAACGCCGGCTGGATTGTAGTAAACGCCGTCAATACCAATTGAAGCCTCACGGCTCATCATTCTGTTGAATGCAACGTGCTGATTGGTGTTAGTGAGCAAACCACCTGCCAAAGAAGGCGTTGCACAGGCCATCGCAATGGCTAAACTAACTAATTTTAGTTTCTTCATCTTAATAATATTAAATAAAAACGTCCGCAAAGGTAACTATAATGTTCTATTTTGCCTTAATGTCTGGATAAGATTTAATGTATATTAACGTAAATAGCCCAAGAATCTGCACAGACTTTAAGTTCTGTGCAGCTTCTTGGGCCATTTGAAAGCTTTTGTAGTAAGTTTAGAAACCTTGAAAAGTGAGCTGTTTTTAAGGCTTTTGTGAGTCGGTTTCAGCTTGAGGAGTTTCTTCCTCCTTTTTCATGCTTTGGTTCTCCTTCACATTCATGTGAGGATAGGAGATGCGGGTATGATAAATCGCCTTCAGACGATCGATAAGTACCAGCTTGGCAAGTGCAATGTCACGGAAGGTAATCGGGCATTCCTTGAAGAATCCATCTGCCACCTGTCCATCGATGAGCTTGTTTACCAGATTACTGATGCTTTCTTCCGTATATTCATTCAGTGAGCGGGAAGCTGCTTCTACTGTATCCGCCATCATCAGGATTGCCTGCTCTCGGGTAAACGGATTTGGTCCCGGATATTGGAACAGTGACTTATCTACTATTTCCGTAGGATGGGCATTGCAATAGTTTACATAGAAGAATTTGGCAATACCAGTGCCGTGGTGAGTAGTGATGAAATCCTTGATAATACCCGGCAAACCTACCTTTTCTGCCATCTTCAGTCCTTCTGTTACGTGACTGATGATGATCTGGGCACTTTCCAGATCACTCAGCTGGTCGTGTGGATTCACTCCTGCCTGGTTCTCCGTAAAGAATACCGGGTTGGTCATCTTGCCGATATCGTGATAAAGTGCTCCGGTACGTACCAGCAGACTGTTTGCCTCGATACGGTTGGCTATCTCCGCTGCCAGATTACCTACGGTGATGGAGTGCTGGAATGTACCAGGAGCAATCTCGCTCAGGTTGCGCAACAGCCCCTTGTTGGTGTTGGACAACTCGAAGAGTGTGACATTAGAAGTGAAACCAAACGTCTTCTCGATGATATACATCAGTGGATAGGCGAGCAGCAGGAAGATTCCATTGATGGTGGAATAGGTGTACATGCTGCGGTCGATATTGAACACTTGGTTGTCTTGCATCAGCTGGAGGGCCACATATACCACGGTGGTACTGATGGCAACCAGGAGGGCTGTGAAGAAAATCTGCGAGCGCTTGGATAATTCGCGCAGACTGTAAATCGCAACCAAGCCGGAAACCAGCTGCACGATGATGAATTCATATTGGTATCTCACAGCTGCCGCACAGATGAGAATCATCGTGGCATGCGTGATGAAAGCCGTTCGTGAATCCATAAAGACGCGCACAAAGATAGGCGCCATGGCAAATGGGATGATATATACGCTGAAGAAATTGTGCTTCATGATGAGTGACACGAAGATAGGGAACAGCGTAATCATCGCATAGAGCATGGTGATGCTGCGTGGCTTGTCGAAGTAGTCTTTACGGAAGAGCGTGAGATAGAAGGTAAACATCATCACGAGGAGCAGTACGAAGAGTGCCTGGCCGATGATGGTAGTGGTAAGCTCGTCCTCCGTAGAACTTCGGCGCTTCGTCTCCTTGTCGAAAGAGTTAAGTACTCGGTAAGTATAGTCATTGATTACTTCGCCTCGGTCGATGATCTTCTGTCCACTCATCACCATTCCGCTGGCTAGCGGAATGCTACTCAGCAAGTCTGTTCGTTCAGCCTCCGAGCGTTCCTTATCATATATAAGGTTGGGTTCCACATAGTCGTTGAGATTGCAGCGGGAGAGAATCTGCCGCTGTGCTGATATCTTCTCATCAAAGAAGATGTGCTCATAGGCGGCAATGGTAGAGTAGAAGTTACCGATAGGAAAGCTCTTGGCATTCTTGCCGCTGATGATGCGTATCATACTGGTAGAATCCTTGTAGATACGGTTATATTCAGGCGTGCTGACAATGCCCGTCTGATAAACCTGCTTCAGCTGGTTGGCTATGAGTTCCACGTATTCCTTCGGAAGTCCTGGAATTCCCTGATTGAAGTCGTGGAGAAAACGCTTGATCTGTTCATTGCCGACATTGGATTTCACAGTGTAGTACGGTTGGAACTGCCGTAGCAGCGAATCCTGCTCGTGCTTGATGGCTTCATCGGTCTTGTAGATCGGGAAGTCGAAGGTGGCAATTACAGAACCGTACATCCAAGGTTTTCCCACGTCGTAACGGAACTGTCTGCCCTCATTGCGTGGCAAAAACCAGACAATGATGGAAACTGTAAAGATAACGAGAATGGTCTTGGTGATCAGGTTGCGCCAATAATTCTCCTCGGGATTGTTGAATATACTCATGTTTGTTACGCTTTATGGTTTGTGACGTTTTTGGGCTAAAAAGCTGCTCATTTTCCCAAATATTGAGCAAAAAAGCATCTTTTCTCCCATTAATTCCTTTTTACAGTGCGAAAATACGAAAAAAAACTATTATAATCGCAAAAAAAACTGTAAATTTGCAGAAAAATTCAAAAATAGCTATAAAATAAGACATGGCAGATAGAAAAGTAAGAGTGCGTTTTGCCCCAAGTCCAACGGGAGCACTGCACATTGGTGGTGTCCGTACCGCCCTTTATAATTATTTGTTTGCTCGCCAGCATGGTGGTGAGCTTGTGTTCCGTATCGAGGATACAGACTCTCATCGTTTCGTACCAGGAGCCGAGGAATATATCCTGGAATCTTTCAAGTGGCTCGGTATCCAGTTTGATGAGGGTGTGAGTTTCGGTGGCGAGCATGGTCCTTATCGTCAGAGCGAGCGTCGTGATATCTATAAGAAATATGTACAGCAGCTTTTGGACAATGGTAAGGCATACATCGCTTTCGATACTCCAGAGGAGCTGGAAGCTAAGCGTGCTGAGATTCAGAATTTCCAGTACGATGCTCATACCCGTATGCAGATGCGCAACTCTCTCACCCTTTCCAAGGAGGAGGTAGATCAGCTCATCGCAGACGGTAAGCAATATACCGTGCGTTTCAAGATTGAACCAGGACAGGAGATTCATGTCAACGATATGATTCGTGGCGACGTGAAGGTGATGAGTGATATCCTGGATGACAAGGTGCTCTATAAGAGTGCTGATGAATTGCCAACTTACCACTTGGCAAACATCGTGGACGACCACCTGATGGAAATCTCTCACGTGATTCGTGGTGAGGAGTGGTTGCCTAGTGCCCCATTACACGTTCTTCTTTATCAGGCATTTGGTTGGGAAGATACCATGCCTCGCTTCGCCCACCTTCCTCTGCTTCTCAAGCCAGAGGGTAAGGGTAAGTTGAGCAAGCGCGATGGTGACCGCCTCGGTTTCCCTGTATTCCCATTGGAGTGGCACGATCCTAAGACCGGTGAGGTTTCTTCAGGTTATCGTGAGAGTGGCTATTTCCCAGAGGCAGTAGTCAACTTCCTGGCGCTCCTCGGTTGGAACCCTGGTACAGAGCAGGAAATCTTCTCTCTCGATGAGTTGGTGAAGGCTTTTGATATCTCCCGCTGTTCCAAGGCTGGTGCCAAGTTCGACTTCAAGAAGGGTATCTGGTTCAACCACGAGTACATTCTCATGAAGAGTGATGATGAGATTGCCAACCTCTTTGCACCAATCGTAGCCAACAATGGTGTAGAGGAGACTTTGGATAGAGTAAAGCAGGTGGTACACATGATGAAGGATCGTGTGAACTTCGTCTATGAGTTGTGGCCATTGTGCTCATTCTTCTTCCTCCCTCCTACAGAGTATGATGCCAAGACAGCCAAGAAACGCTGGAAGGAGTACTCTGCACAGCAGATGACTGAACTCGCTGAGGTTCTTGAGGGCATCGAGGACTTCTCTATCGAGGGTCAGGAGCCTGTCGTATTGAAGTGGGTAGAGGATAAGGGTTACAAGCTCGGTGATGTGATGAATGCTTTCCGTCTGACTCTCGTAGGAGAGGGCAAGGGACCAGGTATGTTCGACATCTCTGCCTTCCTCGGTAAGGAGGAGACTTTGCGTCGCCTTCGCAAGGCTATCGAAGTTTTGGGTTAATTCACAATAAACATCTCTCTGAGGAACTTTCGCCGTCGGGCTGAATGTTTCTCAGAGAGTTCACGTATTTATAGATACTAACCAATAAAAGTAATATCATGATCTATAATATCGTAATATATTTCGTCCTGTTGGGTATTGCCATCGCCAGTCTGTTTAATGAAAAAGTACGCAAAATGTGGCGTGGTGAGCGTGAGGCTTTCAAGATATTGAAGCAAAAGGTGGATCCTAATGCTAAGTACATTTGGTTTCATGCGGCTTCGCTCGGCGAGTTTGAGCAGGGACGTCCATTGATGGAGCAAATCCGCAAGGAATATCCTCAGTATAAGATTTTGCTCACCTTTTATTCTCCTTCGGGTTATGAGGTGCGCAAGAACTATGAGGGTGCCGACATTATCTGCTATATGCCAGTGGATACCCGTCTGAATGCCATCCGTTTCCTTCGCCTGGTACGCCCTGTGATGGCTTTCTTCATCAAGTATGAGTTCTGGTCTAATTTCCTTCATATTCTTATGCATCGCAACATTCCTACCTATAGTGTGAGCAGTATCTTCCGCGAGGATCAGGTATTCTTCAAGTGGTACGGCAGGAGTTATGCAAATGTACTGAAGTGTTTTACCCGTTTCTTCGTGCAGAACGAGGAGAGCAAACGATTGCTCGAAAGCATCGGCATCAAGGATGTGGATGTGGTAGGAGATACTCGTTTCGACCGTGTGCTCCAGATCAAGGAGGCTGCAAAGCGCTTGCCTATCTGCGAAGCTTTCAGAAGTGGGGTGGCTGGTTCGGCAGAAAAAGCTTCGGTTTCTTCTGATGTTTCTTCTGAAAAAGCATCTCGTCCGGATTATAAGGTCTTCGTGGCTGGTAGTTCATGGCCTCCTGATGAGGAAATCTTTATCCGTTTCTTCAATGAGCATAAGAATTGGCGACTGTTGATTGCTCCTCATGTGATTGCTGAGGAACATCTGAAGTTGATTCTTTCTCTCTTGAGGGATAAGAAGGTAGTACGTTATACTCAGACTACGCCAGAAGAAGCAGCCAAGGCTGATGTGTTGATTATTGATTGCTTCGGATTGCTGAGCAGTATGTATAACTATGGAGATGTGGCTTATGTCGGCGGCGGATTTGGTGTCGGCATTCATAATACTCTGGAAGCTGCTGTATGGAATATGCCGGTTATCTTCGGTCCAAACAACAAGAAGTTCCAGGAGGCTCAGGGCTTGCTGAAATCGGGTGGCGGTTTCGAAATTAATGACTATGAGAATTTCGAGAGCTTGATGAGTAAGCTGATGAACGATGAGGCTTACCTGAAGCAGTCTGGCGATGAGGCTGGTGCTTTCGTAGCGAGTCTTTCGGGAGCTACTGGTAAGGTTTTGGCAAAGGTTAAATTATAATGTATAAAAGGATTACATTACTAAAGTTTCCCACCCCAGTTTATAGGGCATTTTTGAGTCCTTAATGTTCCATCAATCCCTATAAACTGGGGTGGGAAACTTTAGTTAATAACAAATTACACGCTTAGTTGCGGAATTAAGGCATAAATCATAAATTTGCACTTGCTAATTGACTCCGCCATACAGATATTGACAAACAACATTTATCGCAACATCATGATTTCTCCAAATTACACATTATACGACAATTCCCTCGGCATAGCTCTAGTGCTGATGCTGTTCTTTGCTTTTTATTTTCTTTTGGCAAAGACACCCTACAAGCGCATCTTCGGCAATTATCTCATGTCGCGTCGCCTCATGGCCGGAGCACTGCTGGCACTGTCAGCCAATTATTCGGTGCATTTATTTGTGGCTCCCCGGTTTCTTTGGAAAGAGGCAGCCATCATGATGAACCTCTCCACCTATTACCTTACTTACTGGCTCTTCAGCTGCGCCTTCATGGTACTGCTCAAGCCCCATTACTTTACAGTGAGGCGGTTCCTTATGCATATCCCCGGATGGCTGGCCTACGCTCTTCTCTCCATTGTGCTGTTGTTGGGCGTGTCAAAGGGAACAATGCAACATGCAGCAATGGCACTCATGGCTCTTTGGCTTATTGTCTACGGCATCTGTCTTTCACGCAACATCATCCTCACTTACCGCCGTGCAGTGCGACTGTTCGACGACACGCACTCAGAGGACATCGGCGCCTACATCCGCTGGATGTCCATCTTCACATGGTGGGCGCTGATATATGGCGTTGGCTGCGGACTGCTCACTTTCCTCCCCGACCGCTTCGTTTTCCTTTGGATTTTGTCGAGCATTCCTTTCTACATTTATCTTTACTGCTCCTATCTGAACTATCTGCTTTTTTACGAACAGGTGGAAAGTATTTTAGAGAAAGAGATGATGGAGGAAACAAGCCAAACGCTTAACTGTAATGAACATGACGATGCGCTCCTTCCTGCTTATCACGCCGCCATCAAGGAGCGGTTGGACAAGTGGATTACTGCCGACGGCTATACCCGTCAAGGGCTGACCATTGAGGAACTGGCAGCCACACTCGTAACCAACCGCACCTACATCTCATCATACATCAAGACGGTTTATCACGTGTCATTCCGCGAATGGATTGCCGAACTCCGCATTGCCTACGCCAAACAACAGTTGGTGCAGCATCCGGAACTGACGGTCGCCGCTATATCCGAGGCATCGGGGTTTCTTTCGCTGAGCTATTTCACGAAGATATTCACGACGAAAGAAGGCTGTCCGCCGTCCAAATGGCGAAAGAGGGCTATCGCAAATGGCTGAGGTCAAAGTTGCGCTATCCACAATTTTTGCTCTTTCAGCAAACTTAGCTATTGCGCTAACAGCAAGTTTTTGTTCTACGCACAAAAATCTCTATTCCACAGAGGATTGGACTTTCGTATGTCTTAAACATTTCGTATCTTTGTCGATGCCAACCGGTGCGAATATTAACAAATATCAAAAATATCACAAATATGACAAAGAAACAAATGCTAAAGAAAAGATTCTCCAACACTATTCTCACACGCAACTTGTTGTCAGTAGCGTGCGTGATTATTGCAATCCTTACAACTTCGTGCGGCAATGATGACAACGATGCTCCGACCGTCATCACACACAATCCAGCAGCCTACATCAAAGACGACGGCAAACTGGCAATGCTGCATGCCATGAGGGATGTTGACGGGACCGGCCGACTGTACGAAATCGACTATACGGCCGATTACAGACTGGATGACGTACTGAAGGCCGGTTACACACAAACCAACCAGCTCTTCAGCTACATCGCCTACCTGCTCTATGACAGTATTCCTAAAAGTCAGGCAAAGGTCTCTCTTGGCACGGGCTGTAGCGCCTTCGCTGCACCTGAGCGTCAAAGCGGCAACTTCATGATGGGACGCAACTACGACTACCGTCATTCCACTGCCGACGGAAAGAGCTACAAGTCAATAGCGGCCATCTTAGTGCATACGGCACCGGCTGGCGGTAAACGGTCCATTTCGATGGTCGATGGTATGAACTTAGGCTATGGCAAGGGGTTCTATACCGATGGAACAACTGATCTCTCACTCTTGATGGGACTGCCTTATGCCGCCCTCGACGGCATCAATGAGGACGGCTTTGCCATCGGTGTGCTGTCACTTAACGAGAACCAGACCAACCAGCAGACAGGCAAGCCTCGCATTGGTACGACGACAGCTATAAGAATGTTGCTTGACAAGGCCTCAACCGTGAATGAGGCCATACAGCTCCTGGGCAGTTACGATATGGACATGCGCGGCAACGGACGCGGCAACTACCACTACTTCATGGCCGATGCCACTGGCGACTATGCCATTGTGGAATATACCCGTCCCAAAGGCGAGACCACACCGAGAGTAATGGAAGTGCTGAAAGGGAACGACACCCTGCGCTGTGTCACCAATTTCTATGTCTCGCCGACGATGGTTGGCACTACCGACGGCTGGGGATCAAAACACGGCAAGGCGCGTTATGATACACTAAGAAACACCCTGCGTGCCAACAACTATGTACTGAAAGCGGCCGATGCCATGCCGCTGCTTCAGGCCGTCTCACAGCCTCCGACCGAGGAACTCACATCGCAGACCCAATGGTCAGCCCTCTACGACCTTTCTGAAAAGACGCTCCGTCTGTCCATTCTTCGCGAATATGGCAAGACGTTTAACTTCAAGATAAAATAAACTGACACAGACATGATGATCAAGACCTTATTCAAACTTATTCCAGCACTAAGGCAAGCCAATTGCTTTCATTGGCTAGCTATCATGCTGATAATCCCTGCCTTCTTTGCAACTGGTTGCTCTGACGACGCAGCATCCCCGGGAGGCAGCGGGACTGAGACGACAGACTCATCCGCTATCTCACTGACCTACCACCACTTCACGGCATCCGATGATGTCATTATCCTAAATGCCGACACCACACGGATTGCTGTCAGCAAGGCATTGGCCGACAAGATGGGCATCACCCGCTTCTCTGGCAGACCAATGGCGGTATGGCAAAAAGTGAACAGCCTTCCTTACATCCGGCGCATCACATCTGAAATGCTGGATAACGGCCGCTATGTGCTCACTGTTGATAAGAGCGCTTCGTTGGCAGACGTACTGCCGGAGGATACGGAGATAAATTTCGATACAAAAATCCATGTCAACCATCAAGCCGCAAAAGCCTGGACGCGCGCCGGTGGCACCAATGCCGTTGAAGACATGTCCGCCCGATATATGGAGGGAGACACCATCCATCCGACAGTTATCCTCTATACCGACAATGGTGGCGCTGGAGAGGACGTGCAGGTGACGGAAGACATGGCACTTGCACGCAGCCAGTTCACCAGGGTCTCCGGGACGGACGGCTATGCTTATGCAACGGCGGAGGATCTGGACAAGTCTGACATCGACTGGGCTATTGTCAATAAGGATGTCACGCTGAAAGCAAACATCAAGTTGGATTCAAAAGCGGATGCGAGCATCGGACTGAAAGTTCCCGTTAAGGCAAAGGTCAACGCCAAGATACAAATAAAGACCGGCTTCTCGTTCAAGAAAGGCATAACGTTAAAGAAATTTGATGCCGGTGTCTATGGCGGCCTCGCTTTCAAGCCCGAAATGAACTTGAATGTTGGCAAGAGCCTTACATTGCCAAAAGACAAGTTCACCAAGCGGCTGATAAGTTTTCCCGGCTATACCGCGGTCTTCATGGCTGGCATTGTCCCCGTGAGCATCACTTTCAGTCCTGGTGTCATTTTCAAGGTTGACGGTACGCTGACAGGCAGCCTCAGCACTGGCCTGTCGTATAGATTTGAGAATGAACTCAAGGCCGGTGTCCTCTATGATGGCTCATGGAAGGCCTATGGTGAATACAAGCAGATAGAGAACAAGTTTTCCATGGATGTCATCAAGGGCAACGTGAACTTGAGAACAGGCATAGGCTTCTATGTCTCTTGCGATGCGATGATCTACGGTTTCGCCGGTCCGGAAATCGCTGTCGGCCCGCGGTTAGGACTTGATGCCGATGCTACCATCACGGTGCCGGCAAAAGGTGATCCGACATTCGCATTCAATGCAAGCCTGAAATGCGGGGTGCAGTCACTGATAGGCGCAAAACTGAAGATTTGGAAGTGGACGCTGGCTGACTGGAATACTACTTTCGCCATATCGCCCCAATGGACAATTTGGCAATATAAGACATGATTTTCGGCTTTATCAGCATTCCCTATTCCACATGATTCATCCCATGAGTCTTAATTTTGCATCCATAACAGTTACTCTTTAAATCGTTGTTTTTTGTTCTTTAGCGATTACATAGATACAACTTTTTATTGAGAAACTGTTATTTTTACCCCATTATTTTTGGGTGGGAAACTTTAGTTACATTATATAATATATAGAATCTTATATATAAATAAAAGGTCTCATGGTTTTTGAAAATCATGAGACCTTTTTTGATGTTTGGCATAGAATTCTATTTGTTTTATTCCATGCTTGTATTATGCTTTTTCTATTTGATGATGCGGTAGTAATCCTCCTTGCGAGGCTTTACGGTATGAGGATGTGCAGATGCATAACCCAATGCCAGGGCTCCTACTCCCATTAAACCTTCAGGAAGATTCCAGTCCTTCATCAGCTTCTTGCCTTCTTCTGATGCGAACATGCCATCTTCACGGTTGATCCAGCAGGAAGAAAGACCGATGGAGTGGGCTGCAAGCATCATATTGCCTAGGATGAGGCTGCCGTCTTTTACTCCGTTTACATTACTTTCTGGTGACAGGACGATGACGATGGTTGGCGCTCCGTAGTAAGGATCACTCTCCACACCCATGATGTCTGCGTTCATCTTGCGAAGCTGGGCGCAAACCTCAGGATTCTGAACTGCTATGATGAATGGCTCCTGTGTGCCATGACCGGTAGCAGCCCAAGTGCCAGCTTCCAAAACTGTCTTCAATTCCTCGTCGGTAATCTGGTCAGCCTTGAATCGACGAATGCTTCTTCTCTCCTTGATGGCTTTTAAAACTTCATTTTCCATATTATCTTGTTTTAAACATTGTATTTAGAATTCTTTTCTCTTTATTCGCTCTTTTACGCAGGACTTTCGCTCTTTTATGCAGGACATCCGCTCAAATCCTCCTCGTCCATATACTGGCTGAGAACTCGTGCGATGCGAATCAAACCCTGCATCAGGGTCTTGCGAGGACAGGCGATGTTGAGGCGCAGGTAGCCCTGACCAGCCTTTCTTCCATACATCGTACCGCTGTTGACGAACACCTTGCCGTCATTCATCAGCTTCTCGTAAGCTTCGTCGCTTGATAATTCAAATGGAAGAATATCGAGCCAAACCAGGTAAGTTCCCTCAAGACGGGTAATGCGAACCTGCGGCAACTCAGAATTGAAGAATTCCTTTACAGCCTGATAGTTCTCGTAGAGATACTGGTTCAGTTCGTCGAGCCATTCCTCACCCTCGTTGTAGGCAGCCTGGAGAGCGATGACGCCGAAGGGATTGACATCACATACCTCGTTGATGTTGATGGCACGGTTGATGCGGCGGCGCAATGCTGCATCCGGACAGATGATGTTGGCTATCTGGAGCCCGGCAATATTGAATGACTTTGAAGGTGAGTTCAGTACCACGCAGTTGTCGCGGCAAGCTTCGCTGATGCTGGCAAATGGAGTGTAGTGATAGCCAGGCATGACGAGTTCGCAGTGAATTTCATCGGCAATGATCTTCACATTATGCTTGAGACAGATGTCGTTCATTCGCTCCAGTTCCTCTTTCTTCCATACTCTTCCGGCTGGGTTGTGAGGGTTGCAGAGAATGAAGGCGGTGGTCTTCTCATCGGCACACTTGCGCTCGAAATCCTCAAAATCGATTTCGTAGGTGCAGTTGCCCACACGCTTCAATTCATTTTCCACTACTTCGCAGCCGCTATTGGTAATGCATGAGAAGAAGCAGTTGTACACTGGAGTCTGCACCAAAACCTTCTCGCCTGGCATACAGATAGCCTTTAGGCTGCAGGAGATAGCTGGTACTACACCCGAAGTATAGAGAATCCAGTCTTTCTCTATCTTCCACTGGTGGCGGCGGGAAAACCAGTTGATGATTGCCTCGTAGTAAGAATCTGGTACTAGGGTGTAGCCGAAGATACCGTGAGCAACACGCTTCTGCAGAGCTTCAATGATGCAGGGAGCTGTCTGGAAATCCATGTCTGCTACCCACATCGGAATAACGCCGTCTTCCTTTACCAGATCCCATTTATAGGAATTGGTACCGCGACGTTCGATGATTTCATCAAAATTGTATTTCATATTTGTTTTCTATCTATGTTATTTCTTCATTGCCCGTAGGATAAATCTCTTTTTCCTTTATCAAAATCTCCGTTCACAAGTGTTGAACTTATGTTCAGCACTGTTGAACATAAGTTCAACACTGTTGAATGTAAGTTCAGAACTTATGAACAGAGATTTCTCCTAATACTAAGAACATTTCTCCTTAATGGCAATGCTTATTTTGTTTAAGGGAATACAGAATTGCAATGAATGCTTCTGCTATTTCGAATGGTCGATGATTTCACATGCTCCCTTAGGTGCCTTGGCAAACTCTGTGTAGGTTACGCTTCCCACTTCGTCTGCCTCGATTCTTCCGGAAATAGGGTTCTTGATATTGGTGATGCTTCCCTTGATGTGTGCATTGATGTTCATGCAATCCTCAAAGGCGCGGTCGCATTCCTTATCAAATGTGCAGTCTTCGAGTGTGACGTGGTCCATATAGCAGAGTGGCTGCTCGCCGCTGATGTGGCAACGTACGAACTTGATGTTCTTGCTGTGCCAGGCAAGATACTCGCCATTCAGTTCTGAATCATAAACGGTCACATTCTCGCACTCCCAGAAACTATCCTTGGTAGTTATCTTGGCATGGTGAATCTCCACGTTGCTGCAGTATTGGAATACATACTTGGAGTCGCTCTCCAGTCCATCTACATAAATGTTCTTGGAAAACATAAATGGATAGGTGCCATCGTGAAGCTTTACGTTCTTCAGTTTCAGACCATCTACTTTCCAGAAAGTCTCGTCTGCATCCGTGATGTTGACGTTTTCCAAATCCAGGTTCTTCATTTCGCGGAAGAACTTAGGACCATCGATGGTGCAGTCTTTCATCACCATATTATCACTATACCAGATGGCGGAACGGCTCTCTGGGGCGAAGTAGCAGTCTGTGATGAGGGAGCCATCCACATGCCACCAAGGGTATTTGCCATAAAACTTGGAATGGTGGCATTCTATGTTCTTGCAGCACTTGATGCCCGACTCGCCATCTGTAATTGTGATGTCCTCCAGGCGTACATCGTGAGCACCAAAGAGAGGGCGCTCGCCTCCGAATGATTTGTTCTTTATCTGTTCCATAATTTTCTATTATCCATTCTTATTTGTTATTTCTGTTTGCAAAATTACAAAAATAATGCCAAAGTCGTATAACCCGATTTACAGAAAAGTGTAACTTTATGGCGTATTTGCGGATAAAGTTGCTGAAGGCAGGAAAAATGAAAACCAAAAAAGGCTGAATCATGAAGCATTTTCACGATTCAGCCCTTATCGAGTTAACTTCTAAAAATCCGAAGTGGAGAATTACAAGTTAGGGTTCATCTCTTTCCACTCAGCTACTGGAGGAACGATGCCAAGCTCTACGATCTCATCGCGCATCTTGCAAAGGTGCTCGTAAGACTTAGCGAGGCTAGCGAGCTCTTCCTCTGTACCTGTAGGCTCTGTGAAGTGAACACCAGTCTTGTCGATAGTAGTAGGCATAGCCATCATTACGTTCTTGAAGCCGCACTTGTCGCAATTAACGTAGCAACCTGCAGGCAATGTGAACTTCTCGCCACCCATAGCAGCCTCGATCATCTTAACTGCATTGTAAGCTGGGCTCTGGAATGAAGAACGGCCACGGAGCTTGATGATGTTAGAACCACCCTGTACTGTGTGGTGCTTGATCTCCTCCCAACGCTCGTCAGAAAGACCCATCTCTGCCAATGGCTTGCCGTCAACCTTAACCTGAGAAGCAAATACTGCCATCTGCTCGCCGTGACCACCGTAAGTGTGAGCGCCAGTAACCTTATCCTGCTGTACACCGAACTCGAGAGCCAAAGCCTGCTGCAAACGAGTAGAGTCGAGAGCTGCGAGTGAAGTCAACTGATTTGGCTTCAAACCAGAGTGGATAAGAGCTGTCAAAGCTGTAACGTCAGCTGGGTTGAAGATAACAACTACGTGCTCAACCTCTGGGCAGTACTTCTTGATATTGTCACCGAACTCAGCAGCGATCTTGCAGTTACCCTTGAGAAGGTCCTCACGAGTCATACCCTCCTTACGAGGAGCACCACCAGAAGAGATGATGTACTTAGCACCAGTGAAAGCTTCCTCTGGATTTACTGTATAAGTAATGTTTGCACCTGGGAATGCGCACTGCTGAATCTCATCGAATACACCGTGAACACCTGGCTCGAAGATGTCGTAGAGACAAATATTAGGAGTAAGACCGAGCATCAAAGCGCTCTGAACCATGTTAGAACCAATCATACCGCCTGCACCGACGATAACGAGCTTGTCATTTGTTAAAAATTCCATAACTACAATTTTTTATTTAAGTGTTTATAAATTTCTTGTTAGGGTAGACGGCACCTGGTCGCAGCCCTTGCTTTTTGGGATTGCTATCGGTTTAAAAGACCGTAAATCTCGCACTTTTAGCTTTCCGACCGCAAAATTAATAAAAAGTAATGTAAATCGTGCATTATTTTACGCTTAAATTTGTGATTAATTCTTAAAATTAGTATCTTTGTAATCTCTAATTAGCAAAATGCCGTTATTTCCTCTGCTCTGGAGGCGGTAAATGGCATGAAAATCGAATATGTTATTATCAATACTTGGCAATTATGAATGAAATCAATCTAAGATTAGCTAGCTTGAGGGAAGTGATGAAGCGTGAGCATCTGGCTGCCTTTATCTTCCCTAGTACGGATGCTCATCAGAGTGAGTATGTGGCAGACCATTGGCTCGGCAGAGCTTGGATCTCCGGATTCAACGGATCGGCTGGTACCGCTGTGGTAACCATGAACTCTGCTGCATTGTGGACAGACTCCCGCTACTTCCTTGCGGCAGAAGAACAGTTGGTTGGAACTGAGTTCCAATTAATGAAGCTCAAGATTCCTGGAACTCCTACTGTTGCTGAATGGCTGGGAAAGGAATTGGCAGATGTTGCATCTCCAGAGGTCGGACTGGATGGTATGGTAAACTCATACGCAATGACCTCGGCACTTATGTCTGATTTGCGTAAGGAAGGTGGTATTACCTTGCGCACTAATTTTGATCCTTTGAAGGAAATATGGAAGGATCGACCTGCTATTCCGGAAAATCCGGTGGAGATTCAGCCTTTGGAATTTTCCGGAGAGACTGCCGTTTCCAAAATCGCTCGAGTCAGAAAGGCTTTGCGAGGTGTTCATGCTGATGGTATGCTGGTGTCTGCACTCGATGATATTGCCTGGACTTTGAACTTGCGTGGTACGGATGTGCATTGCAATCCGGTATTCGTTAGTTATCTCCTGATTTCGTCTGATAAGGTGTCGCTTTTTGTAGATGAGGCTAAGCTTACAGGTGAGATTCGTGCTTATCTCCAGGAAGCTGGTATCTCTGTATATAATTATAATAAGGTGAAAGAGGGATTGGAGCAGTATGCAGAATATAATATTCTCCTGGATGGCAATGAAACCAGTTATCATCTTTGGAAAACCGTGAAATGCCAGGAGATCATTTCCCAAAACTCTCCGATACCTGCTATGAAGGCTGTGAAGAGTGAAGCTGAAATTGCTGGCTATCGCCGAGCAATGGTACGTGATGGCGTGGCAATGGTCAAGTTCCTGAAATGGCTGCTCCCTGCTGTGGAAGCTGGAGGTGAGACCGAGATTTCCATCGATAAGAAGTTGACTGCATTGCGTGCTGAGCAGGATTTGTTCCGCGACATCTCGTTTGATACAATAGCAGGTTATCAGGAGCATGGAGCTATCGTGCATTACGAGGCATCTCCGGAGACCGATATTCCGCTCAAGCCTGAAGGACTCCTTCTGCTGGATTCTGGAGCCCAGTATCAGGATGCAACTACCGACATCACCCGTACCATCGCTCTTGGTCCAGTAACAGACGAGATGAAGCATATCTACACCTTGGTGCTCAAGGGACACATCCAGCTGGAGCTGGCAAAATTCCCGGATGGAGCTTCTGGTACTCAGTTGGATGCGCTTGCCAGAGAGTGTATGTGGAGAGAAGGCTTGAACTTCCTGCACGGTACCGGACATGGTGTAGGTTCTTATCTGAATGTGCATGAGGGGCCTCACCAGGTTCGTATGGAATACATGCCGGCACCTCTTCGTGCAGGAATGACCCTGACAGATGAGCCAGGACTCTATCTTGCTGGAAAGTTCGGCGTGAGAATTGAGAATACCGTACTGATTCAAGATTATAAGGAGACAGAATTCGGTAAGTTCCTGCAGATAGAATCCCTTACTCTCTGTCCGATCGACACCACTCCGATAGATGTAGAGATGCTCTTGCCGGAAGAGATAGCATGGCTTAATGATTATCATGCAGAAGTGTATGCAAGATTGGCTCCTTATCTCGATGAAGAAGAGAAAAAATGGCTGAAAAATGCCACAAAAGCCATAAAATAAAGGTTTTAGAGCAAAAAAATGCCTAAAATCTTGGTTTTCTGAAAAATAAGATGTAATTTTGCACCCGCAATTTGTGGCATTATGCCCATTTCGCTAGAAATAATATAAGTTTAACATAATAAATTAAAAAGCAAAAAAATGATTATTGTACCAGTTAAGGACGGTGAGAACATCGAGAGAGCTCTCAAGAAGTTTAAGAGAAAGTTTGAAAAGACAGGTGTTGTTAAGGAGTTGCGTGCTCGTCAGCAGTACGACAAGCCATCTGTTTTGAAGCGTCTCAAGATGGAACACGCCATCTACGTACAGCAGTTGCGCGCTAACGAGGAGTAATATTGTCCTCGGTAGAGGATGAAAATGCTCTCTTATTGGAAGCAAAAGTCCAAGAAGAGAGCATTAAAAGTAAAAAATCCTCAAAATATTTGGTGGTTTCGAAATATTTTCGTAATTTCGTTGCCGAATAACAAAAACTACAACTGTTATGTTGAATATAGACAAGTTCTTGGAATACTTATGCAGTGAGCTGAACAGGTCGCCGCGGACAGTAGAAAGCTATCGGGATGATCTGACATACTTCGAGAAGTTTGCTAAAGGCTTGTCTGGTTCGTTCTCTTGGGAGACCGTCGATTCTGACATGGTTCGGAATTGGATGGAAAGCATGATGGATAAGGGAAACTCAGCAGCAACGGTCGAACGTCGGCTCAGTGCTCTGAAAACCTTCTACCGGTTTGCTTTGGCAAGACATTATGTTGAGTCAGATCCCGTATATAGCATCAAGGGGCCTAAAAAAGAGAAACCTCTTCCACAATTCGTTAAGGAAAGTGAGATGGATGAACTTCTGGATAGGCAGGTGTGGGGCGATGATTATAATAATGTACGTGCGCGTACCATAATTATAACGTTCTATGAAACTGGGATGCGACTGTCGGAACTCGTGAATCTGGATGACTGTGATGTCAGCTTCGTGAATTCGGAGATCAAGATAACGGGTAAGGGAAACAAACAGAGAATAGTGCCATTCGGTGACGAGCTTAAAAATACGCTCCGCGAATATCTTAAGTTGAGGGATGCAAGCGTTGAAGCTTCTTCTCCGGCATTCTTCCTTTCTGATAAAGGTGAAAGGATGCAGCCTGCAAAGGTCAGGGATATCGTGAGAACGAACCTCGCAAGGGTTTGCTCGTTGAAGAAAAAAAGTCCTCATGTGTTGAGACATTCGTTTGCTACGGCAATGCTGAATCATCACGTAGGAATTGAAAGTTTGAAAAAGCTGCTTGGACATGCGAATCTCTCGACAACCGAGATTTATACGCATACTACGTTCGAGCAATTAAAACGAGTTTATAATATTGCCCATCCTAGGGCGTAACCTTTTTAAAATTGGAGGTCACTATGGAAATTAAGATTCAGTCGATTCATTTCGACGCTACCGAGAAGTTACAGGCGTTTATCGAAAAGAAAGTCGCCAAGTTGGAGAAAACTTATGAAGATATACAGAAAGTAGAGGTGCAATTAAAGGTCGTTAAGCCTGCTACCGCTCTTAATAAGGAAGTTCACCTTGAAGTTGCTGTCCCTGGAACGACATTGTTCGTTGAGAAGACATGCGATACTTTTGAGGAAGGAATTGACCAAGCAGTGGACTCAATGAAGGTTCAATTGACCAAATTTAAAGAAAAAACAAGAAATCGATAAAAAATATTCCGAAAAATTTGGTGGAATGAAAAAATAGTTGTATCTTTGCAGCCGTTTTCCGATAGGTCGAAAACTTAGTCGCATTGCGGCTGTAAAGATTGCCTCTTTAGCTCAGTTGGCCAGAGCACGTGATTTGTAATCTCGGGGTCGTTGGT
>ERZ773235.1086-NODE-1086-length-30384-cov-4.465660_pt1 | contig 30384 bp, 22 predicted proteins | sample MGYA00580522_ERZ773235 | MGnify/ENA primary metagenome ERZ773235 (study PRJEB29015, sample SAMEA2737797) | human gut metagenome | biome: human gut; feature: human-associated habitat; material: faeces | place: China | collected 2012 ...
TCAACACCGATGTTACCAGATACGGCGTTTTTACCCCAAGAACCGCAACCTAATGATAATGACGGTTCAAGTTTGAAGTTGTACAAGTCGCCGATACCACCTAATGCAGATGGAGAGTTAATCAATACACGGCAAGCAGGCATCATGTTAGCATATTTGTCAATTCTTTCTTGGCTTCTAGCATCTGTGTAAAGGTCTGCAGTGTGACCTGCGCCACCTTTTGATACTAATTCATATGCAACATTTGCAGCTGCTTCAAAATCTTTAGCTCTGTACATAGTTAAGATTGGAGAAAGTTTTTCTCTTGAGAATGGATCTTCCCAATCAACTGAAGGTCTTTCTGCTAACAAGATTTTAGAAGTTTTTGGAATTTCAAATCCTGACAATTTAGCGATATTGTATGCGCTTTGACCTACGATGTCAGGGTGAGCAGTTCCACGTTTTGGATCGATAAATGGAAGATCAATCATTTTCTTTTCTTCAGCAGCGTTCAATAGGTATGCGCCTCTGTAGATAAATTCTTTTTTTACTGCTTCGTAAACTTCATCAACAACAACAACTGATTGTTCAGATGCACAAATCATACCGTTATCGAAAGTTTTTGACATCAAGATTGAAGAAACAGCCATTTGAATATCGGCAGTTTCGTCAATTAAAGCACAAGCGTTACCAGGACCAACACCTAAAGCAGGGTTTCCTGATGAATATGCAGCTTTAACCATTCCAGGACCGCCTGTAGCTAAGATGCAAGCGATGTTAGGGTGTTGCATCAATTGGCTAGACAATTCGATAGATGGAACATCAATCCAGCCGATAATATCTTCTGGCGCACCAGCTTTTACTGCAGCTTCGTAAACAACTTTAGCAGCTGCAATTGTTGATTTTGTAGCTCTAGGGTGTGGTGAGAAGATGATTGCGTTTCTTGTTTTTAAAGCGATTAATGATTTAAAAATAGCTGTTGAAGTAGGGTTAGTTGTAGGAACGATACCTGCGATAACACCAAGAGGTTCAGCAACTACTTTAATACCGTTTGCTTTATCTTCTTTAATTACACCACAAGTTTTAGCGTGTTTGTGTTTGTTGTAAATATATTCTGATGCGAAGTGGTTTTTAATGATTTTATCTTCTAAAACGCCCATACCAGTTTCTTCATGAGCCAATCTAGCTAGAGGAATACGAGCTTTGTCAGCGGCAGTTGCAGCTGCTTTGAAGATTGCATCAACTTGTTCTTGAGTAAATGTTGCAAAAATCTTTTGAGCTTTTTTAGCTCTTTCGATAAGCAATTCCAATTGTTCGGCACTGTCAACAAGAGAAGACTTGTTCAATGTCTTTTCAAGATTTTCGACAGTCTTTTTGCTTTTTGTTGTCATATATATTTTCTCCTTGTATATTGTGCAATATGCACGTTTAGTAAATGTGTTACAATAAAATATTTGTTTGAATTTCATTCGTGAATTATTTCACAATTACATTATAAAATAAAGAAATTTTAAAAGCAAGTGTGATATTTACAATCTTTATATGAATTTAATATTTAGGTGAGATAATTGGGTGATAAGGATATATGACTATAAGGCGATAAGGCGATAAGGTGTTACATATATATAAATTAATATTTTATAACCTTTTCAAAAATCCCTATTGTTCTGTCGCCCTATTATCTTATTGCCTTGCGAATTTAATTGTAATATTTTTTCACATGACACTAGCAAAAAATTTTTTTCTCATGTATTATTACATTCATAATAAATTTAATATTTAATTATGGATGACGAAATGCAATTATTAATTGACAAAGAACTTAATTCCGATGACAAGATTTTGAAGCCTGACTTCAATTCTAAGACCGGTCGCGAGCTACTCGCCTTTTACCTCCAAACAAAATTTAAGCAAATTTTAGCTTACGATAAACGATGTGAAACACCGATATTTAAAGAAGTTGATCCAAGTTTCATTTCGAGATTTACCAAAAGACTGATTACAAAACCTGCCAAGCGTTTGTTAATTGGGATTGCGGGTGAGTCTGCATCGGGTAAATCGACTGTTTGCCGAGAGGTAAAAAATATTATTGAACGACTTGATATGCCGGTTTCTGTTTTAAGTACTGATAATTATTTTAATGACATTTCTGCACTGATTAAAAAATATGGTAGTTTTGATAATTTACGTGATAATGGTTATGATGTTGATTCTCCAAAGAGTTTTCAACTTGAGTTATTAAGACGTGATTTGCAAGATTTAGCGGAGGGGAAAACGGTTTATGCTCCTCGTTATGTTCCGAATGGAACTGGAGTTTCCATTCCGCATGCGCTCAAAATAGATTCTGATAAAATTATTGTGGTAGAAGGTATTGCAGCGCTTTATGAAGATATTCAAGATGTGTTTGATGTAAAAATATATATTGAAACAGATAATGAAATCAGATTTAATAGATTTTTGAAGCGTGCGCAAGAAGAAAGAAATCAAGATAGAGAAAACGCAATGAAGCACTGGGAATATCTTTTGAATGTTGGCGAAAAATACGTTATCCCTTGCAGAAATTCTGCAGATTTTGTTCTTGATGGAAACTCTGATTTGAAATATTTTGATCAAATTTTAGAATATATACATGCGATTACAAATAATTTTCAATAAATTTTTGTTGAGATGTCTTAATATTTTTGACTTGTTTTGCCAAGTTTTGAAAAATATGTTAGAATATTTATTAACTGTTGTAGTGAATTTTAATTAAATCCACTTAATGGTTGATATACTAATTATATTATTTCATTATAATAAGACAGGAAATAAGTAGAAATAGGTGGCAAGTGAGCAAAGATTTTATTGATAGATTTAATGAAGAAGGTAGTAAAGACCGCTTTTGGAGCTTGAATAAAAAAATAGGCGCAGGTTTAGTTGTGCTATTGCTTGCGGTTATTATGATTAACACATCAGGTTGTACTCAGGGAAATTCTGATAGTTCCGGTGATGATATTACCGCAATTGAGGCAAATCAAGAGCAACAACAAGATACGGTTAAAGTTGGGAATGATGGTGTAAATGCAGCTATTGCTCCTGATGATGTTTCTATTGTTGCAGATCAAGCTGCTAAAAATAATGCGATGGTCGCAATGTCGGTTGAAGATATGGGGCGTTCGGATCCGTTTCTTCCTGAAGGAGAAAAAGTTGTTGTAAAACCAAAACCTAAAAAACCGGCATATGCAAATTATTTGATGCCTCCTCCGGAAACTATTACGGTTGATTCTACGGCAACAGAAGTAATGACTACAAAAGTTTCAGGTATTATGTATGATAAATTTAACCCGTCTGCAATATTAAATATTAGTGGTTCTGATTACTTGGTTAGAACTGGAGATGTTATTAACGGATATAAAATATTGTCAATCGGGAAAGAAACTGTTACGGTTCAATATGGTTCAAACGTATATAAAGCAAGTGTTGGCGAATTGTTTACAGGTGAAGGTATAAACTTCAATACAGTATCAAATTTGAATAGCAAATTCGGAAGTAACAGGAATAAACGTTAAAATAAAAAGCAGGAGCAGATATGAGAGATAAAATTACAAACAAAATTATTGCAAGCTTGATGTTAGCATCATTTGTTTTTACAAATAGTGCTATGATGGCTTCGGCAATGGAAAATGTTGGTGTTACTCAATATGGCCGAGATGGTAGACCGGCTTTGAGAGATAACAGCGGAGATTATTCTTTAAAATTAAAAGGTGATGTTAGTTTTGTTAGAAAAAATCCGGCAATTAGTATTAGCTTGAGAGATTCGGATGTAAAGCAAGTTTTGAGAATGTTTGCAGATAAAGCTGGCATGAATATTGTTTTCCACGATTCTGTATCAGGACAAGTTACATTAGACCTCGTAGATGTTCCTTTGAATAAGGCTTTTGAAATGGTTATGGAAATCAACGATTTGAATTATGTTGTTGATGATAGAACTATTATTGTTGCAAAAGCCGGTACAAGCGGATTTAATTTCGCAAAACAGGATATGACTTTAATTCCGGTAAAATATATTAGTGCTGCTGCTCTTGCAGATTTCTTGAATAAGAATATCTTTGCTATGCACAAACCTGGACTTTCAGATACAGATATTGTAACCACAAATCCAATGACAAACGAATTAATTGTTTTTGGTACAAAAACAGATGTTGCAATTGCGAAAAAGGTTGTAGCACAATTTGATAAAAAACCTCAAACAACTACATTTAAAGTAAACCATACTACTCCTGCTGAAATGGCTAATATGATTTGTAGCATGCTATTGCCTGCAGCATCAGGTGCTTCTTCTGGTGGTTCTTCATCAGGTGGAAGTTCTACTTCTTCTGGCAGCAGTTCTTCTGATAGTTCAAGCAGTTCTGATAGTTCATCTCCTTCAAGTGCTGGGGGAGCTGCAACAGGCGGTGCTGCCGGAATAATGACAGGTGCTGCGGCTGATTCATCAGGTGGCGGCGGTTCTTCTTCTGGAGGTTCATCTGCTGGCGGAAGTAGTTCAGGTGGAAGTTCAGGTGGTTCTAGTAGTGGACTTACTTTGAATGCAGGTACTGTGGCTTGTACTCTTGACGGACAAGTTGGAGGTTCTGTAACATCATTAGGTTTGCAAAACTTGACAGTTGCTTATTATGCGCAATTAGGTACTGTAAATATTATTGGTGGTTCAGAAAGTCAATTAGATATGATTAAAGACTTTATAGCAGAAACTGATAAAAAACAACCTCAAGCTTATTTGGAAGTTTCAGTTGTTGAATTGAATGAAGATGGTAGTAAATCATTGTCAAACAATTGGAATTTGTTGAGTAAAGCTTTTTCAGCAACATTTGATGGCGAAAATACTAAAACAAACCCATTAAATCCGGTATTCTTTAAAGGTGATGCTTATAATGTTGTGGACACATCTGGAGATACTCCTGAAGTTAAATATACAGTTAGTAAATATAACGGACCTTTAACTATTACTTATGCAATTAACTATTTGATTAAAAACTCAAAAGGTCGTGTTGTAGCTAATCCTCGTATTTTGATTACAAACGGCGAAGAATCAACAATTGATATTACTCAAGATTACGTAGAATCTGTAGATTCTGAACAAAGCGCATATACAGGTGGTACATTAGCTACCAGAACATATAATATTGCTAGTGATGCAGGTATCAAAGTTTCTATCACACCGTTCATCAGTCCTGACGGCTATGTTACAATGAATATCAAACCTGAATATTCAACAATTTTATCTCAATTGTCAGCAACTGATAGTATTGGACCTTATATTGCAGCCACATTGCTTTCTCACAGAAATCTTGATTTGAAAAATGTTAGAATTAAAGATGGTGAAACTCTTGTAATTGCAGGTATGATTAACGAAGAAGAACAAAAGACAATTGGTAAAGTTCCTGTATTGGGTGATATTCCTGTAATTGGTTCTATGTTCAGATCAACAACTTCTGAAAAGAAGAAAAATGAAATGGTAATTATGATTACTCCAAAAATCATTACAGATACTGAAGATGCAGTTGGAAACACAAATACATTATAAAGTTAATATATAAATATAAAGATGAATGAGCTTTTAAACAGACTAAAAAACAGTGTCAATTTTCAGATACTGAATAAAGTAAATAGCGCACTATTGGAACAATATAAATTTGTTCCAATTAGTGTTAAGGATAATTTTCTGTTTGTCGCAATAAATTCATCTTCTGATAAAGACGTAATAAACCACAAATTAAAAGAGTTTTATCCGCAACAGGTAAAATTTATTCAAGTACCGGATCAAGATTTGTTTGATTTGATTGCTAACTTAAAGCAAGAAATGCAAAAAGATTCAATTGATGATGGAACTTCAAAACAGGTAAAACTCGGTGAACTTTTAATCCAAAAAGGTTATATTAATGATGTTCAATTGTTGCAGGCTTTAGCAGAGAGCAAGCGTCAAAAGATACCTATTGGCTCAACTTTGTTTAAGTTGGGATTTATTACACTAGATCAATTAAAAGAAATTTTGCACTTGCAAACCGGATATGACCTTGTTACTCCGGAACAACTTGCATCACAGGATAAATTCATTAATATTTTACCGGAAGATTTTATTAAAACAAATAAAATCATTCCGATTTCTTCTGATGGAAAAACTCTTATCTTAGGGGTTGTAACTCCGGTAAAACCTGATGTTTTAAAAGATATTATTTATTTAACAGGACAAAATCCTAAACAGTTATTGATGACCCATTTTGAGTTTCAAAACTGTTTGAATACTTTCTTCAGTGAGCAAAAAAAAGAAACTGAAAAAGTAATTAAAGAAATCGAGAGTGAAGCGGAAGAATTTGAGGTTGAAGAATCTCTTGCCGACATGGTTGATAAGCAATTAAAGGATTCAACCGGTTCTGTTGCAAAATTTGTAAACCAAATTATTACAAATGCTATTGATAATAAAGTTTCCGATATTCACATTGAACCTCGTTTGGCAGGCTATATTGTAAGATACAGAAAAGACGGTATGTTGCAAAAAGTTCTTGACATTCCGCCAAAGGTAGAAACTTCTGTTATTGCTCGTTTCAAAGTTTTGTCAAGGATGAATATCGCAGAACATAGACGTCCTCAGGATGGTACGTTCTCAATTAAATATAAAAACGGTTCTTATGACTTCCGTATCAATACACTTCCTGTTTCCGGTAAAGAAAAGGTTTGTATCCGTGTACTTGCGCCGGCGGTAAGTTTGAATGCTGCAGATAAAAATATTAGTCTTATCGGCGGTACTGCAGAAGATATTGCGAAAATTAAGAATATGGTAAGTTGTCCGAATGGTATTATTTTAACATCAGGTCCTACCGGTTCAGGTAAAACAACAACATTGTATTCAGTATTGAAAAGTTTGAATGATGAAGATGTTAATATTACGACAATTGAAGACCCGATAGAAATCAAGTTGGAAGGAATTAACCAGTCACAGATTAACGCAAAGGCAGGTATTACATTTGCATCTTGTATGAGAGCGATTTTAAGACAGGACCCTGATATTATTCTTGTCGGTGAAATTCGTGACTATGAAACTTTGGAAATTGCGATTTCTGCCGCATTGACAGGTCACCTTGTATTAAGTACGGTTCACACAAACTCAGCAGCTGCAACTGTTACCCGTTTGATTGAAATGGGTGCGAAAGACTATCTTGTGTCATCAACTTTGTCAGGCGTAATTGCGCAACGTCTTGTAAGAAGACTTTGTGATGATTGTAAGGAAGAATATTTCGCAACTCATGACGAGGCAAGGCAAATTATTGCAGATGAAAAAGAAATTCAAGAGTTTATGAAAAAGCCTATATATAGGGCAAAAGGCTGTAACAAATGTGATTTTTCAGGATACAAAGGCAGGCTTGGTGTTTACGAAATCATGGCAATTAATAAAGAAATCAAAAAACTTGTTGCTTTAGGCGCACACGATTTGGAAATTGAAGAAGCAGCAGTTAAAAATGGTATGAAAACCCTAAATCAATCTTGCTTAACCCACATACTAAATGGCGAAACCACTATTGATGAATTTGTCAGAGTTCTTGGTGTGGTTAACGAATAGGAGAAACAATGACAATATATAACTATATAGCACTAAAAAATAATAAGGATATTGTTAAAGGTAAAGTTAACGCAGAAGACTTGCGTGAAGCTCGTGAAAGTATTCGCAGCTTAGGTTTTATTCCAACTAAAGTTTATGAGGAAAAAACTAAAAGTGAAGAAGATAGTGAAAAAAAGACCGAAGTCAAAGGTGGTAAAATTAAAAAACTTGGCTTGCAAGATAGAATGGATTTTACCTCAACTCTACAAATTTTGGCTCAGTCAGGTATTCCAATTATTGAATCCTTGATGTTTATTGAAAACGATGCCGCAAAGTTGAAAGTTAGACTTGTTGCAAAAGAGTTAAGACGACAGATTATGGCTGGTGCAACTTTTGCAGATACAATTGCTAAATATCCTGATCAATTCGGACAAATCTATATTGGTCTTGTAAAAGCCGGTGAAGATTCAGGTGAACTTGAAAAAACATTGCAACGTTTATTAGAATTGTTAGGTAAAGAAGCTGCCATCAGAGGTAAAGTTATTGGTACATTGATGTATCCGATGTTCGTTATTGTTTTGGCGGTAATTATTGTACTTGTTATGTTGATGTTCGTATTTCCGGTATTCAAAGAAATGTTTGATGGTATGGGAAAAGACTTGCCTTGGATTACAGCTACTTTGATGAGTGCAGGTATTTTCTTGAAAACATATTGGTTCTTTGTTCCGATTATCTTGGGTTCAATCGCAGGTTTCTTTACATTCATTATGAGATGGCAACCTAGTAAAAGAAAAATTGACGAGTTTGTTTTGAAAGTTCCTCTATTATGTGATTTAATCCAATATTCAAACTTTGCAAACTTTGTTGCCGTAATGCAGGTTGCGTATGATGCCGGTGTTCCAATTATTGAATGTTTGTATTTGGCAAATGTAACTTTAACAAACTATACTTTAAAAACAAAAATTGAAACAGCAACATTAAAAGTTCAACAAGGTCAACACTTGTCAATTGCTTTGCGTTCAACAAGGGTTATGCCTAAGATGATTTTGTTTATGATTGCAACAGGTGAACAATCAGGTCGTTTGGGCGATATGTTATTACAAGCTACAAACTTTATTGATAAGAAATTAGATGGTATTATTGACACAATGACAAAAATGATTGAGCCGATAATGTTGATTGTAATTGGTAGTATCGTATTGACACTTGCTTTGGCGTTGTACTTGCCATTGTTCAGTTCTTATATGTCAGATTAATGGTGATTTATGGGAAAGACATACGTAATTACAGGCGCAACATCAGGTATTGGTAAAGCTCTTTTACAAAAGTTCGTGAAAGATAATACAGTTTTTGCGGGTTATCGCAATGAAAAATACGTTACGGAATTAGAAAAACTCGGTGCAATACCTTTCTATATAGATATGGAGAGAAAAGAGAGTATTTCACAAGCTGCTGCGTATATTAAATCAAAGACAGAAAAAATAGATACTTTGATAAATGTTGCGGGGTGTGTTGTTGCTGGGGTTATGGAAAAAATTCCTGTTGATAATTTGCGAAAACAATTTGAGGTTAATACTTTTTCTCATATTGATTTTACTCAAAATTTGCTACCATTGTTGGAAGATGCAAAGGTTATTAATATAAGCTCAATGGCAAGTTTTGGGATATTTCCGTTTGTAGCACCTTATTGTGCTTCAAAAAGAGCATTGGATATTTTGTTTAATGCAATGACTTTGGAATCGAATTTGAAAGTGGTTTCCATAAAACCAGGTGTAATTGCAACTCCATTGTGGGATAAGTCGATTGAATTGAATAAAGAGAGTATAAATAACTGTAAAGACTATGACAAAGAAATGAAATATATGGTTGCAAATGCTCATAAAAACGGGCAAAATGGTCTAAATGTTGAAAAAGTTGTAGATTTAATCTTAAAAATTGATTTAATGGATAATCCGAAACCTTCTTATACAGTTGGAAAAGATGCAATGTTTGCAGAACTTATGTCAAAATTGCCGTTTGATATTCAAAACAAATTGATAAAATTTGGGATGAAAAGGAAGTTTGGAAACTAAGTTTTTTACTGTGGCTCTATTCCCCCTCTCTCTTTGTGAGAGGGAGCAGTTCTTTGCGAACAGTAGTGAGCATTAGAAATGCGGGAGAGGGTTTAAGGTCGATGGATACTTTATTCAATAATTTAATGTGTTTTTATTATGTCTTGCGCAGACGGCGGGAACTTTTTGTGTAAAAAGTTCCACAAAACCAGCCACACACTCCATTCACTAATAACTTGTAAGCTCAACTTAAAACAGTCAAACTCGCTAATCGCTCAAACAATGACTGTTTTTAACCCTCTGTGCCAACATTCGTTCCTACATCATACATTGGTGTAAAGTTTTTAGTTGTTTGTTTCGCTAACGAGTTATTGTTCATTCCATTATCGTGGCATTTTGACTTCGTAATCTATATTAACTATTACTTCTTTCTCAAAATAATCTCATAACCTAGTATATCTAAAATCTCCGCTAATTCTGAAACCCTGAAAGTCTTGTTACGGAGTTTATTTCCTAAATTTCTAACACTATCTGTTTTATTGAACTTTGAATTTACTTCATCTTTAAGTTTTGACATTGTTATGCCTTGTAATGCAGAAAGATACTTTATTTGTTCTTTTAAATTTTCTGTTTCAAGTTTGTATTCATCGTTCATTAAATAATCATACTATTTAATGACAAATATAGAAAATATATTGACATAGTGCATTATATAGTGTATAATAGAAATATATAATGCAGGATTTTAAAAAGGAGTTTGTATGAAAAATAAATTAGCATTTACTCTTGCTGAAGTTTTAGTTACTCTTGGGATTATTGGTGTTGTGTCTGCAATGACTGTTCCGACATTAATGCAGAATTATCAACGTCAAAGTTACGTAACTCAATTACATAAGACTTATAATGAGATATCTCAAGCCCTTTTGAGATATCAAACCGACAGAAATGCTATCAATTTGTCAGAGGCGGGGTTGAGTTCTCAAGATGCGGTAAATAATTTTATTAGAACGTATTTTAAAGTCGTAAAAGAATGCGATACGATGGATAATTGCTTTTCTAGTTCTTACAAAAATCTAAGTGGAACAACAATAACTGCATATTCAAATACAAAATCTTTTGTTTTAGCAAGTGGTACATCTATAAGACCTCTGTATTTCTTGTCAGGAAATAAGTTGATAAATATTGCGGTTGATATTAATGGGCAAAAAGGTCCAAATATTAATGGTAGAGATTTCTTTTGGTTCTATGTTTACAATAATGGAATAATTGATGATATTCCGATTAATGCAAATACAGTTGCTCCATTAACAACTGCAGAAAGAGAAACTCAGTATTCAAATTACTGTGCTAGTGCTAATTATGTTGACGGTTGTTTTGGAAAGATTTTGAATGACAATTGGCAAATGACATATTAATTAAAAAATTTGAAATTAATCTGCCACACGCTTTCGCTAATTTTGACAACTTGACTGATTACAAAAATTTTTATTCATGCTAAAGTGATTTTAAAAGAGGTATAAAATGAAAATAGCTTTATTAAATCACGGATGCGCAAAAAATTTAGTAGATTCTGAACTTATGTTAGGGCTTTTGGCTCAAAGAGGACATCAAATTACGTTGGATGAAAAAGATGCAGATATTGTTGTTGTAAATACTTGTTCTTTTATCCATGATGCTGAAAAAGAATCTGTTCAATCTATTTTACAAATGGTTCAGGATGGCAAAAAGGTTATTGTTACCGGATGTCTCCCTCAAAAATATAAAGGGGAACTTAAAAAGGCTATTCCAGAAATCTCCGGTATGATTGGAACGTCTGATATCAAAGAAATTATTGAAGTTGTGGATAGAATTACGGGCGACAAAAAAGATTACGTTGAACATGTTTCTGAAAAACCCGAATATATCTACCCTGAAAATATTGAAAGACAACAGATTACGGTTGGTGCAAGTTCTTACATAAAAATTGCTGATGGGTGTAATTATCATTGCGGATATTGTATTATTCCTCAATTGAGAGGTGAATATCACTCAAGAACCATCGAAAATATCTTGGAAGAAGCTAATTCATTAGTAAAAAAAGGTGTGACCGAAATTGTCCTTATTGCGCAAGACACAACAAGCTATGGAATTGATTTGTACGGGAAACAAATGTTACCTAAGCTTTTAGAAGAATTGAACAAAATTGAAGGCTTGGGTTGGATTAGAATTATGTATGCTTACCCGACACAGGTTAGTGATGAATTAATTGATGCTATTGCTAAATTAGATAAAGTTGTTAAATATATTGATCTTCCGTTGCAGCATAGTAATGCAGAAATTTTAAAGGCTATGCGCAGACCAGTTATGGATTATGAGGTTCTAGTAAACAAGATTAGAAATAAAATTCCTGATGTGGCTATCAGAACTGCGTTTATTGTAGGTTATCCGGGAGAAACCGAAGAGCAGTTTAATGAACTTTATGAATTTGTAAAACGAGTTAAATTTGAAAAAATGGGAGTATTTGAATATTCTCGTGAGAAGAACACAGTTTCTTATTCTATGGAAGATCAAGTTCCTGCCAAAATTAAAAAACAAAGACATAAAAAATTAATGACTTTGCAAAAGAAAATTTCCAGAGAAGTTAATGAAAGTTATGTTGGAAAAGTTGTACCTTGTATAGTAGAAGGTTATACTGATGATGGTTTGGTATTGATGCGCTCTCAACATGATGCTCCTGAAATTGACGGTATGGTTTATGCAGAGGTAAAAGATGATAGCGTTATTCCTGGAGATATTGTGAATGTTTTAATAAATCGAGCAGATGATTACGATTTGTTTGGCGTTTTACAAGACTAAGAAAAAATAGTATAATAAGCAAATATTATAAATAATAAAATGAATAGGAAATGGTAATGGAATTTGTAGAAAACAGAGAAGTTGAAAAAGAGCAGTTAAAAGCTATTTTTAGAGATATGGTAAAATATTCGCCATCTAAAATTGTTGGTATGATTGGGAACGCCATAATTATTCCGGTTTATACGAGTTTATTATCACCTGAACAGTATGGGTTGTATTCTTTGTCAATTGCTGTTTTGTCATTTTTGTGTATCATTTTTTCTGACTGGGTTGGTTTGTCCGGCTTAAGATTTTTTAAACACCATCAAATGTCGCAAGATATGCCGAAATATTTGACTACTCTTGTTACAATGCTTGCAACAAATTTGTTCTTGATGTTTGTATTGTCATTTGTTTTTAGACACAATTTCTATTCATTTTTCCATATTCCGGTAAAATATTTCTTTGCAATTTTGGTTTTAATTATTCCGGTTGCAATAAGAGCTTTATTATTCCAGTTGTTGAGAGCGCAGTTAAAAGCAATGTCGTTTACACTTTCAACTATTATTAACCAATTTTTGACAATTTTATTATCAATATTTTTTGTTAAATTCTTCCACTTAGGAGCAGTTGCGTTGTTGTTAGGTATGGGAGTTTCGATATCATTGATTGATTTGTTGTTAATTTACCAGAGCAACATTTTGTCATGGTTTAAGTTACAAAAAATTGAGTGGAATTCTGTTTTGCCAATTATGAAATATGGAGTTCCGATTGCTGCAACATCTTTAAGTGCATGGATAATTAATCAAAGTAATAAATTTATCATGAATAGTATTCATGGATTTTCTCAAGTTGGAATTGTAGGAGTTGCTTATGGTTTGACGTTGCCGCTTTTGATGACTATTTTTTCAATAATCACAGTTGCTGCAATTCCAAGAATTATCAATATGTATGAAGAAAAAATTGATGTAAGACCGTTGATTTCAAGATTTACAGGATATTATGTAATGATTGCATTGCCTGTGATTATTGTAATTTCTCTATATGCAACGGATTATGTTCAAATGATGTCATCAAATGACAAGTTTTTAATTGCATTTAAACTTGTTCCTTATTTTGCATTTGGAACATTTTTCATGGCTTTAACTGATTACACAACTCTACAATATCATTTGGCGAATAAAACTTATTTTGATTTTATAATTAAGTTGATATCAGGTATTGCAAATATAGCGTTAAACATTCTGTTAATTCCTAAGATGGGATTGGTAGGTGTTGGTATTGCAACATTGGGTGCAAACTTCTTATATTTCTTATTAAGTATAATCATTGTACTTCCTGGTTTGAGATTAGTTTTCCCGAAGTTAATCATGGGAAGGATGGTAATATCTTTTGTGCCATTTGTGGCTTTGTATTATGTGTTCGACAAATTTATTCACTTGCCTGCGTTAGTTGAAATGTTGAGCTTAATAAGTGTATTCTATATTTGTTATTTCACATTGACAAATACTATTATGAAACGCCCTGAATTGTAGGAGCGTTAATATTTGTTAATAATATAGCAAGAAAAATTTTTCTCGGATTTTAGTATTTGAGAAAAGTAGATTTGTGTGCAAATTTATTAAGGAATTGTAATAATAAATAGAAATACAACTATTCTCTTGATAATATTAAAACGCTAGTCGAATTTTATATAAAATAATTTTTAAATTAGGGAAAATATTTGAAAGGAAAAGCATGATTAAGATAAAAGCCGGTAAAAGAAAAGCAGTTGCTTCGGCATTGACATTTTGTTTCTTCTTACAACAATCTTTCTGTTTGCAAGTTTTGGCAACAAATATTTCAGGTGTTACTGGTAACAATGGAGTCTTTGATATCACTCCAACTGCTAAAAACCCAGCAGGTAGTATCGGTTTTAGAAAATATCAAAACTTTGATTTAAGTAAAGGTGATGTTGCAAATCTAATCTATTACTTACAAGGACAAGATTTGTCAACATTTGTGAACCTTGTTGATAATCAAATTAACATTCAGGGTATTGTTAACGCAGTTGGCAAAAATGGTGCATTTAATAACGGGCATGCCGTATTTATTTCACCAAACGGAATGGTTGTCGGTTCAAGCGGTGTATTGAACGTAGGCTCTTTGACTGTTTTAACACCTGATAGCAATAGTTACGAAAAATATAAAAGTGATTTGAAAAGACCTTCTTTGATTGCTGATTACAAATCAAAATTGGGTGAAGGTAATGCAACTGTAAAAATCGATGGTAAGGTTTTAGCTAGAAACTTTGTTGATATCAATGCTGCAAACTTACAAGTTTCACCTGATGCTCAAATTATGGCCGGTGTTAAAGATGCTACAAAAATTCTTTCAAATACTCAAGCTGAAGCTTTGTTTAATCAACTTGTAAATGCAGATAATATGAGTGCTAATTCTTTTGCTAATGATAACGGAAGTATTATAATTAGAACTTATGGCGAAAATGGTGGAACTGATATTGCCGGTACAATGAAAAACTTTGGTGCTGGTAGTACAGAAATTACAAACTTAGGTTCTAAAGGTATTAACGTTTCAGGCAAATCATTGAATGGAAACGGTGATACATTATTGGTTAACAAAAATGGTGAAGTTAATGTATCAGGCACTGTTGCAAACAAAGGCGGCAAGTTGTTGGTTGATAATACCGGTTCAGGTGTTTTAATTGCATCTACTGGTTTGTTGAGCAATCAAGGTGGCGAACTCATTGTTACAAATGCAGGTAATGATGGCGTAAGCATTGCAAATGGAGGCTTGGTTAAAAACTCTACTCATAGCGCAAATATTATTAACTCCGGCAAAAACGGTATTAATGTGAAAGGTCATGTTAATGCTAATGGAATTAATATAACAAATAAAAATTCAAATGTTATTCTCGGCGATTATACAGGAAGTAATAACTTAAACTCTACAGGTAACGTTAATATTAAAATTAATGATGGTAACTTGTTGAACTACGGTACAAAAGAAACATTAATCAAGGCTTCAAAAAATCTTGATATAGATGTTCAAAACGGTATGGTTGGTCAGGAAGTTGGACCTTGTGACGGTGGCGTTTGTACAGGTATTGGACCAAATGGTAGAGATTTGACAAAATCAATAAATGTAAATGTAGATGGCAACATTAAAACAATAAGCACAAAGGGTACAAACAAGTCATTAGTTAATATGGCAAGTTTGAATAATGATATGAGAGTTGACCAAATTAAGGCTGACGGTAGAGTTATTCTTCTTGCAGACAGTTCAATTAAAGGTTCAAAAGCTTACGATATTATCAATGCTTCTACAAACTCTCAAAATCCTAATGTTGAGGGTACTGGAATTTCAATGATTTCAAGTGGAAATGTTGGTTCTAAGGACAAAGCATTAACATTTAGACAAAATGGTGTTGAGCATATTTTCTATGGCGATGATGCAAGAAATCCTCATGTAGTAACTGATGTCAACAAACCTCAACAAGGTATTGATATTTTGGCAATCAAAGATATCAATGTAAAAGGTCTGGATAAAGCTGACGGAACTAAGCTTGATACAAATGCTTGTGCTATTATTTCAAGAACAGGTGACGTAAACGCTGAATTTTCAGGTGATGTATATATAAGAGAAACAACTGCTAAAAATGTAAATATTACTACTCGTGGTAAGAATATGTACATTGAACATTTGGGTGAAGTTCCTACTTATCCTCAGGACTATTACGGACCGAACGGTGTTAAGTTGGAAAAAGCAAAACTTACTGCTCTTGATTTAGGCAGTTACAAAGATCCAAATGAAGCTCCGGCTTACCAGCATGCTGCAGATTCTACAATTGTAGTTAAAAATGGTAAATTCTATGGACAAGGTCAGGGCAGACCTGGAAAAAATCAAGATTTAACATTAGTTGCAGATAATGCTTATGCAGGCGGTTATTACTTTAATATGGGTAAACACAGACCTGATGGTAAATCTACTTTGACAAAAGATAATACAACTAATCCTTTGCAAAATGGAACTGATCCGACAAAACCGGTTTCAATCAGAGCGAAAGCAGTTAGACCTGATGATGTTACAGCAATAGGTGAAGATAAAAATGACAGAAACTATTATTATGGTGGTAGTTCTCAAGGGGATGACCCAAATTACGATGGAACAAAAGACCCTAATAAACAAGGAACAGAGGAAGATGATGACAACCTAGTAGTTCCAGAAGATAAAAATGAACCTATTGATACTGACAACGATACAGATACTGATACGGACACTGATTTGGATACCGATACAGACACAGATACTGATATAGACACGGATTCAGATACTGACACAGATACCGATGTTGATACAGATATAGATACTGATACGGATATAGACACTGATACCGACACTGATACAGATATTGATACGGATACCGATACTGACAATGATACAGACACCGATACAGATACAGATATTGATACAGATACCGATACGGATTTAGATACAGATACTGACACGGATACTGATGTTGATACGGATACCGATGTTGATACCGACACAGATACAGATATAGATACTGATACCGATACCGATACGGACACTGACACAGACACCGATACAGATATTGATACAGATACCGATACTGATACTGACACAGATTTGGATACCGATACAGACACCGATACCGATATTGACACAGATACCGATACCGATGTTGATACGGATACCGATACTGACACAGATATCGATACTGATACTGATACGGACAATGACACAGATACTGACGTTGATTCTGATAGCGATACAGATACCGACACAGACACTGATATTGATAGCGATACCGATACTGATACGGATACAGACATAGACACAGATACAGATATAGATACCGACATTGATACGGATACCGATGTGGATACAGACACAGATACAGATATTGATACCGATACTGATGATGATAGACCGACTGATCCAAGAGATTCAAGTTATGGAAAAGAAACATATAAACAACGTGTTGTTGAATATAATGTAAACTCTATAGATAAACGTCACTATATGAGGTTCCCTGCTCAAGATAACAGAAACCCTGTCCAATTGGCAGAAAATACACAAATTGATTCTCTAATTGATATCTCAAGAGGTGGTATCGCAGTAACTCACCACAATGACTTGAAAGTCGGAGATATTGTTCCGGTGAACATTTCTTATGGTGATTTGAATATCAATGCTGATGTTAAGGTTGTTTCTGCAACAGACAGACGTGCAGGGGCTGAATTTACAAACCTTGATCAGATGACTGCTAACAAGTTACTTTATATGAACTTGTTGTTGGAAGAACAAACCGCAATGAGAAATCAAGCAAATGACTTGTCTTATGTAAAATAAGCCAGATAATAGAAGTAATAAAAAGAAGCTTTTCAGAAATGATTAGCTTCTTTTTTTATGTTATGCGTAAGCAGCGTGACGAACAGATGCCATTCTTGCGTTTCTAATTCTTCTCATTTTAGGATCAGCGTTTAAATCCCATTGAGCTGCGTAGCCTTTATGAGTTCCTTGAGTGTTTGTGTTTTGAGCTGAGAATAACGCTGCTGTAGACATCAAACCTTGAGAAAGTTTTTGAAAGTCGAACTTTTGAGTTGATTTTTTAGCAACTGATGCAGTATTAGTGAAACCTGTGACTGTTTTTTTGCCAACTTCTTTTCTTGCTTTTTTGTCAAGACCGGTAACAACGCCATTTTGGACATCTAAACTTCCTTTTGCTGCATATACATTTTCTTTAAATGCTGCAGCGGCTTTATCTCTTGCGCCATTAACGGCATCATTTGATTTGATTGATTTATTTTTTACATCATTAAACAAATCTTTTGAGTTGATTTCGTTGTTAGCTAATTGACCTTGTAATTCTCCGCTAATAGATTTTTTCATTTCTTTTTTAGTCATGCCGCCAAGTTGTTCGGCATCCATGTTTTTAACTGCTTGTTTTGCTGCTGCATTTGCTGCAGCTTTGTTTGTTGCATCTGTTGCTCGCTGGTCAATAGCCTTGAAATTGTTACTTAAGCCTTTGGTAGATTTTTGAGCTGCTGCACCTGATTGGATTGCTGCTGCTGCACTTGTCATAGCTCCTGCCAAATTGCCTTCTGCTGCGTAAGCTGCGGTTTTTGTGATGTTTGCTGCAGTTTGTCCGTATTGACCTAACATTTCGGCAACTGTACCAACTTTTGACATTACTGTTCCGGTTGCAATCATTGCAGCACCTACCGCTGCCCCCCAAGCTGTTGATGCGATTGCTTGACCGGCTGCAACCATCCCTTGTCCAGCTAAGTCAAGAGCTTTACCACCTTGTTCTGCAATTGCACTCCATTGTTCAAGTTTTGTTGCAAATTTTACAACGTTACTTGTTTCGTTTTGGTTTTGTTGAATTGCTTTTGTGTTCTTTTTGTGGATTTTTACAAAGTTTGCATTTGTTCTATTCATTCTTGAAAGTGTTCTTGAAGAACTTCTTTGCAATGAATAAATTTGTTTGCCATTGTTTTGAACAAGGTTTGATTTAGAACCGATGAATTTTTGAAGTTGGTCGATTTTATCTTGATTAGGGTTTGTTGATTGACCGCCTTGAGTGCCATCGCCTCTGCTTATAGTAAAAGTTGAAGATCCTAACAAACTATCCAATTCATTTTGAGCGTTGTCAATTTCAGTTTGAGTTTCTTCTGTTTCTTGAGATAGTTTTTCAAGTTTTGCGCTATCTTTTTGGAAAGCAGCTTGTTGTTGTTTTAATTGAGCTTGGAACTTTTTATCTTCTTGTTTGATGTTTTTGTTAAGTTTTTTTGATTCTGAATTGATTGTTTTAACTTCACGAGAATCTTTTTCTGTTTGTGTAGTTCCTTTTTTAGCTTGATTACCTTGAGATTTTACGCTGCCTTGATCGACATTTTCTTCTTTGTCTTTACCTTCTGTCTTGTTTGTTGTTGAGTTAGAAGTAGAAGTTTTTTTAGTTAATTCGTTTAAACTTTTTTTAGTGTTAAGAGTATTTAAGTTTGTAGTTTCTTGTTGTTGTTTAACTTCAGGAGCATTAAAAATTGAGCCTGTCATTTGCATATAGGCAGGTTGGTTTGACTTAGCTAGTCTGCTTTTTTGCGCTAGAGCAAGCTTTGTTAAATCAATTTTATTTAGATTGTTTACGTTTGAAACGCCCATAGTTAGCTCTCTTTTTTTACTCTCTTAAATATATAAAAACTTCCGAAACTCCCTGATTTCAGCATGTTTGCATGTTGTTACAATTGTTAATAATTTCGAAAGGAGTGAGAAGTGAAAAGTGAAAAGACCAATACAGGTGCTATCGCACCAAAGTTATTTTTGAGCGAAGCGAACTAAGCGGACTTCTCACCTTTCACCTTTCACTTCTCACTTCTGTTATTGCCATTTTTTTCTGTTCGTGCTACGATAGACACGTATTTTAGTTAGTAAAAAAGAGGGAGATATAACTTATGAAACTAATGGAAGGTAAAAAAGGTGTAATTTTCGGAGTTTCTAATACTCACGGGATTGCTTACGCTATTGCAAAACAACTACACGATGCAGGTGCTGATATTGCATTTACTTATGCAGGTGAGGCTATGGAAAAACGTGTTAGACCTATCGCAGAAGATATGGGCGCAAAAATTATTATGAGTTGCGACGTTACTAAAGATGACGAAGTTGCAGCTGTATTTAAAGAATGTGAAAGAGTTTATGGCAAATTGGATTTTGTTGTTCACGCCGTTGCTTTTGCTGCTAAAGAAGATTTGCAAGGTAGATTTATTGATACATCTCGTGCAGGTTGGGATTTAGCTTTAGGTGTAAGTGCTTATTCTCTAGTTTCTTTATGCCACCATGCTGAACCTATCATGAATGAAGGCGGTTCAATTTTCGCTCTTACATATTTGGGTTCTGAATATGTTGTTGCAAACTATAACGTAATGGGTGTTGCTAAAGCAGCTCTTGAATCTTCAATGAGATATTTGGCAGCTGACCTTGGTAAAAAAGGTGTTAGAGTTAACTGTATTTCAGCAGGTGCAGTTAAAACACTTGCTGCTAAAGGTATTTCAGGCTTTGATAAAATGCTTAAAGCAGCTATTGCAAAAGCTCCTCTTGGCAGAAACGTTGCATTGGAAGATGTTGGTAAAGCAGGTTTGTATTTAGCATCTGATTTGTCAACAGGTACAACAGGTCAAATCTTGTATGTAGATTGTGGATGCCACGCAGTTTACGCATCATTAGATGAAATGGACATTATTGCTAACGCTGCTCCAAAAGCGTAAGTAGGATTGTTTAATAAAAAATAAATGAAAAACGGAACGCATGTGCGTTTCGTTTTTTTTTTTGACAAGTTTTATAAATTTATTGTTTTTGGGGTGTAATTAATGTTTCTTTTTTAAATTCCTTTAATATTCTATTTAATGCGTTTTTGTTATAGTATTTTGACTCGATCAATGTATATGTCATATTTTGCGTGTCAATAAGGTACAATGCTGGTAATTTTTTAGGCGCAAAATAGTTTACTAATTCATTATTTTCTTCAACACTCGTATTAATTATGCAAAAATTGTAAAGTCCTTTGTAGTCATTATAAACCATATTTACTAGTGGCATTAGTCTGAGTAAAACAATTGCATTACTAGGTTCTGCAAAAATAAGAAGGAATGGTATATCTTGTTTTAATGCTATTGAATAAGCCATTCCGGCGTATGGCTTGTCGATATAATCGCTAATGCTGGCAGGGTTCGCTTGTTGTATTGATAGTAAAAAAGTTAAACAAATTAAAAGAAATATCTTTTTCATATTTTACTTATACCATAATCTTTGTTTTTGTGCTATTTTCTATATATACGCAAAAATAAGAAGGATGTAATATATGATAGCAACAAAAATTGAAGATTTACCTACAGTTTACGATGCAAAAGATACTGAAGAAAGTATTTACAAGTTTTGGGAAGATGGCGAATATTTTAAGGCTGATGCAAATAGTCAAAAACCGCCATATTCTATCGTAATTCCACCGCCAAACGTTACCGGTGTTTTGCACATGGGACACGCTTTAGACGAAACTTTGCAAGATATTTTGGTTCGTTATCACAGGATGGCCGGATATGAAACTCTTTGGGTTCCTGGTACTGACCATGCTGGTTTGGCTACTCAAAATGTTGTTGAAAGACAATTGGCAAAAGAAGGTTTAACACGTTACGATTTAGGTAGAGAAAAATTTGTTGAAAGAACTTGGGAATGGACAAATGAACATAAAAGCGCAATTTTGGATCAATGCAAACGTTTAGGTGCATCATTTGACCGTTCAAGAGAACGTTTTACATTTGATAAAGGTTGTTCTGATGCGGTTAAAGAAGTATTCGTAAGATTGTATGAAAAAGGCTTAATTTACAAGGGAAAATATATTGTAAACTGGTGTCCTCGTTGTAATAGTGCGATTTCTGATGTTGAAACTGAATATGCTACAGAACAAGGCCATATGTGGGAAATTTCTTATCCATTAAAAGATGAAAGTGGTGCAATTATTGTTGCAACAACAAGACCGGAAACAATTTTTGGTGATGTCGCAATTGCGGTTCATCCGGATGACCATAAATATTCTGAATTGGTAGGAAAAACTGTTATTATTCCTCTTTCAGGTAGAGAAATTCCTATTATTGCAGATGAATATGTTGATAAAAACTTTGGAACAGGCGCAGTTAAAATTACTCCTGCACACGATCCTAACGATTTTGAAGTTGGTCAACGTCACAATTTGAAACCGATTTGGGTTATCAATAATGATGGAACAATGAAGGCTTGTGGCGAAGTACCTCAAGAACTTCACGGACTTGATAGATATGAAGCAAGAGAAAAAATTGTTGGTATGCTTTCATATAACAATTTCTTGCTAAGAACAAGAGAACATGAACACAATGTTGGTAAATGCCAACGTTGCGGAACTACTATTGAACCATTACTTTCTGAACAATGGTTTGTAAAAATGGAACCTTTGGCAAAAGAAGCTATTGCTGCGGTAAAAGATGGTAGAATTAAATTTGTACCTGACAGATGGGAAAAGAACTATCTTGGATGGATGGAAAATATTCGTGATTGGTGTATTTCTCGCCAAATCTGGTGGGGACATCAAATTCCTGCATATTATCACAAAGTAACAGGTGAAATGGTTGTTGCTAAAGAAAATCCTGACCCTGAAAATTATGTACAAGATACAGATTGCCTTGATACTTGGTTCTCATCAGGTTTGTGGCCGTTTTCAACTATGGGGTGGCCAAATACTGAAAGTGAAGATTTTAAAAAATTCTACCCTACAACAACCCTTGTAACCGGTTTTGATATTATTTTCTTCTGGGTTGCAAGAATGATTACAATGGGCTTGGAATTTACTCAAAAAGCGCCGTTCTCGACTGTTTATATTCACGGGCTTATTCGTGATGAAAAAGGTCAAAAAATGTCAAAATCTAAAGGCAATACAATTGATCCGGTTAAAATTATTGACAAGTACGGCTGCGACGCTTTGAGGTTTACAATGACTTCACTTTGTACTTATGGCGGACAAGATATCAAGATGAGTGAAGAAAGATTTGAATACGGAAGAAATTTTGCAAACAAAATTTGGAACGCATCAAGATTTGTGTTGATGAACCTTGATGGAGTTGATGATAAAGATGTTGATTATTCTAATCTAACTATTGCTGATAAATGGATTTTGGATAAATTAAACAAAACGGCAAAAGAAATCAACGAAAATATCAAGGAATTTAGAATTGGTGAAGTTGCTCACGTTCTTTATGACTTCTTCTGGAATTCATATTGCGATTGGTATGTTGAAATTGCGAAAATTCAACTTCAAGATAGCGAATTGAAAGCCAATACTCAAAGAGTTTTGAGATATGTTCTTGATATGTCTTTGAAAATGTTACATCCGGTAATGCCTCATATTACAGAACGTGTATGGCAATTAATTCCAAAACCTGCGAAACAGTTGGGTGATGATGAAATGAAGTCAGCGATTATTGTTTCGAATTTCCCTGTTTATAGAAAAGAATTGGAATTTACTAAAGAAGCTCAAGAGATGGAATTGGTATTTGAAACAATTACATCATTGAGAAATGTTCGTCAAAGTTTCAATATTTCTCCATCAATTAAATGTGATATTGAAATTAGAGCAGAAAAAGATGAAAAACCGATTTTTGAAGAAATTGAAGCATATATCAAACGTCTAGCACGTGTAGAAAATATATCTTATGCTGATGAAAACGCCCCTGTTCCACCAAAGAGTGCAACTGCCGTCGTTTCAGCATCAAAAATTATTTTGCCATTGGCGGATTTGATTGATTTGGATGCCGAAATTGCTCGTCAACAAAAGAAATTAGATAAACTTACAAACGAAAAGAAATCTCTTTTAGGCAGAATTAACAACCCTAAATTCGTTGCAAATGCGCCGAAAGAATTGATAGAACAAACAAAATCAAGAATTGAAGAAATTGAAGTTCAAGAAAAAACAATCTCTGATTTGATAGAATCATTGAAAGCGTAAGTTTATAAGTTAATATAACTTTATATAAAAGCGGAACATGTAGCAAAATATCTCATGTCCCGCTTTTGTATGAGTAAAAGAAAGGAAAGATTATGTCAAAAATTCCGGTAGTAGAACCATTTAATATTGCGAAATATGCAAAACGAAATAATTTGCAAATGACACGCTCTATTGGTTTGAATGATAATTCAAAACTTTATATCTTAACTAAACAAAATAGAGTTGACTGTATTCAATTGAACAAAGAAAATCAAATAGTTGGCGCAAAATGTGCAGCCGGCTCAACACAAAATTTGATAGATACAGTTGCAGGTATTATTGAAAAAATAAAAGATAGAATAGCCCTTTAGTTCCTGTTTTGTTAAGGAACTTTACATAAAACTTTACAAATTTTAAAAAATTTGTTACAATGTTCACAAAGTTGACAGATTAGTGTCTTATGACAAATGGAGTAAAAATGACATCAAGTGAGTTAGATTTTGAAGAATTACTGAAAAAGTATGATTACAAATTTCAAAAAGGTGATTTAGTAAAAGGCATCGTATGTGGTTATGATAGTCAAGGCGTTATGGTTGATATTGGCGCAAAAACTATTGCCGTTGTACCTACACGTGAAGCCGTAGACAAAGATGAAAATATTGAACAAAAATTCAAAAAAGGTGATGAGTACGAATTTTTGATTATCAGAGAAGAAGATGAAGATGGAAAATTCCTTCTATCTAAGAAAAAAGTAGACCTTGCTTATGCTTGGAAAGAACTTGAAAAAGCTAAGGAAGCTGATGAAACTATTCTTGGTACAGTTGCCGGTGTTGTAAAAGGCGGTGTGTTGGTTGAAGTTTCAGGTGTTAGAGGTTTTGTTCCTTCATCTCAATTAAGAGTTAAAGAAAGTGATTTGGAAGTTGGAAGTAAGTTAGAAGTTAAAATTCTTACACTTGACCCTCAACAAAACAACTTTATACTTTCTAATAAAAAAGTTTATGATGATACAGCTGTTGAAGCAAGAAAAAATGTATTCTCTCAAATTGAAGCCGGTCAGATTGTAAAAGGTGACGTTGTTAGAATTACAGATTTCGGTGCATTCGTTGACTTAGGCGGAATTGATGGATTATTGCCACTATCTCAATTGTCTTGGAGATGGATTGATCATCCGACAGATATTTTGAATGTTGGCGACAAAATTGATGTTGAAGTTATTGCAGTTGATCACGATAAGCAACGTGTTTCTTTGAGTTTGAAAAATCTTGAACCGGATCCATGGTTAGAGGCTGAAAAAAATATCAAAGAAGGCGACAAAGTTGAGGGTACAATTACAAGAATTAAACATTTTGGCGCATTTGTAGAAGTATTTCCTGGTGTTGAAGCGTTGTTACCACACGCTGAAGTTGTAGAATTGCAAAACCAAAAAGATTGCATTTTGCAAGTTGGTGACAAGGTTGATACTTATATATTGAAATTCAACCCAACAGATAAAAGAATTGCTTTGACTATCAATGCTGAAAAAGCTGAAAGCGGAGAAGAAAAATCTGAAGAATAGATTTATTTAAAGATGTTAATCAAAAGAGGTGTGGCAATTTTGTCGCACCTCTTTTGTTGAATAGTTTTTTGTGAGGAAGAATGCCCAAATATCACATGTTGAGAAATGTAAAGATGGGCTTAAAACAGGCTCAAACTTTGTCATAATGGCGCTATACTCTGCTATGCTATGCGGAGTACTATGTCAATTTTTCCAGCCCTTACGTTTTTATAGAAGTGTATAAAATTTTTAGGAGAGATTGTACAATGGTCAGAATTGATAATGAAAGTCCGAGTTTTACATTTTCTAAAAAAGCAATAGAAACAAACAAAGAACAACAAAACAATACTCCTATCTCTGTTTTTGGAGATAAAAATAACAATGGAATAATTGATAGTGAAGATTTTAGCAAAGAAGAACTTGAAAAATTAGGAAAAACTAGGGCTTTTGGCTTCTTTGAAAATTTTAAATGGAGTGAAAATATATCAAAAATATTTTCCGCATTACTTAATAATAGTGATAATGGAGAAAATTCAGAAGGAACTATCTCTGAAGTACAACAAAGAGGTTTCTATGAGCAACATATTCAATATGACAAAAGATCAAAAACATTAAAAATTGCATCCAAAACTCCATCCAAAACTCCAAAGATGGATAATTTCTTTGGATACAAAGAATTTGATTATGACGAAAAAGGAAGAATTCAAAAAATTAGAAATTTTAATTCGAATTCCCCACGATATTATAAAGACGGGAAAGTATATAGCATAGGAGCCACAAATGCAGATACATACATAAGAAGTCTTGGTTTCGATGTTAGAAAAGGCTCACCGGAACAAGAAGCCTCAGTAAATAAACTATTTGCAGACAATGAAGATTTTTTTATGGATAAAACGAACTACGAGTATGATGAAAATGGTAACATTAAAGAAATAATCGAAAGTCGGACTCTTAGTGCGCAAGTAGACGGTACTGGTAAAATAAAAGGAAGAAAAGAAAAAATAACAAAAGCAGATGGTACTACAGCAGAAATAGAATATGATAGAGAAAATAATATCATAGCAAAAAATAAAGTAATTTACGACACAGGATCAAAAAGCCTAAAAGAGACATATGATCGTAATGGTACTTTATTATACAAAACTAAAATAGAAAAAAATGAAGAAGGTGAAGATGGAAATTTTGTTAAAACTGCGATAAGAGAGTTTTCTAATGGGAATATTTACAAGGAAGAGGATAGTAATAAAGACGGACCAAAAGCGGAATTGATGGATGCAAATGGTAAAATATTAGAAAAATATGAGATTAAACGTATCGCAGGAATGTATTATAGAATTTTTCCAGATGGTCATAAAGAACGATATAATGCATTGATTGATAATTGAAGCTATAGTGATAAAAAATATTGCTATAAGTAGGATAAAATATTTTTCATGTATGATGGCTTATGAGTATCCAAAAAACATTGATATAGGAAGTTTTTAGTGACGTAGTAATCTTATTAATTTGAATTGAATGGGATTGCTACAGCGTATATTCAAAATTTTTTTATTTCCCCTCCTTATTCCTTTTCGCTTCGCAATGACAGTTGCGTTTAATAATCGATTGATTTTTTTATAATTCTACTGTATGAAATTTAGATTTTTTTCTCCTTCAAATGGATGATTTGGTAGTAATTTCAGTATTAATTTTTAGATTTGTACCGTATAATTTTTATATGTAATGTTGACTTATTAAAAAACTCCATTATACATGAATTGAGCAGGTAGATAAAGGAGAGTAGCTTATGGGCATGGCAGCGTCACAAGCAAGATATTTGGGCTTGACCGCAAGAAAAACAAACGTAGAATATGAAGGACAACAGATTAACCAAGCTCGTACGGCATTGGCAAATCAGAGTGCTAATACTTTTAATGAATTGTTAGCATTAGAAGTTCCTACAGCTCCAAGTACTCAGGACTATACTACTTTGCAATATTCTTATCAAGATGGAACTAATACTGAAACAATTACAGAGATGTCTGATTTGATAAATGATCCTGACGGTTACAACTATATGATTTCACATTATCATTATTCAGATGTTTATACAGGTGTTCAGACTAAAAAAGCTAATCCGCAAGTAAGTTTTAATACGAAAGCAGCAAAATCTACAGTGGCACAAGATCAAGTTACTTATGATGATGCGACAAGAATTTATACTGTTGGAGGAAAAGAGCTTACAAAATATGATGCGTCAGTTGATGAGCAAAGAACTACTTATGCTCAAATTGTAAAGGATTATCCTGATTTTGCAAAAGTTGATGTAAATAATGTTTATACTTACACTGATGATGATGGAAAATTAAATTTTGTATCTACAACAGATTTGAAAAAAGCAGTAGAAGGAAAATCTGACTTACCTACATATTCAATTGCAGAAAATGTTCCGGCTTATGTCGGGAATAATGAAGTTCTTCCATATGATGCGACAGATAAGGATATGAAAGCTGCTTACGAACAAATTTGTAAAGATTTTCCAGCAGAAAAGATTTCAAGTTCAGATAATATTTATACATGGACATCAGGTGGAAAAACTTATTTTGCGACTTTAGAAGATTTGCAAACAACTGCACAAAGTGCGCCAGATCCTTCAAAACCTACTGAAAACCAAAATAAGTTAACAATGTATGATGCAGAAAATATAAGTACAAAAATTGAACAAAAACAAAGAGCATTTGTCCAGTTGGATGATTCTGGCAGACCGCAAACAATCAGGTTTGAAGATACATCTGCAACTTATACCTTGAGTACAGAAACAAAAACTGATGAAAATGCTTATAATGACGCAATGAACCAGTATAATTATGATATGCAGGTTTATGAAAAAAGAATTGCGGATATTAACGCAAAAACAGAAAAAATTCAGCAACAAGATAGAACTCTTGAACTTCGTTTAAGACAACTTGATACTGAACAAGAGGCTTTGCAAACAGAAATGGAATCTGTTAAGAAAGTTATTGATAAAAATATCGAATCTACATACAAAACTTTTGAATAAAATTAAGAGGTTCAAATGGCTTACAAAAATGACAGTTATCTTGTAATAGCAAACAAATTCGGCTCAGCGAGCGGAGATGCAAAAGCACAACTTTGGGAAACTTATGACCAATTGAGAGATTTGACAGTTTCCGGTAACGGGTTGGGTTCAGGTTTTGGTGCGACAGGTGGTTTTTTATATAATATTGCAAGCTTGTTAGCTCCATCATCTTTTGCAACTGTGTTTGGTGCATCTCAAACGATGAATGTTCCCGGAACATCTTATTCATCATCTTTTAATGGCGGTTCATCATACGGAATAGATTCTTTGTATAACTATTCAGGATTTCCGTCAGGAGCTGCGCCTATATCGTGGGGGCTTGATGGTTATGCAACAGGTGGTGCATCTTCAATTGTAAGCGGTTGGGGAACAGATAGCGGGGTTGCAACTGGTTACGCATCTGGAGTTGGAGGAATTGCTGATGTTGCAAGTGCTGCTGCTTACGGATTAGGTGCTGCAAATGGTTACGGTTTTTCAATGAAGAATTTGGTTATGCCTGTAGCCGGAATTATTTCCGGTTGGGGTGGAATTATGCAGGCAGCTGCTCCTTATTTGGGCGAATACGGACTTCCAGCAATTGTAATGGGTAACTTGATGCAAGGAACATCTTCTGCTGCATTAGCGGCTTATCAAAATGTTACAGGTAATATTACAGCAAATGCTGACACAATTCTTTCGCAAAAGGTTAGAAACATTGAAACTGTGTGCAAGATGTTGGATACACAGGGTGATGTTGTTAAAAAGATGCTGAAAGAATCTATTGAAGGCGATAGTAAAGCAATTCAAAACTTGTAAATTTTATTTACAAGTTTTTTGTTTTTACTAAAGTTTTTAGAAAACATATCCGTAATAGTAAAAGTACGATGGACAACATGATTAAGACATGTTAAGCAAATGTTTCCAATCATGGCAATATTTGTGTGTAAATTGTTTTAATATACATGTAGGTCTAAAGTGTAAGGAGAAAAATGCTTCGAGATACTTTAGAAACGAATATAAAAAGGTTAATAGACTTCTTAATATATTCGAAAAACTTTCTGATAAGAAAGAATCCTATAAAATCAATGACAAATTCATTTGTTGAAGGCTTGAAAGAGTTTTTGACGATGAATAAGAAACGAAAGATGGCGCAATATAGATTAAACTATCACCGTCATCAGTTTCAAAAAATGGAACAGTTGATTGCAGAAAACAATCAACACACGTTTCTGCAAGGTAATCACCTTAATGAAACAAGATAAAGGAAGATAAAATGGGATTACTTACCTCACAAATCAGATTAATGTATCTTCAACAACAGCGACTGGATTTGGAATACAAAATCCAATTGATTACCCAGACAAAAATGGGGTTGTCGCAGTCTGTGAGTGATTTGATGCAAGTGGGAAATGATTATGATCCGGAATCTCCTACAACCAAACTTCTCCAACAACGGCAGGCGAAATTAAAAGTTCTTGAACAAAAATTAGATATGCAAATGCAAGAATATCAAAATAGATTGAAAATGATTGATGCAGAGTACGATTCTTGTCAAAGTATGATGGATAAGAATATTCAAAGCTCATTTAAGTATTCTTCATAAATAAGTTGAAAAAATAGAACCTTATAGGTTCTATTTTTTTATATAAATCCATAATGACAAATATTGATGAAATATAAAAACGTGAAAAGTGAGAAGTGAAACGTGAAAAGAGAAAAGTCCTTATCGTTATGAATAAGTGAATTGTGAGTGGTGAATGGTGAGTAGACCTTATCAAGGAAATTGTTTCTCCTCCCTAATGAGACTCTGCCGAACAAAAGGTGACTAAATGTCACGTTTTGTGA